>Ga0136599_1000500_pt1 | contig 10412 bp, 6 predicted proteins | sample AntRauMFilla2697_FD_104635 | JGI IMG/M metagenome (GOLD analysis project Ga0136599, IMG submission 104635) | Saline lake microbial communities from Rauer Islands, Antarctica - Metagenome Filla 2 #697 | ecosystem: Environmental > Aquatic > Non-marine Saline and Alkaline > Saline | place... | reverse complement strand
TATCACAAGAAAATGTCCAACATCATTGCACTGTCCACAAAAAATTTTGCGGTTGCATGCTTTGCAAGCAATGCTTGTGGTCGACACCTTGTCACACGCAATTTGATCACTCAGCATACAATCGGTTGCTGGCTTGCGTGCCTGCGGTCTGGCCGGCACGCACGCCCATTTGCAAGATTTGTTTTGCACACAAGACTCATAGCCAACCTCTTAGAATTTATGTAGTATATAACCCATTGTCCACGGCTAGTTCTTGCATCTGAAGCACAGCAGGAGCCAAGGTCTTGGCTCCATGCCGAAGCTTTACCAGCAATCTCTCGTCTGCCGTGAGCTCAGCTTCATCAGTTGACAAAGGATGCCAACAGGGTGTGCACAGCTCTGAATTCAAACTATGCTGGAGCCGTGTCTTCAGCTTTGCTGGCAGCTCACTTAAGAGTGTTGCATCGAACAGAACCACATCCTCAGGAGAAGTAATTCGATGAGCACGAAAAAAATCTAATACATATCTCACTGAATCTTCGAATTCAACCGGCCCAGGCTCGGATAATACATCATATGATCTTGGAACAGCCTTCCCAAATTCTCCAGCAAATGCCCACAAAACAAAGGCGCCTAGCTTGGTGCGAGCATAGTCTGGCAGCTGGGCAACTAGCATCACATAACGAACTTCCCTTTCATCCTCACAGAGGTCGAAGTGTCCACCGGCTCGAACACTACGGCCAGCTCGCTGCTGATAAGTAGTGAAGTCCCAAGGGACATCGACAAAGATGTGAAGGCGCACGCATTTTAGATCAACACCTTCAGAACCTGCAGTGTCAGTATCAAGCAAAAGAACTCCGTACTCCTGCCCATATGCGTTGGCACTGGAGTTGTAATCCGCAAGCTGAGCGTATTCTGCAATACGGAATCCAGCTGACCTCCCTTCCTTTCTCAGCAGCTCATGCAAACATGCATACCCAGTCCTCTTGGCCACCATAACTACACTCTTACGTCGATTGCAAGCAGCCTCAGTGACAAGCTCTGCGACCTTGGCAAATTTCGGAGCGTATTCACTTGGACAATTGAGTATTTCATGTGTGGCATGATGTACGCAGGAATAGAACAGGTGCATGTTTGTGTAGTTGGCCAGCTTACGGTCCACAGAAAGGTTGCCTGTACTGCCTCGAAAGTGCCTCACCTGCTGGTAAAGATAACGCACCAAAATGTGGCTTGTCAGTTCTACATGACACACCAATTCATTTTCAGTGGCTGGGCAAAGGGCACCATCATTCACACCCGCTGGGTACACCTTGGCATATTGAGATCCCCGCAAGTGGTGTGACGAGAGGAAGCCCTCATCATTGCTGCGTGCATTCACCTCGCCTTTGACTGCATCCAACAGCGTCCTTGCATCAGCCACTGAATTGCCACCGATTGTACCTGTGCACACCGCAAGGACAATATTCTTGGCTTTTTGGATGTACTGTCTGAGTTGTTCTAGCTGCTCCTTATACAAAGAGTCCGGTCTGGTTAAATGGTGCCCTTCATCCATCACGACAATTTTGTTGGAGTATGGGTTGCCATCATCCCGATCAAAACCAATCTTGAAAACAGAAGATCTCGGCTCTCCATTGATGATCTGAGAGGCACACCCTCCCGCGGAGGTAAAGCGGTACGCACGGAGAGGAGCGGCGGGTGGGTGCACATTGTCGTCCTGATGATTGTCCCAAAACATTTGCAAGAACTTCGATGAAAGCTTCCCAGAACGGAAAGCTCCCTTCATTTCCAAGACAGTTCGCACTTTGTCTACGAAGTGGTCTTTAAGAACTTTCTGAAGGCTACAGCCCCATCGCGACTGCTCATGCTGTAGCATGTCGTTCTTCGACGACAAATCCCAACGCTCAGTCCTTCGAAGGCGCCAATTTACTGCATTTGCCAGGATGTTTGCCTCGCTGGAGCATTTAACTGAAAAGTAGTCACGCATTCTGCTTGGCCATTCAAGAAGAGTTTTGTAAAAGTTCTCGCAAACTGAATTTTTCGGGAAAACTGCAATCTTTGGCCGCGGGTCGAAATAGTAGTTGTCGAAGATGCGCAGCATGAGCAAGGTTTTCCCCGAGCCTGTGCTATGGTCAACCAGCAACCGCTTCACAGGTGAGCGAGGGTGCAACAAACAAGCTACAATGTGCTGTTGCTGCTGCAACTCTACACTGCCCAGTGAAGGTGAGCGCCAGGAAGCTGCTTCTTGAAGAACGACATGCGCCGCTGCGTTGAAGTGCAAGCATCCAGGCTGGGATGGTGCAGATTGGAGCCAAAGGTGAGCCGGATAAAGGTCATCTGGAATCGGCAACGGCTGGTGTGTTGACTTGACTCGCTTTGCTTTGACACCGTTGTCTGACATCTTTAACTGTTCTTCCTCGTTGCTGATCTCCGCAAGCTCCGACTCTAAATCATCAGTGTCTGCTTGCTCCTTCTGAGGCGACGCCTCACAAAATTTTCTGGTCAGGCGGCATATCACGCCAGCTGGCAGCAGGATTGCCTCAGCACGTCGCCAAATGCCTTGGCGGACTGCACCGTCCCAAAAAAACTCAGCAACCTTGCCTGGTCCGTGCAAAGCTTGATGAGCATCCACCTTCCAGAAATCGTAATCAGCACCATGGACCAGGTAGCCTGAGAAGCTGCTTGGCTCCATTTGTTCTTCCGTGCACATGACATGTGTGGGCGCAGGATCGCCACCGGCGTAATCCTGCCAATTGAAATGCATTGATGAACTAAGTGATGCACGCAGAAACAAACACATGTGTTCTTGGTTCGACACTGGCATCACCCAATCTGACGGGTTGTAGGAATTGCGTTCCAAATCTAGGAATGAAAATGCCAATGTTGTGATTTTTAAACTCACACTTCTGTCTGGTCAAGGTCGCCACTGGCGTCGCTCTGCCCAAACGTTCGTGTGGAACCCATTGCGGAAGAGCACCAAACGAGCTGCGGAGGGAGTGTCAAGGCTAGTAAAGAACACCATCTTTTGAGAAACACGTTTTTTCTTTGTTCCCGTTTGTTTCGACCTGAACTATGGCCTCGAACCTGGTTTTGGCAAGGCCCCCAGGAAGTCATTGTCATGACTTTCTTGTCAGCGGGGTGGCATCAGCGGCCACTTGGACCCCAATCCCTGGGGTTTCTAAAAACAAATGTCTCCGGGGGAGCCTTCGAGAAGGCTCCTACTGCCCAAAGAAAATTACTATGATGACTCTCTTGTCACCACGGAGGCTTTCGAGGAGGCTGTGATCGTAATACTTACTTGTCGTCAAGGCAATGTTTGGGGAGGCCCCCGGGGGCAGAAGCAAGTCATCGTGATAACTTTCTTGTCAGAAGTGGCCTGGGAGCCAAATAAAGTCATCGTGATGAGTCACTTATCATTGGGGAGGCCATCCAGGATGCCTGTGGCCAGTGATGCCCAAAGAAAATCATCGTGGAGAAACCCCCAGGGAACCCAAGAAACTCGCCAGTGGCAGTGCCAGTGCCAGCGCCAATGCTTCTGCCATTCATCTCATCAGTGCCAGCGCCAATGCCAGGGGCATTTAGAGTGCCGGCACCAATGCCAGTACGATTCCGGGGCAACTTCTCCCCGGTAGCCCTCAAATCCAAGCTGACCAAGGCTACATATACACTTAAACAGATGACCAACTACAATATATTTTTTTTTTGAGGAGCCATAGCCATAGCCTTAGAAAGGGTGGGAGTTCAGCAAGTTAGGATCATCTACACTGCAAGCCTCCAGCAAAAATGTCTTGATTGCTTGAACTGCAACCACACAGGGCACGTGCAACGAGGGTCTGCATGCTCTAAGGTCAACTCCGCGTGCCCAGCAAAAACGAGAACTTCAAGGCGGAAACCTTAGTCACAACAACATCAGCATATTGCTTTTGTGTGTGTTAGCACATGTGTCCATAGTGCAAACATGCATATTGGCAGATTTGCGTGGATACATGTTTAGAAATATAGCATCTTGGATAAATGCGTGCTGAATACAAAACAGGCCTTAAGCAAAACGGCTTGGCAGCCTCTACCCTAGGCTTGGGCAAGCTGCGGCTGGTTTTCATGCCTCCAAGGTGGCCCTTTGAATTCATGGGAAGTAATCGAAAATCATGGGAGGACCTGGAATCTCCTTGGAAGTCCAAGCCATTATGCCTTTGGATCTCAAAACAAGCAATTGGACTTCTTCGGACATCCAATGATCTTCGAATGCTCCCCCTGAATTCCAAGGCTCGCTTGCCAGGCATGATTGTTTCTGCCTGAACGCTGATCTGGGGGCTGGTATGGGGCCTGATCTGGGGACTGATCTGGGGCTTGATCTGAGGGCTGTTCTGACGGTTTTGAGCTGATATAGGGAGTGATGGCTGATCTGAACCTGCTGCTGCTGATGATCAATTGATCTTACGGCTGTTCTGAAGTGGGGTCTGATCTTGGTGCTGATCTAGGGGCTGATCTGGCGAAGGAACCCTTTAAGGAGGCCCCCTGTGACCCCAAGAAAACCATTGTGATCACTTTTGTCAGTGGAGACGACAGCGGGGAAGCCTAGGGCCCAAGTTTCGAGTAATGTTTGAGGCAACAAGATAATTGCAGTGAATGTTGAATCGTCACTAATACGGGAAGACGAGGCCATACAACATCTCCTCACATTAATCATTGCAGGGCCTAAGCAGTGCGAGTGGAACTGTTAATGACTTCTAAATAAACAAAACAGTTAGTGTAGTTAACCTGATATAATGGCTTGCAACAATCATCCCAGCCTGTACAACATGGCCCGTTAGTGGTCCTGGATTGACCGGATTTTCGCAGGGATAGATACAATGCCTTGCTGCCGCCAGATATTCAGCGCAGTGCTTGCAAGAATCGTTATTGTATGGCGTATGCAAAAGCTAGTGGCAAGCATCTATGACCATGACTACCCCTGCACGGAAGATGGCAGGGACCGGAAGCTACGGCAAATATGACCAAGAGAAGGCAGGCTAGCACAACAACAACATGACTATGATGATTAACCTTCTGCTTCTAATGATGGCGACAATAAGCCAACAAAAAACACTGGTTTGAATGACTGACATGTCTGTCATCTTTATTTTGCGTCACTGCGGAGCTGCGGATTCCGAGAAGTGCAGGGAAGCTGTGCAGCACGCGGAACGAAGAACCATAGTAAGCTGTGCTCATCAGGATACGGCAGCTGCGGACAGAGCCGCAGGACAACAATTTGGAGGAAGCGGGGATGCCGTTGCACAACCTCTACCTCAACCAAATTCTGGACCGCGTGCTCCGCAGCAACGGGATCTGGCAACAGCTCCAAGCCAGAAGGCCGCTGCTTCCCATGATGGTTCAGCATGGTTCATCCATGCATCAATTGCCGCTTGAACAGAGCGGACTGCTTGTGCTGTGCCTGACTTGCGCACAGAAAAAACTGCTGCGGCGAGTTACACACATCTTGGATGCGGCCATAGCCAGCCATATGAGAAAAGAGAATCTGTGCGGCCTCGCAATGAATCACTTAGATGTCAAGAGATGCCTCATGACTTCATGACTAAATGGTGACGATCACTGCAACTACGGCACTTTCCAAGGAAGGCTTGCCCATGAATTAGAGTCTGTGTTTCTGCCTCCACTAGAACACAAGAAAAACTCGTCGCCAAAAACTTTCCAAGGCGATCTCTGATCTCTGTTTCTTGCCAGTTGCAGCTGTTCCGCAAAACTTCTCACCATTGCCGGCGCAGCACGGCAAGCAGGAATGTTCGGGCTGCCAGCGACGGCGAATCGTGTTCTGCCACAACTTTCAACTTTTGTTTTTCCTTGATGCTCGGTCGCCCCTTTTGTGGGGGGCAGCTCTGCCCCGCGCATTTTCGAGCAATCTGTTGATGCTGGGTACTTTCACAAGGAGGTCTGCATAAGTGTCGTACCACTCCTTCATGGCAGCTGTCGAAACTTTTCTTAAGTGTTCCTTCACGAGGTCACGCGAGGCTTGTGTGCTTCGCTGCCTCTCCTTGTCCATGATGACGAAGTAAGAACGCAGGATAACCTTCTTCGCGAATGTTTCGAAGCGTTGGCTATGATGCTCTGCATCCAAAGCCCATTTTGTAAGAGAAGTTGGACCTGAAAAATGAAGTACCTTGACGTCCTCATAAGGCAACGTCATGCGTCGGCAGCCCACATGACGGCTGCAGTAGGAGAGCTGATGCAGCTGATAGTTATATTCGATACCTAAGTTTTTGATAACGTCGGCTGCGTAAAACCTGGTGAAATAATCTTGTTCTGGCCCATGCTGGAAAGGTAGTTTGCCAGGAACTTGACCATGCAAAAGCTGAAACTGCATCCTTTTGAGATCCTTAGCTGATGGCTTCAGCAACACGAATCCGGCATTGATGCCACCGACTTGGTTATCTCCCTTGAAGAGGTGTTTGGCAGCAATGTCCTCCCCGTCTTCGTAGTTGCCGCTGGCATGTCGTCGAACTGCGGCTGGCACGTCTTTCAGAAAGACAAGATCGAGATTTTTACGAACAAGCGTATCTGTGTCGATGAGGACCACTTTTTCATAGCCCTCGATGCCCAGCACTTGGAGCTTTGTAAAAACACCAGCAAAGCGTCCCTCTGGATACACTGACTTGTGGCAAGGAATGTGCTCAATGCAGTGTTTGCGCCATCCGACCTTCTCGCACACATCAAGCCAATCCTCGGGCACGTCGTCCGTATGCAACAAAACCATGTGATGCTGCGTGTGCTTTTTCAGGGAAGTGCCAAGCACTGCAGCCTCTAGGCAGTAGGCTGGGTCTGACCCAAACACAACAGCAACAAATGCATACTTACCGCCAGCATTCCCTTTGTCAGAATTCTCAGTGTGCAGCAAGCGTGAGATATATTCGCCATGTGAGATGTTCCCACCCTGCTCAATCTCCACCTCCTCGTCCTCCTCCTCCTCCTTGTCCTCCTCCTCTTCTGCCTTCTGCTCTGCGCCAGGTTGAGGTGGAGCTGCCTCGCAAGATGCACCCTGTTGCGTCTCGTTGCAATTTCTGAAAGGGACATGACAGCGCGAACAAAAGTGGCTCTGGGAGCTTTGTGACCAGCTCCAGCAACCCCTGTTTCTTGGATCCGCTCTCCAGTGGCTGTCCCAGCTGCTGCCACCCCAATACTCCCAATTGTTCCAGCCGCTAGTATCCTCCATGCACACATCGACATCACGAGCATCATAAGCAGTATCTGCCTTCATGGAGCCTGTTGCAGGAAGCAAAGGTGACCATACTCCAGCAGAATTGGACGAGCGAAGGGCAGAAGCTTCTTCACGTGCAGTAACTGCCTCGGTGGAGCCTGTTGCAGGAAGCATGAATGACTTCACCTCACAACGACCATATCCAGCGTGTGCACCTGAGGAGCCTGCGGCAGAGGATTCTATGCTAGGCTCACCTGACTTTCCTGGGTCTTCAACAACTCGCAAATATTCCTGCTGTTCATCCTCACTTTTCTCCGCTGCTACCTCGACCTCTTCTTGATCTGGGTTTCTTAGAATTGCATCATCAGGCCGGGATAGATTGTGTTCTTCAAATACAGCCTCCGCTTCATGCATCGCTGCATCTCCTTCCAGATCATGCCATTGGTTGCCTTGCTGCTTCCAAGCATCTTCCTGCTGATGCTCCATCCACTCATGATCCTCTTCATGGTCTTCTTCATACGATTCCTCCTGCTGCTCCATCCATTCCTGATTTTCTCCATGATTGTCTTCTCTTTCTGGTTCCATGGATTTGTCAAATTCTTCGTCCGAGGAAGGTTTTGACTTGACGCTGGAGCTTGGAACTTCTTGGATTATCTGCCACAAGGCATCACGGTCGAATATTTTAGTGTCTGTGTTGGCTCGGTCCCAGACAGAACGCTCCACAAAGGTGAAACCCTCACTTGCAGCCCTCTCAGCGTCTTCAGGCCACCATCCTTGTCCCATCTCTGAATGACTTTTCTGACTCGGGGAAAAACTGCCAACTCGTTTCCTCACATCCTCTTCATTTTTGTTCGTCTCGCTTGCGTGCGCCACTTTCTTCTCCTCATCTTTACAAAGACCAGAAGAATATGAAGAATCAACTAAAGCCTGCTGTAAAATTGGCTGAAACTCGTCTTCGAGTGGGGGCACGACTGTAACGGCCTTGGGAGCAGGATGCAAGGGAAGTTGTACCATTTTTGTTTTCTGCGGCTGCAAGGTTGGTGGGCTTTTCGGCAGCCCTACGCTTTTCGGTGTTTGAATTATTATCTTTGTTCTCCCATTTCTTAGCCAAGTTTTTCCCAGTGGTGAAACCAAAATTGAAGCAGTCCGGGGCTTCGGGCGTTTCGGTAGCACCACGCGCTTCGGTAGTTTCAGGACCCTGTGCTTCTTGTTGTTTTCCTGCAGGGGCTTTTCCAGCGGCGCCCAATACTTTGGTGGTATGACTTTTGGCGCATTGGCTGGAATGCCTTGCTCGGCTGCGGGTGCCCCGAGTAGGACTCCAAATGCTGCACGTGCCGCGGGGGGAGGTGGGGGGCAGGACGGCGCGCCTGGCTGTACTACAGGCACCGCGAGGCGGGCTGAAGGTATGGAGGGTGCCACACGTATAGCTGCAGGTGGTGCATGTGCTACGCGGCGGGCTGCAAGTGGTGCAAGTGCAATTGGTGGGGGTGGAGGCCAGGACAGCGGGGTTTGCATATCACTGCTGTGTAAAACATTCTGCCAGCCTATTGTGGTGGTGTGTGTGGTGTGAGCCGTCATGTGTGGCACTCGTTCATCGGAAGCTAAGCCAAGAGCGTTACTTGCTTGCGCTCTTCTCTGCGTGTCCTGAGCTGGGACCGAAGCGAAGGGCTCACCTACAGAGGACGCATCGAGAAAGCCAACTTGCAGGTCTACACCCATGCTGTTCTGTTTTTTTGGTCTGGTGGCACCAACCTCCGGTTGATAACTTTGAGTGTCCTTGCTTAAGTTCATGCTGCCGGCCTGCATGCGATGCATGCCCGGTGCGCCTTGTCTGTTGCCTTTCCGGAGGTAATCTTCATATTGATTTGTTCTTTTCCGCTTTCCGTCACAATATCCTGAGTGGCCTTCCTTTTGACTTTTGATTTTGCCTTTCGTTTCTTCAGGCCTCCACAAATTTGCTCCCTTCCTTCGAGATTTCTCCCAGGTACTTCCTCTTGCTTCATCACTCCATGACTGGCTTTTTGGTCCTTCTGCTTTCTTTGAATTGCTTTCCATTCCTTCTGCTGTCCACGAGCTTTTATCATGCGAGTCCTTAGTCTGACCGCCATGATGTGGAACCAAGTCACCCTTGTTTACTTCTTCTTTCCATGATTTGCTGTCACCTGCCTTTTTGCCCTTGCCGCTCTGTTTACCTTTTCGTGCTTTGCCCTTGGAGGCGCCGCCTTTGCTTTTACCTCTTTCTCTGCTCGTTGCATCATCCTGGAAAGTTGAATTCAATGCTTGCAGCGCTTTCGTAAACCTTCCTGAGACCTTGTGTGCTGCAGTGGTGGGCAGAGTCCAGGTCGATTCTTCTATCTCGCTGTGCCAGGAACGCCCTTGGTCGTGTTCCTCTCTCCAAACCTGTTTCCATGGCGCAGGCAAAGTCCCCGATTCTGGCGCAGCCACCCCAGCGTGCTGTTTAATCTTGCCAGACTCAGTTGCTGCCGGTCTTGTAGCCTTGATAACAAGGTTCGGTGGCGCACCTATGATCTCATTACGCCGGCGCTTGCCATCTTTCATGCACCCAGCCATCATGCACCCGGCCAACAATGGCAGTGCGCTCTCTCAGTCACATCGTGCTAGTAGGTATAGGTGGCGTGCGGACATTTGGGGAACCAAGACACAAGTTTAAAACTCACTGGTTTGCATACCTCTAGGGGCGCCTCTGGCGATAGGAGTTTTGGGGGGTTTAAAATGGGGCCACTTTACTCTTTACCTTTATCTTCATTTCTCTTTTGACTGTTCTCTTAATCTGTCTTTTCACCTTTTCTTTCCACTGTTCTGTTCACCTTCCTCTTCACGTTCCTCTTCACGATTGTTCCCCACTTTTCTCTCCACTTTCCCTCTCACTTTCTCTCTTCACCTTTCTCTTCACCTTTTTCTTTGCTCTCCTCTTCACTTTTCTTTTCTCTGTTGACTTCACTGTTCTCTGAATGTTTCTATTCACCATCCTCTTCACATGTCTCCGCATCTTTCTTATCATTGTAATCTTCGCATTTCTCTTCATGTCTCTTTCTCTGCACTTTTCTCTTCACTTTTCTGTTCACTTTTCACTTCAGCTTTCCCTTCACTTTTCTCTTCACTTTTCTCCGCACTTGCTTCACATTTTCTATCAACCTTTCTCGAATTTTTTCTCTTCATGTTTCTCTTCACTTTTCTCTTTACCTTCATATTAACTTTTCTTTTCACCATTCTTTTCATTTTCCTC
>Ga0136599_1000494_pt1 | contig 10552 bp, 9 predicted proteins | sample AntRauMFilla2697_FD_104635 | JGI IMG/M metagenome (GOLD analysis project Ga0136599, IMG submission 104635) | Saline lake microbial communities from Rauer Islands, Antarctica - Metagenome Filla 2 #697 | ecosystem: Environmental > Aquatic > Non-marine Saline and Alkaline > Saline | place... | reverse complement strand
CCAAAACCACTCCAATCAAGACTCCCGATGTACCTCAACCATCGGTCAAGCAAACACCAACCTCAACACCCAAAACAACGCCTACCAAGGCCCCAAGAGTCCACACAAAGCCCACAAGCAACTCCGAAGCAGTAGAAGTCGTCCCGACCAACAAAGGTATACGTCGCCAGCCCGTTGTCCATGACAAACGTCCCACCATCCACAAACATCGCCCTGGCGGGATCTACAAAGGTCGCAAGAAAACTGAAAAACAGTTAGTCGGAAAGATCGTATCGGGCGATGCGACTCAGATCTACAAAGAAAACAACGCCAAAGCACCATACCGAATCAGCAACGGTATCGCAATCGGCATACTCTCGTATAATCGCGGCAAATCGCTGCTGCGACTCGTCGAATCGATCAAAAGAACAGTTGATCTGAACACGACTACTTTATTCATTTCAGATGATGCGAGTACCAGCAAACAGACACTCACTATCCTCTCTCAGATCGCAACCGATTCCCGCATAGTAGTAATCAAAAACTCCGAAAACGTCGGAATCTCCAGTAATTCCAACCGATTACTACGATGCATGTCTCGATTCGAGCACATGTTCATATGCAACGACGACATTGAATTCTTGCAACCCGGATGGATCGAATTCTACGTTCGTGGAGCAAAAGCATCGGGCTTCCACCATTTCTGCTACAGACAACCCAACGTTTACGGTGCCAAATTAGGGGAAGAAAAGAAATTTAGAAACATCCGCATGAACTATGTGCCCGATAAACCACATGGTGCCATGTTGTACATGTCGAACCACTGCCTCAAAAAGATCGGCTACTTCGACGCACAATATCAATTTTATGGCATGGAACACGTCGATTGGTCAATGAGACCATTAGAATTCAATCTGCAACCCGCAGGGTTTTACGATTTAGTAGGCAGCACTGAATACGTCAGAATCCACGCTGAAGCAACATCAGTCGACAGCAAAACAGAACACTACGTTCGTAATAAATCACTCTTCGAAAAACGAATCCCAAGAACCTATCATCCCCCATGCGAGCAATCCGTAGTCCCAAAGATCTCATACGTCATCCCATGTAGAGACGCTGGTGACCAAGGACGACAAGACAGTATCAAATCCGTAGTCAAAGGAGTAATCGGCCAATCTTTTCCCGAAATCGACATATGGCTAGTTGAGCAAGACTCAGAACAACGACTAAATGGGGATGATTATCCATCGGTCCACTATTTGTTCGTAGGCGGCGAAGGCAACGACCTATTCAACAAGTCCAAAGCATTCAACCGTGCTGTTACAAAGTGTACCGCTGATTCAGTCATTCTTCATGACGCTGATATGTTATCTCGCGTCGATTACACTAGACGGACTTACGACTTACTCCAATCACACGAATCAGTCCACATTTGCGGGCGTGTCATTTACCTCAACATGGAGTCCACGAATCGCGTGAACCGAGTAGGGTACGTCCCTGATGATGTGCAATTCGAACGCATCGTTGGCTACTTCGAAGGCGGCTCACTCGCATGCCGGATGTCTACTTTCTGGGAACGCGGTGCATTCAACGAAGATTTCTGGGGCTATGGCTGCGAAGACTGCGATTTCTACACCAGAATCGGAAGCACATCATCATGGCTCTGTTCGACCGAATTCGACCTAGTCCATTTATGGCATGGTCGTGTTGTTAATTGGAACGACCATCATAATGACAATAAATCGATCGCAGCTCGATTGAATAAAATGACAATCGAGCAACGTGTTCGTTTACAACACAAACAGTTGCACTCTCTAGGTTACGGTAAATACCTGAGTTAGAGAACAATCTAAAAATCGGGTAAATCATGAAAAGAATAATGTTGGTTCATCGACCAGGTGGTGCTTTTGGCTACATTACCGATAGCTGGGCTAACACTCTTCGTTCTGCTGGGCATAAAGTGCAACGTTGGGACGGACTGATTGAGTCATGGAAAGTGTTCTCGCCCGATCTTTATATCGGATCATCAGGACACCGACAGCCCGTTCCCAAAGACCCAAGCTGCAAATTCGCAATGCACGTCAATCCTTACGGACCAATGGATTGCGGGGCCATCAATGAATCAGCCGATTCGATCCAATATATTCGAGATATGAACCCGTCTCTCGTCTTTGGTTACGGATTCGAAGAAGACCGAGTGTATTGGCAATACTGGAAAGAAAAGCTTGGAATCCCATGGTGCCCAATGCCCACCGGGGCTGATGCTACGATCTTCAAGCGAACAGCTCCACCAGAACATCGTGCCCTCGCAGCCGCTTATATTGGTGGTCGTTGGGCCTACAAAGCCAAAAGCATTGACGCATACCTCATTCCAATGATCAGGCACGTCGCTCCTTACAATTACAAAGTCGAAATCCACGGTTGGGGAGAGTGGCAAGACGGGTTAAGCCACGGTATACTTCCCGAAGACAAAGTCATACCAACGTTCAACCGGGCTCAAATCGGCCCATGCATTTCAGAGCCACATACTCAGAAATGGGGATTTGACTTGCCAGAACGTGTTTGGAAGGTAGCCGCTTGCGGTTGTTTGCCGATCCATGATCCAGTTCCTACTCTGCATCAGCTTCTTCCAGATTTGCCAATGGCTAGAAATCCCGAAGAATACGCTGGTATCCATTTGCATTACATGGTGAAGACAGATGAACGGATCGAATTGGCAGATCGAATCCACAAGCAGGTTATGAACAACCATACTTACCACCATCGCCTAGCTACGCTGTTTAATGCGTTAGGATGGCATAAAGAAGCAACGGATCTAGTAGCAAATGTCCCTAGTAACTGATAAATTCGTATTTGCTCATCTGCCGAAAACTGGCGGACAGCATATACGAAGAGTCATTCAAGAGCTTGGGATCACTGGCGAAGAAGTCTGCCAACACCATGCTTCATCATTCGCGATGCCCAAGAGGGGCATCAATCTGCCGACTCTTATCAGTATCCGGCACCCAGTGACTTGGTATCAATCTCGTTGGTACCATCGCATTAGAATAGGCTGGATGCCGTTGCACCCCATAGACTGGGAATGTGCCTCAAATGACTTTAACCAGTTCGTACAGAATGTGATGGACTACGATCCAAACGGTCGTCTGACAAGTCTCACCAAGCTTTTTCTATACAAGAAAAGGAATCAACGAGTAGAGCACATCATCAAAAACGAACAATTGACTGACGGATTGTTCAGATTTCTCATCAAAATGGGTTACGACGTAACACGAGAACAAATAAACAATGTTCCACGGACCAATACGTCTGGAAAAATCGGCCAAACTGCAAAAGACGTGGCTATCTATAAGCCGGAGATTTTAAAGCAGCTGTTGGAAAAAGAATCGTGGTTAATCAATGAATTCTATGATGGGATTACTGATCCCAGTATCCTAACTGATCAATTTGTAGTGTAGAATTCCGGTCTTTCCAAGTCCGATATCCCGACGTCTCTTCACTCAAATCGTGCTCACATATCACATTACTGTTGATAAGATTTAAGAGCCCATGCTTCACGGATTCATTGCACAACCATCCGTCGTCATCGTTATACATCCTACATCCTATGAATCCGCCAATGTGGTTGTAGAATAGATTGTTGACGAGCATTAAACATCCGGCTAGGGATGAATTGAAATAAACGTCTTGCTTGATTCTTGTCATCTCGTTCCAATTGTGCATCACGAGATTCTTCTTTTCCAATTGCTTAGCCCATATTCTACCTTTTTGCTCCAAGGCCGGGCATATGATACCTATTTGGTATCCTTCTTCTGACATACTATTGGCACAGTAGATTAGGTCATCGATCCCATTTTCAGGGACAATCACATCAGGGTCCATGGTGATGAACCATTGACCCTGTGGGATTTTGGACCAGTGCCTTCTGATAGAGGTCGGCTTGCCAAGATTCTCACTGTTGCGAATAATCTTTATTCCAAGATCTTCTTGTGCCCAGCGAAGTTGTTCATCGATCTTACCTTGTGAGTTGTCGATGATGTAGATAGGTTGGCGTGTAGCTCTAACCACACTAGTAACACACCTCTCGAATGTTTTCGGGCGGTGATAACTAGTTAAGACAATTGGGACGGGGCTATGCGTAAGTGATTTGTCCCAAGTTCTGCAGGTTGTCAAGTTGACCCACACTGATTCGCTGAAGCTCCACTGTCATTGTGCTACCGGAAGTCATCTGGTACAAGCCGTCTTCTTGCGGACGAATCGCGCTTTGCGGATTCGATTTCCGAGGATCAATCGCGTTGACCATAACAGAAACGACTTGACTAGTTGTATTTGTGATTCGAACGAGTGTGGTGTTAGCCATGAGTAAGCCTCGATTGACAGTGGCGTGTTGTGTGTCCAATATTGAAGCTTTTCAAGCTTGCGTGCTGGAATCTATTTCATGTTTGCGTGAAGGCTTGGACATCAATATAATCCCTATCTATAATGAGGGGAATGTCTATTCTGCGTCTATAGCTGCCAACATCGCTTTAGAAATATGCAAAGACAGATTCCTATTATACGTGCATCAAGACGTAAAATTCAAACCGTCCTCATCCAAAAAACTAGCATCAATAATAAAGAATTACCCAGACAACGTAGCATTAGTCGGTGCTGCCGGTATACGAGACACAATTTACCCAGAACTGCTCGGCAAATGGGGTCTCAATGACATCCCAAACGCCACAGTCGGAAACATCTACGACCAAGACAACAACCCGACTTGGTCTGGCTCTAAAGACTTCCACTTAGTCCAAAGCGTCGACGAAGTCTTCATGCTAATCGACAGAAACTCCGGCCTACGCTTCGACCCAAGCTGGCAAGGCTTCCATCTCTACGGGCTTGACTACTGCCTCCAAGCTAGATCTACTGGATACCAATTGGCTGCCGCCGACTTCGATATTCAGCATTGCGGACAATACTCCGCCAGTCTTTACCAAGATTCTAATTTCCTTGGCAGACTAATACAACTTCATAAGAAATGGGGTATGCGATTCACTCAACTCTGTGCTCCATACTGCCAATGGGACGACGGTCGAATCGTTAGCTACATCCCATTCGGCATGAAAGACCAATTCAATCAACGTATCGACGTCCCACGATTTGCTGTAACAATCAAGAACTCTCAATATTCATGATCGGCATCTCTTTGACATAATTTATCTCTTCGTCATAATTAACTAGAATTCCATTTTTAACATATTTTATGTCTCTGTTTTTAAAATAGTCAATCATGTGTTGTGCGGCATCCTTATTGAAATGTTCTTCTCGATGACAATTCGCACAAAGCAAGTCACATTTGTCCAGTTCTTTTTTGATTTTGGCCCACGATCGTCCCTTAAACTTGTTCCATACTCCATCTTTTTGGGTGGGATCTCTGTGATGAAAGTCAAGAGACGCGTAGCATCTGTCGTAGTCACATTTTTGACACTTCCCGCCTTTATATAAGACGGCCTTAACCTTGTTTGCAACGGATTTGGCAGCTGCGATAAATCTTCTCTGTTCTATGAATTTAGGATCGGATTTTCTCTTTTCATCGAACTTTTCCGAGCTTCGGGGTCTTTGTAAGGCATAATATTTTCCGGGGTGATGGATCTTTTACTTATTATCAACCGAGATTTAGCTTTGAACGTCGTCATATTCCACCATCCCAATAGCTTGAATCTAATTCGCTTGAAGGACTTCCGATCTCGACGGGTCAATATAACCCATATTAATTGTGGATTAACACACGCTTACAGGGACGGTCTGTGCGAATCAGACTTCTTCCCAGGTTATGCTTCTTACAACTCCATATTGTTCGAAACCAGCTGCATCCTTACGATGTGGGAACATGCAGATGCCCTATTCGACGATAGCCCAATCATGGTCTTGCACACTGACATTACGCCGAAATTCCGGGTTGTGGAAACCATAGACTACCTCGAACAATTTGAGTCATTCGCCTGTGGCGTCACCGTACCAAGCTACCATGCAGATAAGCATGACGAATTGGTTATTGAGGACACTGATGCCTATCGAGCTAGTGTCGACCCTTGGAGATTGATGAAATTCGATGGTATAGTTGATATCTGGGATCTCATCAAGAATATTGATCCGGAAGCATGGGAATTCGCCATGGATACTGACCCGGTGATGATTTATTCACATCAATTCGCGGCTTCCAGGGATGTATTCGACCGATTGGGCTATAAATTATGCCAGATGGTCACTCAACTGAAATTGGGGCAATGCGGACTCTGGACGCCTCATGTCTTTGAACGCATCATTGCCATTCGTTTGGCCATGGAGTCTGATCCTAAGCTCACCGCATCTTTCAGCCATCAAAGTTCGTCCGGACCTAAAGGAGAAGGTGCCCTGACGTTGTACGGCCCTCGACCACACAGATTCTTGCGACTGAGATCACGTGTATTGGAAATGAACTATTGAATCTTTTAACTGTCATTTGTTCTAGAAATCCGACCAAGGATCTTATTGATTGTCTAGAAGGCATTAAGTAATTTTATCCTGATGCCGATATTGCAATCATCGATTCTGATAGTGACGCAACTGAAGTGTATCGTTCAGTTGACGTGCCGGTGCATTATCTCAAAAACAAGAATTATGAACTCGGTGCTTGGAAGCTTGCTTACGAATTGTACGGGGATTATGATGCGTACCTCTGCATTCAGGATACTTTAATCCCCCAAAATCGATTGCCAGTTGAGACTTTATGTTGCGACCAAGTGATGTCTTACTTTAATATGACAGGATTCAAGTATGATGATCTTGCTGATTTGGCTATAGAATTAACCGAAGATACGATCTACCATGATGTTGTTTCCAAGCATCGTATTTCAGAGGATTTTCGTCTTGCAACTCACAATTCTTTCTTGATACCCAATGGTAAATTGTCATACCTCATAAACGCTCTGCCTAATTTGCCGGTCGATAAAAGAGGTAGCATGGCGTACGAGAGAATCTTGGGGCTAGCGATAACTCAAAGTGTTGGCTCAGTAATTCGGATGAATCATTCATTCAATAAAAGGCATGGTAGTAGACAATGAAAATCTTATACACTGGTGGTACGTTCGATCTTTTTCATTACGGTCATGTTAACTTCTTGAAAGAATGCAAGAAGATTGCTGATCGAGTGGTTGTATCGCTCAATACTGATGATTTTATTCGAGCTTACAAGAAGTTCGACCCAATCATGGACTACAGTGAACGAAAGTCATCGTTGCTGGGATGCCGATATGTCGATTTGGTCGTGCCCAATATTGGCGGTTACGATAGCAAGATAGCGATCGCTCGGGTCAATCCAGATATTATTGCCATCGGTGATGATTGGGCAGAAAAGGATTATCTGGGGGCAGCTTAAATGCAGCCAAGAGTGGTTGGATGAACATGGAATCCGGTTGGTGTACACCGCTTACACCAACGGGATAAGTTCTACGGAGTTGAAACGTAGGATCAGATCATCTTGTCTTTAGCATTGATATGATCGCGTTTAAGACCGGGTCGGCTTTCTCTGGGTTTTCTGATTCCAACTCACCGGTAAGTAAATCGAACGAATGCTCTTGCGTTTCATCGTTTTCGAGCGTCAGACATTCGATTTTATCGACTTTTTGTAAGGGATTACTATTCGATAAAAGATCACTAGTAGCTCTGGTCATTGTTGTTCTCCGAGTTATTTAGCAATTCACGTCGTATTGTAAGGGCATGGTTGGAAGTTCAGGGTCGTACGTAGGGGCACCCTGACCGGCATAGTTTAACTCAAAACACACTCTTGAAACACTAGAGTGAGTTCCGGGTGTTATAATCCCGGTGTCGGCCAACCGCTTTTACCAAGGAAAATACGATGAATCAGCTAGAACAGCTACGCCAAAAGATCGACGAAGCCGCAGACTCCTATTACAACAAAGGCGTCTCAATCGTCACCGACGACGTGTTCGACACCGTGTTGAATATGCTCCAACGGCTCGACCACAAAGACCCACGCCTCTCCGGCGTCGGCTCAGAGCCCACTCTCGACAAAGTCGAACACGAATTCCCAATGGGATCGTTGGACAACATCGACGCCAACAAACCCAAAGAACTCGAAAGCTACGTCAAACGAAACCGTGGCCACGTTCTGACCGACTCCCTCTACCACATCACGCCCAAAATCGACGGCTCCAGCCTCGCTCTCACCTACGAAAGCGGAAAGTTGGTCAGAGTCCTCACACGCGGCAACGGAGCAGTCGGCCAAGACATCACCGCCAAGGCCCGATTCTTCAAGAACGTCCCAACTACTCTTAGCAGGGAAATCAACATTACGGTGCGAGGCGAAGCCGTCATGCACCGTGAAGACTTCCTCGAATACATCAAATCAGCCGAACTCGAAGGTGTCCGCAACCCCCGCAACACCGGCAACGGGCTCATCGTCCGCAAAGACTCCTACGGAGCGGGCCTGATCCACTTCTATGCTTTTGATTGTTTTGTCCAATGCATGGAATTTCCTGGCGTTTCGGGTATGTATGATATCATGACTGGTTTAGGGTTCACATGTCCCGATTACCAAGTTGTGGCAGAAGATGGTATCTCGCAGCAAATCGACACTATGGTCGGTCGCGACTATCCTTTCGATATCGACGGACTCGTAATCAAAGTCAACGACTTTGCTCAGCAAGACCTGATCAACGAAGGGTGCGACAAGCTACGGCTCCGGTCCAATCAAGCTGTCAAATTCAACAGCAAAAAGGCCGAAACCATCGTAACCGGCGTCACCGTCACCGTGGGCTCGACCGGCAAGATCACGCCCACTCTTACTGTCGAGCCCGTTGAAATCGGCGGGATCGTCAACAGCAACGTCCTGGTTTACAACTACGACGAAGTCGAACGCCTCAAGATCGGTGTTGGTGACAAGGTACAGATCATCTTGGCTGGAGACATTATCCCTCGTATATTAAAAGTGGTCGATAAATCACCACAATTGTATAATTGCAAGAATTGTGGGTTCGTTGGGACTAAACACGCACAAGAACTACATCATAATTTGATCAAAGAATCCACCTAATTTTATATTCCATTGTTGGTATTATGAATTCTTTCATTTTTTCTAGAAAACCAGCAACTTCTTTATAATGTTTTGATACTATTTTCAGTTGATTTGGATCTTTATTGCAAATTCTTGTACTTGTGGTCAGCCCGAATTCTAATAGTTTATCTCTGAGAATTCGTAATTCATGTTGATTAAACGATTCGGTGTGGAATCCTATTACTGGATTCTTTCCCTTGTTTCTTATAATAAGATCACCATCATCCATGAACCAATATGCTATAGATCTCCAATTTAATTTCTCCACCCAGTTTCTTTTGACCGATTTTTTATTATTCTCGTCTAGAAAATAGTCGACATATGGTTTCAAACTTGGCGTGTGACACACAGAAAAATGTTTTATTATTGATCCGTGTCCACTAATTCTTTCGCCAATTTTTGTGCCACCCATAATTTCTTTTTTGTGTAATAGATATTCATACTGTTTAATAGAATGTGCGAAAGTCATCCTGATTACCTCCAATTCTTTGTTTGTTTTATTCGATCTCATGGTTGTTTTATAATACCCAGCATCTCCCAACATACTTCCAAACATTAAATCTTTCTGGTGGTCATTAAATTCAATTGTTTTTTGATTGTTCGTGTTCGAAGACGCTTCTGCGTATTCCCTACTAGACATTCCATATTCTTTGATCAATTGTCCCACTCTTGACCTGCTGATCCCCATTTTATTGGCAGTTTGAGACTGGCTTAGTTTCTGATTAAAATAATAATCAATCAGTCGTTGTTTTTTGGATTGCATGTTATAATGTCTGTTGTTAGTGTTATTAACATATGTTTGCTCTCATGAAACATAGCAATAGACATTGTTCCCTTAATGAATGAGATTTAAAAAATGAATTGTATTATGGATTTAGAAGAAATCCCGGCGACTTTGCAGAAGCCTCACAGATGCCCCGTTTGTGATAAGCAGGTCCAATACAAGGATCTGGTCAAGGGCAAATCAGTCGATATCTACTGCGTCAACTACGAGTGCCCTGGCATCCAATTCGAGAAGATCAAGGGATTCATCGGATCGTCCAAGCGTGGCATGGGCATCCTCGGGATCGGTGAGAATCTGATTGCCAGCCTTATCAAGTCAGGGCTCGTTAGCTCGATTCCTGATTTGTACACCTTGACTGAGGATCAAGTCCGAGTCTTGTCAATTGGTAATGGTGTGGTCGGAGCCAAGCGGGCAAAGACGATCGTTGCGAATATCCAAGAATCCAAGAACGCTCCGATTCAGAAGTTGGTTGGCTCGCTTGGAATTGATGGGATGGGCGAGCATCGGGCGGAGATTATGATGGAAGTCGCTCGTACGGGTGCTCTTAGTGATCTTGGTCAGCTTGAGACTTTCGATGATTGGATTTCTTGTGCTAAGGGTTGCAATCTGATCCAGTTGCTCCGTCACCCGCATTTGCCACAGAACATTCTGATTTCGATCGAGTGTCAATTGAGTGTTATGAAGGCTGACCTTCT
>Ga0136599_1000489_pt1 | contig 10578 bp, 9 predicted proteins | sample AntRauMFilla2697_FD_104635 | JGI IMG/M metagenome (GOLD analysis project Ga0136599, IMG submission 104635) | Saline lake microbial communities from Rauer Islands, Antarctica - Metagenome Filla 2 #697 | ecosystem: Environmental > Aquatic > Non-marine Saline and Alkaline > Saline | place... | reverse complement strand
GTTCTGTCACTTCTGGTGATGGAACTAACTCGGTTACTCTTTTTGAGTGACTGAGTAAGAACAAGAAAAAGGTTACTTAAACATATGGTGGATGCCTAGACTCGTATGAGCGAAGAAGGACGTAGCAGGCTGCGATAAGCCTCGGGGAGTTGTCAAGCAAACTTTGATCCGGGGATTTCCGAATGGGGCAACCCCTCCACTCTTTAGTGGAGACTATTATCTGAATTCATAGGATAATAGAGTGAACCTAGCGAACTGAAACATCTTAGTAGCTAGAGGAATAGAAATCAATAGAGATTCCGTCAGTAGTGGCGAGCGAAAGCGGAACAGTCTAAACCTGGCCTTCGGGTCAGGGGTTGTGAGGTAATTTTACTCGTTTAATCGGGGTTCTTTTGTATTTTTTAGTAGAACACTCTGGGAAGAGTGGCCAAAGAAAGTAATAGCCTTGTATACGAAAAAGAATATAAAATAACGAAATTATCCTCAAGTAGGGCGGGACCGGAGAAATCCCGTTTGAATCTGGGAGCACTAACTTCCAAGACTAAATATTATACGAGATCGATAGTGAACAAGTACCGTGAGGGAAAGGTGAAAAGTATCCCTATAAGGGAGATGAAATAGTATCTGAAACCATATGTTAACAATGAGTCAGAGGCGTGCTTGCACGTTGATGGCGTGCTTTTTGCAGAACGAGCCAACGAGTTAGTTTTATACGGCTTGCATAAATTACTCTGTAAGATATGCATAGTGAAAGCGAGGCTTAACCGCCTTGCCCTGTACCGTCTGGTAACAGGGCGCCGTCGTATGGACTAGACCCGAATCCAAGCGAGCTACACATGGGCAGGGTGAACCCCAAGTAACATTGGGGGAAGGCCCGAACCCACTCATCGTGCAACATGAGGGGATGACCTGTGTGTAGAGGAGAAATTCCAATCGAGCTTGGCAATAGCTGGTTCTCTCCGAAATAGCTTTAGGGCTAGCGTTCGGTAAATGGGCATGGGAGGTAGAGCTACTGGATGAGTGTTCGCGGTTCGCCGTAGATCACTCAACCAAACTCCGAATTCCTGTGTTCCTTATCCGAGCAGTTAGAACTTCGGCTCTAAGGTCGAAGCTCAAAAGGGAAAAAGCCCAGACCATAATCTAAGGTCCCAAAATTCATATTAAGTGGGAAAGGAAGTAAAGTTTCTCAAACACCTAGTAGGTTGGCTTAGAAGCAGCCATCCTTTAAAGAGTGCGTAATAGCTCACTAGCTTAGAGACTCTGCGCCGAAGATACAACGGGGCTAAATATGATACCGAAGATATGGACTTCACTTTTATTAGTGGAGTGGTAGGAGAGCGTTCTTTATGCAACGAAGCCAAAGGTGTGAACCATGGTGGAGCGTAGAGAAGTGAGAATGTTGGCATGAGTAACCACAATGTGAGTGAGAACCTCACACCCCGAAAGTCCAAGGTTTCCTGGGCAATGGCAATCATCCCAGGGTTAGTCGGTCCTAAGGCGAGGCTGAAAAGCGTAGTCGATGGACAGCTGGTTAATATTCCAGCACTACAATATTATTCGATGGAGTGACGCATTTTAGTAACTGTTGCGAGTTATTGGATTCACGTAGGATATTTAAGGATGTATAATAGGCAAATCCGTTATGCATTAAATCCAAGAATATTCTGGACATCTCTCTTTGGAGGGATTAACAACAGCGAGCAGAGTGCCAGGAAAAGCTTCTAAGTTATGTAATATTGTATCCGTACCGCAAACCGACACAGGTGGACAGGGCGAGTAGCCCAAGGGGAACGGGAGAACCTTCGCTAAGGAACTCGGCAAAAAATCTAGACGTAAGTTCGCGAGATGTCTTCCCGTCCTGCTTCGGCAGCCCGGGCGCAGCTAAAGAAACCCTGGCGACTGTTTACCAAAAACACAGGTCTCTGCAAACCCGCAAGGGGAAGTATAGGGGCTGACACCTGACCAGTGCTGGAACGTTAACGGAAGCGGTTCACGCCAATTCCCGAAGCGCCAGTGAACGTCGGCGATAACTATAATCGTCCTAAGGTTCTGATTCTATTTTTTATAAAATGGAGTTGGAAAAGACTGGGACGATTAGAGTGAAATTTGGTAAATGAAACGTTTATATTTTATGAAAGGAAAATAACTGCTTATCACAATATGTGATGTCTTAAAACATTTAGCTATATGCTGGAAAATCTGGAGTATCTGGAGATACTATGGTATAATTATTCCATAGATTTAACTATCTAAATAAAATTATGCCAAGTAAAAAATCTACCAGTGTTTCTCAACTATTGAGATACCAGACAATCAGCAGGAAAGACTAAAAAATATAGGCTGGATAGTTGGTTATGTTGATGGAGAAGGGTGTTTTTCTGTAAGTCTTTTTAAGAATAAAACTACAAAATACGGATGGCAAATATTTCCGGAGTTTGTAGTGACGCAAGGAGAAAAAAGTAAGCAATCTTTAGAAGTCTTGAAAGATTTCTTCGGTTGTGGAAAGGTTTTTGTTAATAAGAGATATGATAATCATAACGAAAACCTATACAGATATTGCGTTAGATCAAGAAAAGATTTAATTGAAAATGTTATTCCATTTTTTCAAGAAAACAAACTAAAAACAGCTAAGAAGAAAGATTTTGAAATCTTTATTAGGATAATAAAGATGATGGAAAATAATATCCACAGCAATATTGAAGGAATAAAGAAAATTGCTGGGATGATTGAAAAGATGAATAGGAAAAAATCTTCAACTTTTTTAGAATCCTCAGAGACTAAATGCTAAGCTTCGATAAATTTTCGAGGAAGATATAGTCCGTGCTATATGGCGACATATAGATTAACAAAACAGAGCGAAATTCCTTGTCGGCTAATTACCGACCCGCATGAAAGGTGTAACGACTGGGGTACTGTCTCAGTGAAGGACCCGGTGAAATTGCAATAACGGTAAAGATGCCGTTTACCTACGGCAAGACGAAAAGACCCCGTGGAGCTTTACTACAGCTTGGCATTGAATTAAGGTTCTGGCTGCCGAGAATAGGTGGGAGACTTTGAAGCCTCAACTCAGGTTGAGGTGGAGTCATCAGTGGAATACCACCCTGTCATTATTTTAATTCTAACCCTGTGCTGTTATCTGTATTTCGAATTAGTAAACGCTAATTTAGATTTGCAGGCTTAATATTATGTTTTTTTAACTTAGTATATGATCCTAATTATATTCTAATTAGCGTCCTCGAAATGTAGATACCAGCACGGGAACAGTGCCTGGTGGGTAGTTTGAGTGGGGCGCTCGCCTCCTAAATTGTAACGGAGGCGCTTACAAAGGTTGGCTAGGTCCGGATGGAAATCGGGCTGATAGTACAAAAGCACAAGCCAGCTTTACTGAAAGACTAATAAGTCGCTCAGTCACGAAAGTGGAATTTAGTGAACCGACCATCGCTTGTAGGAGCGTGGAAGATCATCAGATAAAAGTTACCCCGGGGATAACAGGCTAATAGTGTCCAAGAGTTCACATCGACGACACTGTTTGGCACCTCGATGTCGGCTCATCTCATCCTGGGGCTGGAGCAGGTCCCAAGGGTATGGCTGTTCGCCATTTAAAGAGGTACGCGAGCTGGGTTCAAACCGTCGTGAGACAGGTTGGTCTCTATCTGCCGTAGGCGTTAATTACTTGAAAGGATTCTTTCCTAGTACGAGAGGACCGGAAAGAGCAAACCTCTGGTGTATCGGCTGTTCCGCCAGGAGCAATGTCGAGTAGCTATGTTTGTAAGGGATAACCGTTGAAAGCATCTAAACGGGAAGCCCACCTTAAGATAAGGTAATATGATTTCCTAGAAGAAGACTAGGTTGATAGGCTCTAGGTGTAAGTGTAGTGATACATTTAGCCAAGGAGTACTAATAAATTTAAACTTTTTTCTTGATTTTAGTTTAGTGACATCACTATAGTGGTCACTAGACAGAGTTAACAGTTATTAGTCATTTATTGACTCAAAAGCAAATTTTTACTTACAACAAATCTATTTACGATTCATTAGCTTGTACTAGCTTTTGAAAGCGCGTAATTAGTAACACCAGGCCTGTCGGTAGGCCAAGTAAGATTATATTATCTTGGTGATTCTAGCGAAGGGGGTACACCTGATTCCATTCCGAACTCAGTAGTTAAGCCCTTCAGCTCCGATGATACCTAGTTTTTCTAGGGAAAGTAGGTCGTCGCCAAGATTATGTAATTTTACTTGAAATAAAATTCCGCCTCACAAGGGCGGTTTTTTTTGATTGACTTTTTATCGGTAAGTTGATATTATTCACTGAAGTTCCTTGATATTTGTTATAATTTTTATCGAAAAATGGAACTAAACGCTGACAAAAAAAAGAGGTGATAACCATGGAAGGAAGTATTTTGTTAAGAGAAACTGGGCAATCAGTCGGAGAATGGGATGAAAATGATATGGATTGGTCTGACTCTTCCTTGTATAGAATTATCAGGGTTACAGGGAGCCCGTGCTTGATTTATGTTGGCACTGCGAAAAAGAGAAATAATGACGTTCTTGAGACTGGCGACACAGTTTCTGGCTTGGGAGTAAATCAGCTTAAAGCTAATGGTATTGAAATAAAAATATTACCCAAGGTGCCTTGGATTACAATCTGCCTGGGACATTTTCAGAAATTTGATAAAGGAAAAATTGTTAAAGAAATTGTTCCTGAAGAGTACGATCTGCAGCCTGGAGAAATTTTCCACTGGGAATGCGCTCAATTTTATGGCTTAGCAGAAGTTGTTTCTCGAAACGACACACTTTGCTGTATAAAAAAGGTAAGCTAAAAAACAGGAGGTCTTATTTATGAGTTATCCCAAATCAGAGACAGTTCCGTGTTTTATTTGTATCAGCCCAGAACAATTCGAAAGTTTCAATAACGGTAAAGAAATTACCGAGATTGTTTCCGAAGAATATGACCTCAGCTCCGGTAATTTGGTTTATTGGCGCGCGCAATGATTTAGATGAGGGAACAGCTGTTATCATTTCGAGAGAAGGATGTTTCTGCAGTATAAGAAAGATAAGCTAGAAAAGGGAGGGTTGACCAGCATGAATAACAAGAAAAAGATAAATGTCCCTTGTGTCATAGTTCCGCTATCTCTTTTTCCAGAGTTCGATAGTGGTAGAGTTGCTTTATGCAGTAGTGATCCCGAGATTTTTGATTTTTCTATGGGAGACATGACATATTGGAGATGCGGTCAGAGAGAAGGAGTTGCCAAAGTTATTTTTTTTGGAGGAGAATCTTGTTTTATTGAAAAGATAAATTAGTAAAATGGCTATTTTTCAAAGGAAGTGGTTATTGGATATTTCCAATAGTCACTTTTTAAATTGCAAAAAATCTTTAAAAGCTATATCATATTAGAAGTAAGTGCATTAGAACTTCACGCGTTTAGTTGTATAAAAACTCACGGGGTGTCATCTCGAGCGGACTCATTCGCCCCAAGCGAATGAGGGAGTCGAGAGATCTCAATTACCCAAGCTCAGTTTATATGAGATTCCTCCACTCCTCCGCCATTCGGCGGATGCGGTCGGAATGACAGTTGGAAAGTTTTTCTGTGTGTTGTATATATTATAGCTAAGCACGTAAGCTCTATAGATATTAAAATTATTAAAAATATATTTTTAAAAACTTTATGATAAAAAGAAGAAAAACCAAAAAGATAAAAGTAGGCGATATCTATATCGGTGGCAATGCTCCGATTGCTATCCAATCAATGTGCAACACTGACACTCGAGATATTGATGCTACGGTTCGTCAAACAAGAGAGCTTATCCAAGCGGGTTGCGAGATTATTCGCGTAGCTGTGCCAGATATGGAAGCGGCCAAAGCACTCGGAAAAATCAAAAAACAGATAAATATTCCCCTGGTAGCAGACATTCACTTTTCAGCCGAATACGCTATGGAAGCCATTAATCAAGGAGTGGACAAGCTGCGCATCAATCCGGGCAATATTGGATCAGAAGAAAAAGTCAAAATGCTAGTTGAGGAATGCAAGAAAAAGAAAATCCCAATCAGAATCGGCATCAACGCAGGATCACTGGAAAAAGAAATTCTCAAAAAATACAAAGGAAAAGCGACAGCTGAAGGTATGGTAGAATCTGCAATGGGTCATATAAAAATTTTAGAAGAAAATGATTTTTACGACATTGCAATTTCACTTAAAGCCAATGATATTGAGAGAACAGTAGAAGCCTATAGGTTGTTATCCAAAAAAGTGGATTATCCGCTACACATTGGTATTACTGAGGCAGGAACTACTTTTCGCGGAACAGTCATGTCATCAGTTGGACTCGGAGTTTTGCTTTATGACGGAATAGGGGACACTATGCGAGTATCTCTCACTGCCAATCCCATAGAGGAAGTAAAAGTTTGCTGGGAGATTCTTAAATCTTTAGAACTCCGCAAAAAAGGAATATCTGTGACTAGTTGCCCGACTTGTGGAAGAACAGAGATTGATCTGGTAAGCTTGGCAGAGAAAGTTGAGAAGTCTCTGGAGGGAATCGAGAAAGATATCCGAGTAGCGGTTATGGGCTGTGTGGTAAATGGTCCAGGTGAAGCCAAAGAGGCTGATTTGGCAATTGTTGGCGGAAAAGGAGTTGGTCTTATAATGAAAAAAGGAGAACTTGTAAAAAAAGTAGATGAAAAAGACTTGCTCAAAGAGTTTATGAAGGAAGTGGAGAGATTCTAACATTTAAGCATATAAACATTTAAACATGTAAGTATGTAAATATTTTGTATTTTTATATTTTTGAATTTATTTAGTATTTGTAATTTATTATTTAGTATTTATTAACTTATGTTTGAAGATTTTAAAAAATTTGCCATCAAAGGTAATGTTATCGACCTTGCAATTGGTGTAATTATCGGAGGTGCTTTTGGAAAAATTATCAGCTCTTTTGTGACTGATATAGTCATGCCGCCTATTGGGGTTCTTACTGGCGGAGTTGATTTTTCTGAGCTAAAGATAATGCTCAAAAAAGCCACCGAAACATCTGAAGCAGTTACCATGAATTACGGAATTTTTCTTGATAATGTCGTAACCTTTAGCATAATAGCCGTAACTATATTCATAACTATCAAACAATTTGAGAGGTTCAAGAAAAAAGAAGAAAAGAAAGTGGTTAAACCAAGCAAAGAGGTTCAGCTTTTGACTGAGATACGAGATGAGCTCAAGAAAAAGTAAACCAATAAATTAGTATATCAATTAAGTTCTTTTTAGGTGGGAAATATCAAGCTTTTATAGCTTTGTATTTTCTTATAATCGCAGAATCGGAGGGTGAGATTATGCTAAGAGATATCAGGGATATTAAAGAGGGAGTTGAAAGTGGATCTGTTTCTATTTTTAGAAGTGGACTCTATGTCTTATTTGTAGCTATTGTTAGTGCTTTCGTGTCAGTTTTGGCTATTTATAATACAGATTTGCAGCCCAAGCACATTGTGTTCATAGTTATTCCATTTTTTGGACTAATCGGCGCAACAGTCTGGGCTAGAGCAGGTCGCAATCCAAGGTAAAATGACTAACTAAGGAGGTCTCAATGTTTTTAAAGTTTGTTGTAGTTTTTTTGGTCTGCGGTGCGGCATTATTTGGGTGTCTAAGGATAGAATCCCTAATCGCTCCGGTAGGTGTTCTTGCAATTCCTTTTATTGGAATAATTGGCGGGATTACTTGGAGTATAATTAATCCGCTGTAAGTTTCTCAAATTAAAAGGGGGCTAGTCGTAATTCGACAAAGTCCCCTTTATATTTATAGATTTTTTATTTTATTGAGTATCTCTCTTTTTATATATTTTTATAGCGGTTTTCACAAAGATGCGATTTTTTTCCTTATCTTTCTCAGAGAGTGACGAGTAGGGTGTTTCGTGAGATTCTGGAGTTATGTGCTTATTTCTAGCAAGCCAATCGTCATAAACCAAATGAGCACCTTTTTCAACAAACTCATCATCTAAATAGGTGTTATTGGCTACTCCTTCAAGCAGAAAATAAAAAGCGGTCTTAGCAGCATTTCTTCTTCTATTTTTCCAATCATTGGGGAGATTTACATAGTCAATTTTTGCCAAATCAATTTCATCGATACTGTTCTCTTTTATCCATTTATCATCAGTAGTCGCCTTAATTCTACTTCCATTATTATCACGCAAATACATTTTTTTAAATTCCTCGTGAGTTAGATTGGCTATTTCGTCAATTATTTTTTCTTCATTCATTTTTTTACTGATTATCAATTATATCTTCAGTGACTCTGTTTTGACAAGTTTCTCTTATGTTTTTATCCTCTATTTCACGGCAAATAGAGAAGTCAGTTTTTTCAACTGCTTGGCTCTTGAGACAATAATCCTTTTCCAAATTGTTCAAATCCTCGCACTCATCGTTGGATTCTACGGGAACACTTGATAATCCGCAAACTTGAAAACAATAGGATTCTTCTTTCCCATCATAAAACTCGCACTCATTATCACAATCTTTGTCGGTTATTTCGATAAAGGATTCTTGTGGCAAAGATTCTTCCGGAGTATTCTCTGGTTGATTATCTCCAGAAGCATCTGCGTCGGAAGAGTTTTGATTATCGTTTGATTCATTGGGTGTTTCAATATCGCAAACAGTACCATCATCACACAACTCCTCTGAAGAACTTTCTTGAGTAGTTTGAGGCTCTGCATCTTCATTAGCAAAGTATCGATCATGCACAACTGGATAAGCCCAATAAGTGATTGCACTCAAGATTATTATGTATAGTAGTAGAAATTTGTTGGACATTTTTTTATATATTGTATTATGTATTTTGTATTAAGTATGGCTGTCTCAATTGAATTTGTATATTCGTATTTAACTGGTAATTCGTAAAGATTTGCTAATCTCATAGCTGTCTCCCTTATCCTCAATTTCATATCCTTTTTCTTCAATCTTTTTTCTGAGTTCGTCAGCTCTGGAAAAGTTTTTGTTCTCTCGGGCTAGTTTTCTTTCCTCGGCTAGTTCTTTTATCCCTTCCGGAATTTTTTCTTCACTTTTTTCCAACAATTCCAAACTCAAAACAGTATTTACCTTTTCCCAGAAAGTTAGTATATTTTTAGCATCATCGGAAGTTAGACTGCCATTGTCTTCTAGTTTGTTAGTTTCAGTTATCAGGTCATAAAGCGCGCTTATCGCCAGAGGAGTATTGAAGTCATCATCCATAGCTTTTTCAAATTTATCTTGATATTTCTTTATATCAAGAATAGGTTTTTTCTCTCCAGCTATTGCAATTTCGCTAGACTTATTTTTCATTTTCTGTATAAAATTGGATATTTTTTCCAGATTTTTCTTGGATTGTTCAAGGGAGTTTTCATTATAATCCAAAATACTTCTATAATGCGAACTGATAATCCAGAGACGAACCACAGATGCGCCATAAGTCTTGATAGCATCTTTTAGTGTAGCGGCGTTTCCCAAAGACTTTCCCATTTTGGATCCGGAAGTGTTCACCATATTCCAAAGCACCCAGAAGTTAGCCATTTTCTCACCAGTAAGGGCCTCACTTTGGGCAATCTCATTTTCATTGTGCGGAAAAGCGTTTTCATTGCCACCACCATGAATGTCAAAGGTATTTTCTCCGAGGAGGTCACAGCTCATTACGCTACATTCGATGTGCCATCCTGGATAACCAACACTCCAAGGGCTATCCCACTTGAGTATGTGACCCTCATCAGCCTTTATCCAAAGAGCAAAGTCGAGAGGGTTTGTCTTGTTTTCATCCAATTCCACTCTTGATCCCGCAAGTAAATCATCAGTTTTCCTGCCAGAAAGCTTTCCATAGTCAGGAAACTTATCAACCGAAAAATAAACTGACCCATTGGATTCGTAGGCGAAACCTTTTTCAATCAAGCGTTCGGTAAATTGTATCATTTTTTCAATGTATTTTGTTGGTCGGGGATAGAAGGATGCTTTTTTGATATTAAGTGCATCAAAATCTTCCTCACAAGATTTGATGTAGTTATTAGCAATTTCGATTGGGTCAACTTTTTCTTTCTTGGCCTTTTTTTCAATTTTGTCTTCACCAGTCTCTCCATCGTCTACCAAATGTCCTACATCAGTGTAATTCATAATATAGCGTACTTCATATCCAGAGTATTCTAGATACTTTCTGATTGTATCCATAGCCACATATCCACGACCATGACCAAGATGACAATGATCATAAACTGTCGGACCACAGACATACATTCCAACTTTTCCAGGATGGATAGGTTGAAACTCCTCTTTTTTACTTGTGAGTTTGTTATAGATGTTTAGCATGTATAAAGTATTTTGTATTAAGTATTATGTATATAGCTTATTATAAAAATGAAATACAAACAAGAGTTAGTGAGCATTCAAGGTGAGGACAAAAAAGAACTTAGAGTGCAAGTGAAATATTTTTTTAGTGTTACACCTTCATCCGTTCGCCGCGGCGAGAGAAAGGGGTTACTTGAAAAATTTTGTACTATTTAATTATTTTAAAAGCTAAACGCGTAATTTTTAAAGAGTAACAAGGGATACTTAATACAAAATACATTATACTTGCTACTTGGT
>Ga0136599_1000487_pt1 | contig 10582 bp, 12 predicted proteins | sample AntRauMFilla2697_FD_104635 | JGI IMG/M metagenome (GOLD analysis project Ga0136599, IMG submission 104635) | Saline lake microbial communities from Rauer Islands, Antarctica - Metagenome Filla 2 #697 | ecosystem: Environmental > Aquatic > Non-marine Saline and Alkaline > Saline | place... | reverse complement strand
CTGGCCAGTTTGTTCCAAACTGAAAAGACATAAAAATTCCACTAACAGCTCCGAAAGTAAAACTTATTGCAAAAATTTTAACCCATAAAGAATAAGCTTCATCCCATACTTTATCTTTTGTTTTATTAAATTTATGATTGAAATATAATAAGACCCAAGCTAAGGCTATGTTTATAGTTGGAAACAATATGTGAAAAGTTATTGTTGAAGCAAACAAAATTCTAGCTAAAATGAAACTACTCATTTAAAAACCTCTTAAGATATCAAAATATATTAAAAGTATAGCAAATCTGATGTTATAAAAATTAAAAAAATGAAATGAATTGATATATTATTTGAACAAATATAATCAAAATTGACAAAGGTAATAAATATATTATATTAAAGGATATTATATAAAAGATTTAAGCTAGAAACTAAAACTTAAGAAGTCTTAGTAACTTGGTCAATTGTTGCTTATAATTGAAGTTAAGAAAACTGGAGCTCAAAATAAATTTTTACAACAGTAAAGTAAAAATACTTTAGTACGATTTGTTCATTCTTTTATTTGACATACAATGCAATATATCAATATAATAAAAAACAATTTACACAATTATTCAAAAACTTTGGAGTCTCATAATATGAATAACAAATTTAAGGTGCTTTCAACTGCAATTTTACTATCTGCAGTAGTTAACGCAAAAGAAAGCAAGATTAGCTTAGGTGCATATGGTCTAGGTGGCTATACATTTGGAAGCAATTCAAATATTAAAATTAAAGATGTTGCAACACCTGTAGCGCCAGCAACAGATGCAACAACAGATGCAACAACAGATGCAACAACAGATGCAACAACAGATGCAACAACAGATACAACAACAGATGCAACAACAGATGCAACAACTGCAGAAACAAATTCTCCTGCAGAATACACAGTTGAATCAAAGTTAAGCAAAAGTATCCCTATGGGAGCTGGTATGTTTGCATCTTACAACTTTGATGGCGTCAGTGTAATATTTAATGCAGAGTATCAATTCAACAAAATGAATGAAATAAACATTGATACTAAAGAAGGCGATACAACTGCTTCTAAGAATTTCTTTAAGATAGCAGATGGAAAAAACAATTCACAGCACAACATTAAAGCTAGAATATTAGCTGGTTACGATATGTTTGATTCTAGCAACATTACATTAACAGGTGTTGTTGGTGGATTAGTAAATATTTCAATCCAAAACATTGAAATAGATGGTAAAGTAGATAATGCTGTGACTAATAAAGAAAGCGTTCAAAAAACCGTATCATACAAAGCAGACGTTAAAGGTACCAAGCTTTCATTTGGTCTATCCGCTGGTTTACTAGCAAACTATGAAATAAATGAAAACTTTACATTGTTTGGTGCGCTAATTGGCGACGTGGTCTTTGGTAAAGAAGTATTTAACACCAAAAAAGAAGATAACACTTCTGTAAGCTTCGGAAAGTCATCTGAAATTCAAGTGTCATTTAGAGTCGGTGGTTTATACCAGTTCTAAACTAAATAAAATAAAAGCACCAATCAATCTTAGATTGGTGCATATCTAATATGAAAAAAATAGCCTCTTTAATATTAATTTCTTCAATTTCCTTAGCTAAAAAAAATAGCAAAATATCTTTTTTATCAAATTTATATACACCCGGAATATCTATAAACTTTAATGAAGGTGTCATAGAAAAAAACGAGGAAATAGAAAAAGAAAGATTCTCAGATGTTAAAATAAAACCAATTAAAGGTGGATCTATAGGTTTCTTTTATCGTAGACCATCAAATTATATTGGTATTGAATTCTCTATTGACCAATTTAAAGTTGACAGCTTGTTAATTAAAAAAGATGCAAGCACTGATAGTGAACCAGGTAAAAGAGAAATAGAAAGTGTAATATCAATTAATAACTCTTTAATCAACACATATAGTTTACATGCGGCTTTTATTAGTACAAAAAAAATAAGCACATTTGCTGATGCTTTTTTTAAAGCGACCTTAGGATTCTCTGCAGCAGAAAATAACCTTACTACAACAGTTACTCACGAGGACAATGAATATGAGTACAATAATAACGACACCAATTATTCATTTTCAGGTAGCCTAAATCTTGGTTTAAAATTACATATTAATTCATCATCATCTATCCACATAGGTTGTAGCTTTAAAAAGATTTTCCAACAAGAACTTTATAAGTTAAGATTTGTCTCAAGCAAGGGATTGGTGAAAGTAAGTACAATACCTGTATCAGTTGAAAGCTTAAGACTTTATGTTGGAATGCAAGTAGAATTACCATAGCACATTAACATTTTGCCATTAACCAAATACCTCTTTAATCAAATTAATTGAAATCTTTCTTTTGCTGCTGAATGAAACCTTACCTATTGTTTTAATTAAGTGCTTTAAAAAAACTAAATCCCTTTGATAATGTCGTAAAATATATTTTGTAACATTATCTTCTAAATATACTTTGTTTAAATTTGAGTAAAATTTTATAAAACTTTCAACTTCATCAGACTCTTGTGTATCTAAGTCAAAAATAAGACTTGAATTTACTCTTGAAAGTAAATCTTTAGTTTCAATAAGACTTGTTATATCTTTTTTTTGAGTTGATATGATCAATTTTGAAGAGGTTTCGATACAATCGTTATATAATTTGATGATAGCCGCCTCATATTTATGTTGTATAAAATCAAAGTTATTAATTAATACAATGGTTTTATCATTTTCAATAATTGGCATGAAAGAGAAGCTATATTTACTTAAGTCTATATATATTGAATTGTATTTATTGCTCATTGCTTTTAACAGAAATTTTTTACCCGACCCCTTCTTTCCACTTAAGACAATTGAATTTAAATCATAGCTAAAGATATCTGTTAATATTTTCTTTAAATTTGCATTTTTACCGTAAAAATAGTTGTCTAGTAAAGGTGTTTCTTTGCTATTAAGATTTAGTATAAGTTGCTCACTCATAATTTTACGAAAAGATTTTTGAAATATGACATTAAACTTATAAAGGACATAATTGCTATAAGAATTATTAAATAAGAAATGTTGTAACTATAATTTATAGTTTTATTTAAGACTAGCACTATATATGCAATATAAATAAATTGGAGTACAGTATTAAATTTACTAATCAGTATAGAGCTAAAATCTATGTTTAAATTTAGGTAGTAAATATAAGCACTACCTAAACTCAGTGAAATATCTTTTAAAATTAACATCCAAAAAAACCAACTGGGGATAATATTGATGTAGTAAAAAACTATAAAAGTTGAGATTAGTAATATTTTATCAGCAATTGGGTCGAGTATTACTCCTATTTTTGTCACATTTTTGGTTTTTCTAGCAATGAAGCCGTCCAAGAAATCACTTATTATAATAAGGGGGAAAATTAACATTACAAGTGAATAAAATTTATTATTAAGTAATACTATAAATGGAATAGTTAAAATTATTCTAATAATAGAAATTATGTTAGGTATATTTTTTTTCATTGCACTTAAATAATATATTATTATTTGTATAACTAATACTTATAAGTAGTTGTTACTTAAAATTAAACTTGATAACATTATGTCATGGTATATTCAGAATTTATAGAAATTTTAGCTAAAAAGTTTCCAAACATTGGCAAAAGCGATATAGAAATTAGCGTTAAGCTAATTATTGATTATATGGAAAACACTCTAATTGAGAATGGTAGAATAGAGATTAGAGGTTTTGGTAGCTTTCAAACTAAATATATGCCATCTAGAAAAGCAAGAAACCCCAAAACTGGCGAGCAAATTATGACTAAGCCAAGATCTAAGGTTTCTTTTAAAGCAGGTAAACACTTCAACGATATACTAAATAAGTAATTTTATTTTAGCTTTGGTAAAGTAACACCCTGTTGGCCTTGATACTTTCCGTTTCTTTTGCTGTAATCTACTAAACATTGTTCCTCACCTTTAAAAAACAGCATTTGAGCTACGCCTTCATTAGCATAGATTTTAGCAGGTAAAGAGGTTGTATTAGAAAACTCTAATGTTACTTGCCCTTCCCAGCCCGGTTCTAAAGGAGTTACATTAACAATAATCCCACACCTAGCGTAAGTTGACTTACCAAGGCAAACAACTAAAACATCCTTTGGTATTTTAAAATACTCTACTGTTCTTGCTAAAACAAAAGAATTAGGAGGAATTATGCATTCATTGGTGTTCATGTCTATAAAGCTTTTATCGTCAAACTTCTTAGGATCTACTATTACTGAGTTTAAGTTAGTAAACACTTTAAATTCAGGGGCACATCTTACATCGTAGCCATAACTTGAAGTTCCATAAGATATAATTTTATTACCATCTTTGTCTTTATTAACTTGTGTTTCAGAAAAGGGGAAAATCATGTTTTCTTGTTGTGATTTTTTTATTATCCACTTATCAGCGCAAATACTCATATTAATCCATTTTATTAATCAATCTTAAGCTTACCAAAATATTTGATTAAGTACTGCCTTAATGTGCCTCTACTTATACCTAATATTCTTGAAGCTTTAGATTGATTGCCATCTACATGATGCATTACTGTTCTTAATATTGATTTTACACAAGGGGTAAAAGCAATATTAAAAAGATCATTATAATGATCTTTTTCTAATAGAATTTTTTCAACATAAGATTGGGTATAAATTTCAATACCTTTTATAGTTTCGTTTACCTTATGATTTTTATTAATAATGTTATTAAAACTATCATTATTCAATATGAACCTCCTTGTTAAAATAGATGGTATGTAAATTTAACTCTAAGCTATCATACTCTATATTAATCTAATTGAATTTACAAAAGTCTTTTTGTAAGATTTTAGAACAATAATCGTTTGTTTTTTAAACAATTATTGTTTGGTTGATATATAAAATATCTCTTAGTATAATAATAAACTAACTATGTTCTATTAACAAACACTAGTAACGTTTAAAAAAGTAAAGTAAAATGTAATTTTTTAAGATAAATAATGAAAAATAAATCGTACATAATTACAAGTGCATTGCCTTATGCAAATGGTCCGTTACACATAGGTCATATTTTAGAGGCAATTCAAACTGACATATGGGCAAGAGCAAAAAAATTAGATAATAAAGAGTGCTTATATTTATGTGCTGATGATGCGCATGGAACTGCTATCATGCTTAGTTCAAAAAAAAATAACCAATCTCCAGAAGAATATGTCTCAAATATTAAAATAGACCATGAAAAAGATTTTAAAAACTTTGGGATTAATTTTGATTGTTACCATTCGACTCATAGCGCTGAGAATATAGATTTAGTAAATGAAGTTTGGTCAAAGATTAAACCTTACACGTATAGTGAAGAGACAGCTGGTTTGTATGATACTAAGGAAGAAATGTTTTTACCTGATAGGTTTGTTAAAGGTGAATGTCCTAAATGTGGTGCAAAAGAACAGTCAGGAGATAACTGTGAAAAATGTTCTTTTACATATAGCGCTAGTGAATTAATTAATCCTATATCTGTAATTTCTGGTACTAGACCGGATACTAAACAAACTAAAGTTATTTATTTAGATATAAATAAAGTAAAAACTAAAACTAAAGAATGGATTGAAAAAGCTAACATTAATAATGCTGTAAAAAACAAGTTGTTAGAATGGTTTGACAAAGATTTAAGAAGTTGGGCTATCAGCCGCGACTTGCCTTATTTTGGTATAAAAATACCAAGTGAAGAGAATAAATATTTTTACGTGTGGGCAGATGCTCCTCTTGGTTATATAGCCTCCTTAATCAAGTATTTTAATGACAAAAAGATGGCTTTAGATAAATGGAATACTAGTGAAATATTCCATGTAATTGGAAAGGATATAGTTAATTTTCATGGAGTCTTTTGGCCTGCAATGTTAATTATGGCTGAACTAAAATTACCTGAAAATATTATTACTCATGGTTTTTTAAATATTAATAATCAAAAAATGTCTAAATCAAAAAATATAATGATTAAAGCTTCTGAATTTAGCAAATATGGTGATTATGAATTTTTTAGATATTTTGTAGCATCTAGAACAAATAATAACATTGAAGATATAGATTTTAATGCTGAAGATTTTAGACTCAAGGTTAACTCTAGCTTAGTAGGTAAATACATAAATATATCGAGTAGAATTTCATCAATTATAGAAAAGAACTTTCAAGGAAATACTACTGAAATTACTAAAAGTGTTTTTTTATCTGACTTAGAAAAAAATATTGTGGATATCATTAAAAATTACCATTCTTTTAATTATGCAAATATTATCAAATTTTTTGAAGATACTTTAGATAAGGTAAATATTATGATAAGTAATATAAAGCCTTGGGCTTTGGTTAAAACAAACCCTGAACAAGCTCAAATTTTTTGTACTGAAATTTTAAATAGTTTCTATAAAATTTCAATATTAATAAAACCTATTTTACCTTCTTTAGTTGAAAAAATAGAAAATTTATTTGGCTTAGGCAAACTTAATTTTACCCATATTGAAAAAATATGGTCAAACCAAAATATAAAATATAAAATATTATTAACAAGAATACCTGAATATAAGGAAGAAATGATGTCAGAAAGACTTGCAGTAGAAAATCAAGAACAAAAAATAGAACAAAAAATAGAACAGGTTAAAAATGATGTATCAAGTATTGATATAAAAGATTTACAAAAAATAAGTTTAAAAATTGCAAAAATTATCAATGCAGCAGAGGTAGAAGGTGCTGATAAATTATTACAGCTTACTGTTGATTGGAATGAAGGACCAAAGAATGTTTTTGCAGGAATTAAATCTTCTTATGGGCCTGATGATTTAATTGGTAAGATGACAGTTGTCGTCACTAATTTAAAACCAAGAAAAATGAGATTTGGTATTTCTGAAGCTATGGTTTTAATTGCAAATGATGAAAATGGATTGTATTTATTAGAACCTGATACAAATGCAAAACCTGGAAACAAAGTTTCATGACCGATAACGATGTTATTGATAAAATAAATAACGTCCTTCCCCAAACACAATGTAGACAGTGTACTTATAAAGACTGTCTAAGTTATGCAAAGGCGATAGTAAAGGGAGATAGGTTAGATAGATGTATCCCTGGAGCTGATGCAACTATTATTGATATAGCTAAGATCGTTAACAAAGATCCCTCTCCTTTTTTAAATAAAATAATTAAAAAAGAATCTAAAAAAGTAATTATTGACTCTAATAATTGTATTGGGTGTATTAAATGTATTATGGCATGCCCTGTGGATGCCATAATAGGCTCAAGACAAAACTTGCATGAAATTATTGAAGATGAGTGTACAGGATGCAATTTATGCATCCCAGCGTGCCCTACTGATTGCATAATAGAAACTAATGAAGACACAAATTATAGCTTTGATAAAGCAAAACATAGATATGAAGCAAAAGTAAAAAGACTTGATAAAGATGATAGTTTTAAAAGCAATATAGAAAACTCAACAGTTTCAATAAAATTAAAGCAAGACTATATCAACAAAGTACTTAAAAAAGATGTTATCAAAAGCAAAAATTCTTGAAATATTTAAGAAATTCGATGAAATAAACCCAAACCCTCCAACTGAGCTAAATTATAATAGTTTGTTTGAATTAACAATAGCTGTTGTGCTATCCGCTCAGGCAACTGATATATCTGTTAATAAAGCCACTAAAGATTTATTTAAAATATATAATACTCCTAAAAAAATAATTGAGCTTGGAGAAGAGAATTTAATTCAATATATTAAATCTATAGGTTTATTTAGAACAAAAGCAAAAAATATAATAAAACTTTGCAATCAAATAATAAGTTTACACAATTCAGATATCCCAGGAACTTTTGATGAATTAATAAAGTTAAATGGAGTCGGAAGAAAAACTGCCAATGTAATTTTAAATGTTTGGTTTAACAAACCTACAATAGCAGTTGATACTCATGTATATAGAGTGTCTAAAAGAATGGGGCTTAGTGATGAGGATGATATTGTTAGGCTTGAAAAACAACTTGAAAAAGTTATTCCTAAGAGATATTTATTAAAAGCCCATAAATGGCTTATTTTACATGGAAGATATGTTTGTAAAGCACGCAAGCCAAATTGCTTGGCTTGCGACTTTAAAGATAAGTGTTTACAAGTTAATTAGAAATTAACGTTGAAAAACACATTGATTTTATGACTTAACTCATCATCATGAGCAATATTTGTGGTTCCACCCATAAGATCAGATGTAAATGAGCCATCTAGTTTAATAATGTTTTTACCAAACTCATATGAAACACCTACGTTTGTATTCTCAGATAATGAAGAACTTAGTGCAAAAGTTACATTTAACTGCTTATTATCGAACATTTTTCCATATTTACAGAAATCTCCGCCTACTGCAATTAACAGGTCTTTATTCATGATTTTAAGCTTATATGAAGCATCTAAACCAAAAGAAGCTATGTTTACATTTTTATCATTAACTCTTACTTTGGCCATTTTATAGGAATCAGCAAAAAAGTATAAACCTTCTCCATGAATGGTAAAGTTATTAACGTTAAAAGATGCTTCGACAACTGCTGCCGGATTAGTAAAAGTAGCTGCGAAACGTTGAGTTTGAGAAGCTAAACTTCTATTTAAGTCAGCTATATTTAAATCTTTGTTTAAATCTTTAATATGTTCAACATAACTGGCTACATCGCTTTTGTCAGCAAAATCTTTACTATCATTTTTTTGGACAAAATCATATTTAGCTTTTGAAGATTCCATGATTTTGGTTTTATTGTTAAAAGCACTTAAGTTAAAGGCGCTTGAAATATAACCAACAGAAAAGGCAAAAGATGTTTTAGGATTGAACTTAATATCAGCAAGAATGTTACCACTAAGTATATCATTTCCAAATGCGCCTCTACCTAAGGATGCATTAAATAATACATTATGACCTTTTATTTCTTTATCTAAAGTCAATGTAATATTGTTTGCTTTAATTGAGGTTAAACTGTTTGTTTTAGAGCCTGTAGCTAAAGTTGTGTTACCCTGTGCAAAAGGCATCGCCATTTTACCCATAGAAAGTGATATACCAAAATTATTAAAGTTTGAAATAGCCACAAACAAATCTTTAACGCCAAGTGTTTTAGCACCTGTGGAATCATTTGATTGAACCTGACCTAACTTTGCATATGCTGAAAAGTAATTGTTTAAAATAACAGCTGTCTCTAAGCTAAAATCTATATCATCTAAAAGGTTGTTAGTTAACTTTGATATCTTACTTCCATCTAAAGAAGAACCAATGCTAAATGAACCACCTAAATCAAGTATAGGGGCATCAATGCTACCATTTTCTTTTATTAATTTTTTAATTTCTCTTGCCATTTTGGATGCATTGTTTACACCTGAGACGTAGACTTGAGAATCTGAAGCGTTGCCTCTGGCTCCTATGCCTTTAAATAGTTTAACAGTAGACTCTTCGGCTTTAGAAACTATTTCATTTGCTTTTGAAGCAACTTCTGAGATTGTATTTGTGTCAATTTTGGCATTTGCCATTGGTATTGCTACTAGTAAGCTAAGTAGCGATAAAGATTTTTTCATTTAATTACTCCAAAGTATTATAAATTATGTTTGTATACTGCCAAATTATCATTAATCTTACAAGTATATTAGCTAGAATTTCACAAAAAATACAAGTAAAGTAGTGTATATATGAATATAAAGAATAGATTTAGGGGTTTTTTGCCCATTATCATTGATGTTGAGACTGCGGGTTTTGACGCCAGAAAAGATGCTTTGCTTGAACTAGCCGCAATACCCATAACAATCATTAATAATAAGTTTGTTCAATTAGAGCATTTTCATGATCATATTTTACCTTTTAAAAACGCCAATCTTGATAAAGAAGCTTTAGAATTTAATAAGATTGATCCTTTCCATCCATTTAGAATGGCCAAAGATGAAACTAAAGTAATGGTTAGTTTAGACGAATTTATTAACAATCATTTGAAAAACCAAGGTTGTAAAAAAGCAATTTTAGTTGGGCATAATGCCTGGTTTGATTTAAGCTTTATTAATGCTGCAAATAAAAGAGCAAAAGTCAGTAGTAATTTACATAGTTTCTCAAGTATTGATACTGCTACTTTGGGTGCTATTTTTTATGGTCATACTGTTTTAGCTAAAATTTTAAATAGAGCAAAGATAAAATTTGACCCAGAAAAAGCACACGGTGCTTTATATGATACATCTAAAACCGCTGAGCTTTTTTGTAATATTTTAAATGAAAAAGCTGACAACAATAAATTTTAAACACGCTTACTTATAGTCATAAGCGTGCCTTTGGATTAGATTTTGTCAAACTGTTCTTGCAAGAATTTTGCAATACTTTCGTTATTTGTTTGCAATCCTTTGTCGCCTTTTTGCCATCCTACTGGACATACTTCTCCGTATTTATCGTTAAACTCAATAGCATCAAAAGTTCGTATTATTTCGTCTATATTTCTTCCAATTGGTAAGTCATTAATAATTTGGGAACGAATTATGCCATTTTTATCGACTAAAAATGATGCTCTAAATGCAGCTCCTATATCTGGGT
>Ga0136599_1000482_pt1 | contig 10638 bp, 11 predicted proteins | sample AntRauMFilla2697_FD_104635 | JGI IMG/M metagenome (GOLD analysis project Ga0136599, IMG submission 104635) | Saline lake microbial communities from Rauer Islands, Antarctica - Metagenome Filla 2 #697 | ecosystem: Environmental > Aquatic > Non-marine Saline and Alkaline > Saline | place... | reverse complement strand
GAGCGGTCATGACCCTATGATATCAGAGAGCGGCTTCGAGGGCCGCGACACGCTCGGCCAGCTCGACGACGGAACGGCCGAGCACGGGGATCAGTTCGGAGTAGCGCAAACCCTGACGGCCGCCACGCTTCGGTCGGCCGCCCTTCGGGCCACCGACAACCCACACGGCATGATCGGCCGGGTCGAGTCCCTCGGCTCGGAGAGCAGCCCGGACCGATTGAGCGGAGTAGCCCTGATGGATTCGGGTTCCTCCCTCCCATCGGTAGCCGATCGAGTCGAGGCGGGAGAGGAACGACAGCCCGAGGGCGTGGCCGTCCACGATCACTTTCTCTCGAATGTCGGAGGTCTGGATCGTTCCGTTCGTTGCGTACACGTCATCCCATCGGCGGCCCGAGGACCCGAGGTCTTGCGTGTTATCGGCCCCTGGTCGGATCCCGGCTGCCCGGACGGTCGCGGCGACGGAGCCGCCCGAAGCAAACCCAATCACATTCGTTTCGAATAGGTAGAGGCCGGTATCTTTGTCGGAGTTCCACCCGAAAGCGGGAGTCCCGGCCGAGCCGGCGGCGTTGGAGAGAAGCTGGCCGTTGTTGGCTATCCGCCATCGGAACGTCCCGTCAGTTGACCACCCGAGCGAGTTGGCCGAGTAGCGGTACATTCCCGTATCTGCGTCTTCGTAGAACGAGTAGGCCGGGGCGGTTTCGTCGGAGTCGATCGTGGCACGGACTCCGGTCGAGAACAGCTCTCCACCCTTCGTTCCGTTGCTCGACCAACTAACCCGGGCGTCATTGTCCCCGGCCTTATAGAACCCGGTGTTGATGTCGCTCTCGAACGAGATAGCCGGTCCGGCCAAGGTGCCATCTTGAAAGAGGGTCCGGCCCGCTTTCACGTAGACGATTCCGTCGTGGATCTCCATCTGTCGGGTTCCGTTCGCGGTGAACCCGAGCTGATCGGGTCCGACTCGAAACATCCCGGTATCCGAGTCCACGAGCCACGAATAGAACGGCCGAACAGCGTTGTCGGTATCGACAAGAAGCTGCTGGCCGGTGAGCGACCAAAACGTCCCGTTCGTGTCGTTCGACCCTCCGAAGCTCCCGTTTATCGCCACGTTGTTCGTGTTCCACAACGTCACACCAAACTCGTTCGCGTCGATACGCACACTGGAGATGTCGGGGCCAGCAGTCACGGCGACTTGTGACGAGGGGAAGTTGGGCGCTCCCATGTCGGGAGACTGGACGGTCACGGTTGCCCATTGGTCAGCGCCGATCAAGAACAGTCCGCCTCCGATTCCGCCCGGAGCATCTTCGGCGGCGTCGTCCGTGTAGAACAGCAACCCGGCATGGTCGATCCCGGTTACCGATCCGACTCCGACGAATGCGGCGTCCGGCGTCATCTCGGCTCGGACTCCGCTCGCCGCGGTCCGGACGACTCCGGCTCCGAGAAGCGTGAGGTCTCCGGTGATGGCGACGTCACCCTCGAAGGTGTATGTGCCTGCGGCGTCGAAGGTCAGGTCGCCCTCGTCGTTCGTGGCCGACACGACGAAGCGATTGAGGAACTCTTCGATCTGCTGGTTCATCGAGTCGGCGACCCCGATGGCCTTGTTTAGTTCTGACTGCGGGATGTCAGTACCCAGGAGCCGGAGAACCTCATCCCACGAGGCCTGAACACCGAAGGTGCGCCCGCTCATCGGGGGTCCTGCTGGGTTTCGTAGTAGACCTGGACGGTGTCGATGGCCAGGTTGTCGAAGGTCAGACGGACACGGAACCGAGTACCGAACGGGGTATTCGGCAGCGCCACAGGGACCCGACGGCGGTACGGAGCATTCCCCGACGTGTCTGCCCAGATGTCGACGGCGGGGACGTTCTGTTGCGCCATGGAGTGCTCGGGCGTGGTGGATTCCGTACCGAGCACTGTGGCGTCGACCTTCAGCTCAGGCGTCGTGTAGGTGCCGCCCTTCCAGTAGTCCAGGTCGAGCACGACCTTGATCGGTCGGATGATGGTGCCCTGATCCCCGACGACCTCGCCGAGATCGACCACGACATCGGAGCCCCCATCGGTGTTCGCCTCGTTCTTGAGCGACACGCTCTTGGTGTCGCCGGAGTTGGCCGGACGGTTCAGGGTGTGATCCCGGGAGTACAGATGCCAGGAGGTGCCCAGGTCCGCTGCGGCGTACATCTCACCGGGGCGCCCTCGGGTGAACACGATGTCCTGTGGGGCGGTGTCGGTGACCCAGCGGCTGAGGTTGAAGATCCCGTTGATCCGCTCGACGGCCACGATGTTGTCGTCGTCGGCGAGGTTGCGGCCAGGCAGGAAGAGGTTGCCGTTGACGTCGTCGCCGACCCCAGTCAGCGGCATGAAGTTGTTGGTCGGTCGCTGCTCGGTCGAGCCCGGGTAGGCCAGGGGGGAGAGGTAGCGAAGCTGATCGGGCTCAACGAACGAAGGAGTGGCGACCACGAGCCCGAGCCCGGACGGATTGAGGAAGAAGACCTGATTGTCGACGACGGCGGCCGATCCGTGGACGGGCACGACATCGATCCCCAGCTCCCGCAGGGTCCCGTTCTCCGGCGAGGTCCCGGTGAGCACGAGCCAGCGGTTGTCCTTGGCGGCGATGAGGAGGGCGTTCTTGACCGACCACACGCCGACCGGTGCGCCTGCGTAGGAGTCGACGTCCACGTTGATCGGGAACGAGGAGGAGGCGCCGACGGTGGAGAAGTCGGCGGCCTCGGAGTAATAGATGCGGCCCGGGGCGCCGGAGATGGCCCAGTAGTAGGTGCGCTCTCGGTAGCGGGTAGCCACTCGGGCATCCCCGTCTGCTGTGGTGATGGCGGCGACGGTGCCGATCGAGCTGGCACTGGCGATGAGAATGTGCGGGCCGATGATCGTCAGAATGGTGCCGTCATTCGACATGAGGGTCTTGGCCACGTCATCGAATCGGGGAGGGTAGAAGCTGGTCCCGCCGCCTCCTTGATCCGAGAGGGTCTGACCGGCCACCCAGGTGTTCGTGGCGAGGTTGAGGATGTCGAACTTGTGGGCGCTGCCGCTCGTGTCGTAGAACGCCAGAGCCATGTGCTCGTCGGCGTCGGTCTCCTGGAACCAGACAATCCCCCGGAGGGAGTCGGTCTCCTGGTTGAAGACTCGGGTGCCTGCGGTGTCGACAATCCGCTTCCAGCCCGGCCGAGGGCCGAGCGTGCCGTTCTCGTAGACCTGTGCGTTCTCGGAGTTGTACTCCGACGTCTCGGCGTCCCCTGCTGCGGACGAGCCCTGACCCCAGCGCTCGAACACTCGTACTGACTGCTTCATGTCAGATTCCCAGGTCGTTGCGTGTCTTGATCCTCACGGTGGACGTCGAGCGACGGGCCTCGTCGGCCATCCGCTGGAGCCACATCTTGCGCTCACGATCGGCCATGGCGTAGAGGCCCTCGTCCCGGATCATCTGCGAGACCAGGAGAAGGGCGTGGGCCACGAGGAAGTCGGTGTACCGGGCCGGCAGCGACGGCTCGTCGGTGTCGCCGGACAGCTCGGCCTCGTCCTTGAGGTAGACGTGCTCGACGGAGTAGACCCCGTCGGGAGTGGGCACGAAGTGGATCTCGTCCTCCTCGATGAAGAATCCAATGGGCGCCCCCACCGAGTTGAAATACTGAGCGGCGTCTCGGCTCTGGTAGTTCTGGATGTTTCGGCTCTCGTACCGCAGGCGGATGGTCTGCGACCAGTTGGCGGCCGGAGAATACGCCTGCGTGTTGGCGGCCGTGGTGAGGGTCTCCGACGCCTGGAGCCATGGCCAGTGCATCTCGGCCGAGACCCTGCGAAGCGCACGGTTGATGACTCGGTTCAGGGTGGCCGTGGGGAAGCGCGAGTCGGAGGAGGAGAGCCCTGCCGTTTCGAGTACCTCTGTGCGGATGGTGGAGAGCTGCGCCATGGGCCCTATTGTATCAGGTCACGGCTGCTGGCCGAAGAAGGTCTTGGTCACGCCGAAGGCCTTGCCAGCCTCGTGGTAGAAGCGAGCCAGCCCGTCGGAGGTGGCCTCGACGGCCTCTCGGTGCTTCTGGCGCTCGACCTGCTCGTTGTGCTTGTAGAACCGTTCGAGCTGTTCCTCGTGGGAGTTCCCCCGGCGAGTCGTGTCTCGGGACACGAGGCCCTGGATCAGGAGGTTGATGGCGCCCTCGTTGATCTCGGCGCCGACAGGCCCACGAGCCTCGATGACGTAGCGCTCGGGTTGGCCTCGGCGGGGCTCGTGTCGGAGAAGCTCCCAGCGCTGCTCGATGCGGTGGAAGGTCAGGACCAGCGTCGGGTCCCCGGCCCAGCCCAGCTCGGGCTTGCCTTCTTGGATGGGCTTGGCGAACTGGTCAGCGATGATCTGGCGCTCATCGAACATGTGGGTACTCAAGGCCGTGCTCCTGTAGGTAGGCGTAGTCGTTGGCGTAGTATTCCTGGATGCGGGGGAGGACCCGATCGTCGTCGAAGATGCGCTCTCGGAAGCGGTCCACGTCGTCCTTCGGGTTGATGTTCCGGTGGCGCTCTCCGGTCGGCGGCAGCTCCACCCCGTTTGACACGAACCAGTCAGAGGCGTCACGGATGTCGACGATCTCGAACCGATCCTCGAACCTCATCCACTCGGAGAGGAACCATGTGAAGGGCCAGACGTGTTGGTTGCGCTCGTGCGTGTAGAGGGGCCCCTGATGGGAGATGACGTTCTGGGCGATCCGGTCGTTGTAGCACGAGCCGCCGATCTGGACCATCCCGGAGATGTAGCGCTCGACGGGGTCCCGGACGATCACGAGGATCTTCTCTGGGTTGGGGCTCGGCTGGTGCTTGGCGGCGGTGCGGAAGTCAGTCGACCAGGAGCGGTGCCAGTCGAGTCGCTGACGGAGGTGATGGGCGTAGGTGTTCGTGCCGCACTTGTGGACCTTGATGTAGCCGAGCTGGTTCGCCGGATCAGTGAACAGGGGGTGGATTATCTCGGACAGATCGCTCGGGCGGTCTATCGGGGCGGGCATGAGGCCAGTGTAGCAGAACGGCGAGAGCCGCCCCGGGGGGCGGCTCTTCGCTTGGTTGGTGGATCAGGTGCCGAAGACGACGAGCTGGACATCGGTGATGCCCGACTGGTCGGACGCGTTGGCCGCCTGGGCCTCGATGCCACTGGTGCCGTTCTCGACCATCACGACGATCTTGCTCGCCGACGGGTCCCAGATGGTGCGCTTCGTGGCCACGATGGTCTGTCCCAGAAGGACCCCTTCGAGGGTGGTGAAGTGCGGGAAGTCGCTGGCGGCCAGAGGCTCGCCTCCGGTCGGGTACGAGCTGTCGAGAGCGACAGTGCCGATCCAGTAGCGGAGGTCGCCCACTACGCCATCGCTGGTCTTGGTCAGGGTGAGTGCCATGTGGCAGTCCTTTCGATGGAGAGGGCGGGGCGCCGTACAATCGGCGTCCCCGCCCTCTCGGGATCAGACGGTCAGGCCGGTGAGCTTGCCGTGGGCGTTCCGACGGTCAGTACCAACTTCGTGGTACTTGTAGAGGGTGGCCTCGTAGGCGTCGGTGTTGCCGACACGGTTGAGGACCGCTCCGTCCCGGTCCATGAAGGACCAGTCGCTCATGACCCACTGGGTCAGGTGCGAGGTGTTGACGATGTACGCCACGCTGTCCAGGCAGTGACGCTCGGACCACAGGGCGACCTCACCACGAGGGGTGGACACCGAGATGCCCTTGAACCCACCCTTGAGGTCGCACGAGTTGGGGAAGCGCTTCTGCGTCTTGAGCGTGTTGGCGTAGGCACGGCTGCCTGCGAACGAGGTGATGATGAGGTCAGCATCCTCGCCTGCGGTCTGGCTGATCTCGTCGAGAGCGACCTCGAAGACCGAGTCCGTCGGCACGGCGTTGACCGCCGAGACGTAGGACTGCCAGATGGTGGTGGCGGAGCCGTCGATGCCGTGGAGCCAACCGGAGTTGCTGACGATGTCATCGAGACCGTGGATCTCGTACTGAGCGTCTTCGGTGGCCTTCGAGCTGACGGCGGAGGGCACGACACCCGCACGCACGACCCAGTCGCCTGCGTCGACGGCGGAGGCAAGATTGTCGAAGGTGACGGTCTTGGTGGACACACTGACGCCGGTCACGGTGACGCCCGTGTCGTCGGCGAGGTAGTCGCCGTCGTAGATGTCGACACGCATGCCGACTTCGAGACGCCGGGCCTCTGCCTCGGTGGCGAAGGTGATCGTGCCGCTGGCGCCGGTGCTGACCGAGACCGCAGTGGCGATGAAGCCCTGCGACGTGGTGTAGCACTGACGGTTGACGTCGACCTTGAGGTCGTTGACGATGCCTTCGGACTCCGAGTCGACTGCACGAGTGAACGAGCCCGTGTTGGACTTCATCCCCTCGATGATCGGACCGGTGACCTGGATGCGGCCGTAGTTGTACTTGACCGGGATGCGGGCCTTGGTGTAGCCCTGGCGACCTGCGGTGGGCAGGGTGCCGGACTCGGCTCGGGCGCCGACGCCGGAGTTGCGGCCGGTGTGGAGGCTGATGACAGCCTCTTCACCTTCGACCGACTTGGTGTCGGTTTCGATCTGCTGGAGGAGCATGATCTGGTTGTTGATCTGCGAGCGAATGGCGGGCTGGTAGTGATCCTTGAGCGCAGCGCTGGCAGCGGAGAAGTCGAGTGACATGGTGCTTTCTGTCCTTTGGACGGAGGTTGGTGTTGGTGGGTTGCTTCCTCCGGGTCCAGCCCTTCAGTCTGCGGGGGGCGCTGGGTCCAGCCCTGACGTCCTGCTGTCAGTGTAGCACAACTGAAAGAGCCCGGCCGCTGGGGCCGGGCTCCGTCTGCTTCTGGCTCTGTGGGATTCAGTTACCCGATGTGGCCTGGAAGCGTTCGTTGGCGAGCTGACTCGCCAGTTGGAGGGGGTTCTCGACGGTGTCCCAGTCGATCGGCTTGCCGCCACTCATGGGGTCACCTCCGGTCACGATGGTCGGATGCGGCTTGCCGCCTCGGAGGGCCTCACGGTAGTCCTCGACGGCCTTGGCCTGGAGCGCCTCGATGCGCTTGGTCAGGACGGTGTGGGCTCCTGCGAGAGTACCACCCGCCTCGGGGTCGTGCTGGGCGACGTGGATGAGCTGCACGAGAGCATCGCTGCCCTCCTTGTACGCCGGGTCCAGGCCGGAGGCCTCGTCGAAGATGGCCCGGACATTCTGCTCACGGGAGCTGGCCTGGTCACGCTCGGCGAGCTTCTGCTGCACGAGCGCCTCGACCTGCTGAGGGGTGATCGTCGGGTTGTCCTCGGCCGACTGGATCTCCTCGGCGGCCTTGGTGCTGATGCCCAGCCGCTCACCGAGACGATCGGCGACTCCGGCGAAGGCCTTGTGAGCCTTCTCCGGGTTGGAGTTGAGGTCGGCGGCCATGTTGAGGAAGCGCTGACGCTCGTCGGGCTTGAAGCCCTCGAAGGCCGACTCGTACTCCCGAAGCTGCGTGCGGTAGTTAGCCGCCTCGCTGCGGAGCCCGGACACGTAGGCCTGGTCGAAGGTCTTGCCTTCTTCGCCCTCGGGAGCTCCTGCGGGCTGGGCCTCTGGAGCTGCGGATGCGGCGGCAGCGGCGGCTGCGTCACCCGCATCACCGAGCCCGGCATCGTCGTTGCCTCCCCTCACGCCACCTCGGGCGATGAGGTCGGCGGCACGCATGGAACGGTTGGACATAGTCGGATCTCCTGGATCACTAGGGGCTTGTCTGCTGCTCAGTGTAGCAGAATCAGCCGAGCTGCTGGAGCGAGGCCATCAGCTCGTCGGTCGCCTGATCGATGGTGAGCCCGGGGGCGCCCATCGGTCCGGGCGGCAGAGCGTTCACGTCCGGAGGAGCCTGGCCTTGACCAGGCACTGTCATTTCCACCGGAGCGACGACCGGGCCTTCGCTGGCGGTCGGGGCCTCGGCGAGTGCCGGGTCGATGGCGCCCATGGCTCGGCCACGTCCCATCTCCTTGGCAGCGAGTACCTCGTGGGCCTTGATGTGGTCGTCGACCAGCTCCTGGCCTTCCTCGTCGAGCATCTCGTAGTCGACCGTCTTGCGGTAGGCGTTGTGCTCGTGGATGTGGGCGGCGTGATCGTCGAAGTCCTTGGGCTCGGACTGGCGGTTGTGGCCGAAGTTGGCGTTCTCACGACGGGCTCGGTCGACGTCCGGCGAGGTGACGGAGAGGATGTCCCGCTGGCCGGGCAGCTCGGCCACGGCGATGAACTCGGGGATCGTGGTGATGAGCTGAGCCTGGAGCATATCCTTGGCCATCTCCATCTGAGCCGCTCGGGAGCGGGGAAGGATGGCGTCCTCGGGAACGGAGGCTCGGGTCTGGCCCTTGAAGTCCTCGCCGTTCCACTGGATACTCATGGGGCTGTTGCCGGGGACGTTGACCAGGCTCTTGCGCTTGATCTTGGTTTTCATCGTCTCCTGCTCGTAGATTTCGAGCACGAGCGTGCCGAGACGGCTGAATGCCCCGGCAGCTTCCTTGGTCAGGCGAGAGGTCGGCGTGTTGTCCTTCTCGGCGAGGATCGTCAGACCGAACCCCGACTCGATGTTGGCCGGAGCGTCACCACGAGAAATGGCGTGGACGCCCATGATGTCGTCGATCTCGGCAGCGAGCCGGTCCGGCTGCTGAATCCACCACTCGGGCATCTGGGGCGGCGAGAGGTAGGAGGGCTTGACCGGCAGAGCGTCGTTGTAGGGGAGCAGTTCGCCTGCGAGATCCGTGGCGTCGTTCATGATGTCGATGGACGACATCGGGATGAGGAGCCGGGCGTTGCCAGCCAGCTTCATGTGCTCGACGATCGAAGACCACGAGACGTTGAGGAGGGTCTGGACGGGGCGGGCGGCCGTGAGTACGGTGTCGCCGGTCCAGCGATTCTCCCTCGGGGTCTCCCGGATGATGACGAGATTCAGGCGGTCCTTGAACGGGAACGGCCAGTCGACCTTCTCGACGACCTCGTTGTCCACGACGGTGCAGACCATTCCCTCGGGGTCGTCGTCACTCGGGCGCTGGTAGTAGGTGAGCACGAGCGTGAGGTCGATGCTCTCGGAGTCGGAGCCCCGGTCGTAGCTCATGAGCTTGCGGTGGAACGGAGCGAGCCCGGCCGTAGCGTCGGCGGGCGGCAGCTCTTCGAGGTCGTACATGTCCTTGACCTCGCCGGGCGGCAGGGCCACGGCACGAATCCACCAGCGGGCACGCTCGGGGTAGCGGGCGCCGGGCTCGACGCAGAACTGCGTGATGTTCAGGTGCTGCTCGTAGGTGTCGCCCTCCTTGACCGGCGAGTCGCCGGGCGTGCTGTCGGACATGATCTCGCCAGCGGTCTTGTCCCAGTCGACACAGATGGCGGCGGTGCCACCCTTCCACACGGCGTAGTAGAGATCCTCTCGGAGGGTCTCCCACTGGTGGTAGTCGGCGACGGAGCGGATGACGGACTCAGCGAGCTTGGCGCCCCGGATGTGAGAATCGTCGACCTCGGTCGGCATGACCTCGAAATGCAGCGTCCGCTGCATGAGGGTAGAGATGATCGTGCGGGTGTTCGGCCACAGCCGGTTGATCGTGGCCCGGACACGATCGGGGTCGTCGGGGACCTCGTCTAGCTGGCCGGTGATCTTGGACGGGAACAGCCACTGGTGGCCGTGGAGGTACGAGTGGTTCAGCCAGTAGTCCTGCATCTCGGTGCGGAGCCCGGAGATGGCGTCCTGGTAGAGATAGCGCACCTCGCCCGCCTGGTCGACCTCTCCGCTCTGGAACGTGCTCTGGAACGTGCGAGTCTCCTGCGCTCCGTCCTTGTTGCGCTTCCGGGTCGGTCGATCAGCCATGAGGCCTATTGTAGCACCCTAGCCTCAGACGCCGTGCGGCTTCGACTGGCCGAATGGGTTGGCGGCGGAGAACTCGGGAGCGGTGCCCATCGCTTCCTTCCGCATCTTGAGCTGGTCCTCGACCAGCTTGCGCTGCTCGGTCGGCGTCGGGGCGGCGACACGGCGAGCGGCGTCGGTGGCGCCGTCCCTCTGGAGGAGGGCGGCCGTCAGACGGCGGCGCTCCTCGGCACCCGAGCGAAGCATGTAGAGGATCACGCCAGTGAGGGCGAGAGCCACCAGGACGAGCCCGACGATCACGAGTCGACCTCGTCGAACTCGGCCCATGCGTCGATCACGGCCTCGGCCTTCCCGAGCTGGCGCCGGACCTCGGCCAGCTCCTCTTCCAGTTCGAGCTGACGGGCGATGGCCTTGTCGGCCTCGTCGGCCTCGACGAGCCCGGCGAGCTTGCCGAGCTGGAGCGCCGAGTCGAGACAGATGTCGTAGAACCCTTCCATGTCGATGAGCGCACCACGGAAGACGGGCTCGCCGGGGCGCTTGGGCTGGCCGGAGGTCGAGCACCGATGCTCACGGCTGGAGCCGTCGAAGTCGGGGATGCGGGTCCATTCGGCAAGGGACGGGGGAACGATCATCTGGTTCATGGAATCTCCTGAGGGGGTCACCGTCAGTGTAGCAGAGCACAGATGACGTGAGGCGTCAGCGGACGTGATCCGTCACCAGCGCCCGATGCCGGGGAGACGAGCACGGCGCCCGGGGCGGTTCTTGCGAGCCAGCTCCTTGCGGTGGGCAACGGCAATCTCCATCGGCGTCTCCGGCTCCTTCGACTTGTGGAT
>Ga0136599_1000479_pt1 | contig 10680 bp, 16 predicted proteins | sample AntRauMFilla2697_FD_104635 | JGI IMG/M metagenome (GOLD analysis project Ga0136599, IMG submission 104635) | Saline lake microbial communities from Rauer Islands, Antarctica - Metagenome Filla 2 #697 | ecosystem: Environmental > Aquatic > Non-marine Saline and Alkaline > Saline | place... | reverse complement strand
GCTCCGCTATGCGCGCCTGCATTTTCTGCATGCTCTTTGCGTGGAATGTCGACTGATTGTTAGCCCACGCAGCGTCCCATGCTTCTTTTGGTGTCGCGTCTGGATTCTGGTAAAAGAATGCTCTTGCCGCCTTATTCTTAATACTCATCACTCTCTCTCCATTTAGGTAGCGCACAAGGCACGTCTGCTGTCGGTATCCGCACCCTGCGCGCTGTCATCACTTATCTCCCGCGCTGGTGGCGCTGCCGTATGCGCGCTCAACGAGTCCGTCAACGCGCCTGTCAAGTTCCGGGCCAACACACACTTTATTACATTCGTCACAAACTATCTGTTGCATGGTATTCTCCTATAGGTTAGGTCGGCTGCGGTGATTCCCCTGCGCCGCACAGGGTCATAGGAGGCTTGACTGTAGCCGAACATCACAACGACAGCCTCGCCCGGAGTACCCCGCATCACCGCTAACATCAGGCACTCCGTACTCGTCATATTCATCGCTCTGGGGCTGTATAGCCTTCGCATTGTTCTGCCAGATATTTTGGGTTAATGCCCGCGTAGGGGTTCTGGCTAGCAGCAGACTGGTTGGGTGTCGTAATGGTATGGTCGGTAATCTCGTACGTCAGTTTAATGCCGTACCTCTTTTCAAATATCTTCTGCAGAAAGTGAAGAGCTTTCTCCAAATCCTGCGGGCCATTCTTGCGGTTGTGTCGTTCAATGTAGGCCGTACAGCGGCCTTCCAGGTACGGCATATCCGCTGCCCAATCCCAGTGTTCAGGGGCACTACCATCTTTCTTATAATGGTCCCCACCTATCTGTCGGCTATTCGCGCTCATACTGGTACTCCCATACTTCTTCGATCATTGCTTCTATTGCCCGCCTTGCATGGCCGGGCAACCCTAGCCCCATTATATACTCCCTGCCAGTAGACACAAGCTTATTTGCGTAGCTGTTGCCCATCTTTACTTCTTCAATGCTTGACAATACCAAGTCTAGCATGTCAGCAGCCTTCAGTAGCGTGCCTTGCTGTGGTGTAAGCTCCGGGTCCGGTATACTATGCTTGACTATATAGTAGCCCTCCCGCCGGTCTAGCTCGTCTTTAAGGTCTGGACTGTCCCACTTAGCGGGGGCTGGAACGTCTCCGGTGTAGTACTCCGGCACATCGTGCATCAGCGCTCGCACCAGTAAGTCCCTAGCACAGTTCGGCTCTATGCGTAGAAGGATGGCACACACATTCGCGCTGTGGTGCCCCACCGTTTCAGTTCGTAGTCGGGGGTGCGTGTGGTATCTCGTCACCGCCATACCATTCCGGATTTCAGTTATCATTCCATTCCCCCCACAATTCCGCAGCCCGCCGCCAGTCAGGGGCCTTCACCTGTCCGGTTTGATCCCTGAACCACTCCGGGTCTCCGTCTAGCCTAGCTAGATAGGCCTCCCTCATAGGCAATGCTACGTTCCGCAACCAGCTAGAGTGTGGCCGATATCTAGCGTCCACCATAAACTTCTTGCACTCCCACAGGAAGGTTACGGGGTCATCTTTGGGGCTGAGCACCGGCACGTGCTCCCAGTTTGTGTTATCCTCATACTCGTCGTATGGCAGCGGGTTCTGGAGAAGCGGCCAGTGGTGCTCATAAATGTGCAGGTTATTGGTCATTACGTGATAGCTGCCCACCGGCCAGTTCAGGCAGTTCGCGATAAACTCCTGTAGGATGGTCATGTGTACAGCATTCGCCCCGGCCAGTCCCCACACGGCGTCATTGCTCCGGTTGCATACAGTCATGTCCAGCGCACCGTCTACACGGCGGAGGTAGATATGTGTATTACAGGGGCGGTCTTTGCGAGCTAGATGTGGCGCGTCGCTGCTGTTGTTCCACATTTGCAGAACAACCTGTCTGCTGAAGGGAGCTTCTTTAAGTGTAGTTATAGCGTCCAGTATTTGGTCACGGCCAAACTTGTTGCGCCAGCGATGGCCATACGCCCCGTTGATCTTGCCATTACTTTCTGCGTATTCAGCCATCCGGCTATTGAAGGGGAGTAGGGGGTACACCTCGTCCAACCCCGCCAGCATCCACACTGCCTCCACTATGTGGAAGAATGGGCTGGCTTTTCGCTCCGGGTTAAACAATACCCTCTGTTCAGGGCGCTGCACCGTAAAAAGTACGGGGGTGGGCAAGGCTAGCACCTTGCCATTACGGGAGGGCGCTGGCTTACCAGATGTCCGCAGTTGGTACAGGGCATCCGCATATAGGTGTGGGATATTATACGCCATTGTATTTCCTCTTTGATCGGCCCTCGCCGTTTTTGACGCGGACATATTTATCGAATTCGCAAAAGCAGTTTTGCAGATTCTGGTTGCACAAGTCTTGCACTAGCAGCTTGTATCCGTTATTGTACAGCCACTGGCGGGCAGAAGCAAGGGCTCCTTCAAACTTAGTAGCAGTCACCTGTCGTTGGTGGAACCGGCTAAGCCCGCGCAGACTGCCGGGGCCGGGGGCTGCGAATGCGTACCAATCTTCTGCATCGGCAAGCGGGTGCCCCTTGGTGTTCTTAAGGTCCGCAACCACCTGCGCCGCCATAAATGACCCCAGCCCCTGTACCGCCTGTAGCCGCCTGTGCGCCGTTGCAAGCGTACCCCCTAGCACCGTACCGGGCGGGCCGTAAAGTTGCGTAAACAGCCGTTCGAGCAGCCCTGCAATGTATTCGTGCTTGGGTTGCCGCCTGCCGTTGGTGCTAACTATGTAAGCGCTTCCCCACGCCCCCGGCTTAGACATAACCTCACACCAAATGTTGTCGGGCTGGTCCTCAAAGTACTCATGCCAGTAGGGCAGGTTGGCCAGCGTCTCAGGTTTATTGACAAACCGGGACAGCACGATGTTCGCAGTAAAGTGGTGACAGTCTACGTGCGGGGAATAGCGCTCTCGTATCCACTTAGTCACCCTATCCTGCTCTCGGTCCACGTTGCAGAAGTAGGTGGTTTGGAATACTGGATCATCGCTCCAGGGCTTTTCATCGTCGTGGCTCTTGCGTTCCAGAACACAAAGCCTTTCTTCAATCCAGTAAGCGAACAACTCCTTTACATCATTTTGAAGATTCATAAGCTTTCTTCCAATATATGGTCACGTCCGTGCGGGTGCCCCCGCCCCAGCTTCCTTTTGTAGTCTTCTCCACCACCTTCACAAAGCCGGGGTGGAGCTCTGCCAGCTTGTGCGCGGCTGTGGTCTGCACTTCCTTTGTGCGGAAAGTAGAACAGCCGCCGGAGGTGTCGCTGCCGCCTTGGTTGTGGACCCAGTCATTGGCTATAGCGTTCTTGCGCCCTTTGCGGAGTAGCTGAAGTGTTACGTCAAAATCTTCCATTACCGGCACCCGGCCAAAGCTCACCCCGGCGTCTTTCACCCACTCCCGGTTGTACGCCAGCGCCCTCATCATACGACTGCAGAATACTGTCTGGTCAGTGTTTCTGTTAGCGCCTTCGCGGTGGCTTATTCCTGCGTGGACGTAACTACCTAGGAGCATACTGACCTCCCAAAACATGAGGTCAAACTCGCTATCCAGCATGGGCTGGAATTTTGTGGGTTCATCTGCCCGCCGAGCACTGAACACCATGTCATCGTCCAACATAAGTATCTTGTTGTGAAGGTGGTGCTCGTCGTAGAGCAGGTGCTGCCTCGTCTCAGCTATGGTGGTGATGTGGCTGGGCAGTACTCTAATGCTGGCGGGGTAGCTTCTGTACTGCCGTTCGTTTTCCAAATAGTCTTTTTCTTGCACCACTAGTTGGACTTTCTGTTGCCACTTCGGCGGCAGGTTGTTCAGGGTTGTTTGTCGATTGGCACGGCCAAGGGTCGGTATTAGTATGTCCATTGAGCTTTCTCCAGTGCGAAAAAAGCCCGGCGCGATGGCCGGGCTTTTACTTTCTTCTCTGTCGGCTGCTGCTCAGCCTACCTTGATAAAGCCACGACCTACGTTGTAGGCGATATCTTGGTAGGTGCCGCCCTTGGCCAGGAAGTCGCCAACTGTAGCGGAGCCAGTGTACAGCTCGAACATTTCAGCAGCCTTGCTGCCTACTTTCTTCGGGTTGGCTTGGACCAGCACCTTTACAGGGGCGTCTTCCGGGTACAGACCGGCAAAGTTGGAACGGCGCAGCGAAGGCTCTTTTGGGGTTTTGGCCTTGCGCTCTTTCTTGGTTGTTTCAGGCGCATCGGGGTTGGTTGCAGTTGCTTCAGGCATTGTAATCTCCTCGTTTAAGTTAAGCCACCTTTATCCAGGAGGCAGGTGCTAATGTAGCACATGAAGCGGCTGGGGTAAAGCAATCTTTTGTACGACATGCTCCCCCGGTTTCATGCTCTCGTACCCTAGTGTCCAGTCTCCAGGCAACCCGTTCAGGAAGTCTTCCACGTTATCGGGAGCAGCCAGCCCGGTAGAGGTCTCCTCAAGCCCCCACACAGCGGCAAGCTCTTTGGCCCTTTCGCTAGTGGGCACCATGACTACAGGCACAACGGACTTACTTACAAGCTCGTAGACTGCCACAAAGTCAGCTTCGTCACTTACGTACTTCACCGGCTTTATTCCTTCGACAGTAGCCATCAAAGCTTCCTTGTGATGTTCTGGCAAATCACCTTCCAAAATTAATTTCTCTAAGTCTTCCAATTTCATTCTTAATCCTCGCCTCAGTTTGTTGTTTCAAGTAGAGGCGGTTGGCCACTTCTATGTCCAACGTACCCTCGGCCAGTAGCCGGTACACCATTACCATGGTAGCCCTCTGCCCCTGCCTACGCAAGCGGTCTACCACCTGTTTATAGTCTTCCCAGTTCCAGGTAAGGCCAAACCAGATCATGTGGTAGCCAGATTCCTGTATGTTCAAGCCGTGGGCACTGCTCGACTGCATAAGCAACCGGGGTATCTTGCCAGCGTTCCACTGATCCTGTATGTGTGTCAAGCTGCCCCCGGACTGGCCAGTAATGTCCGGTATGCCCGGTAGCTGACTGGCTATGCGGTACTTGTCGTGCCTGAACTCGTACACGATAATGGTGGGGTGCTCGCCAATCTCCTCCAGCAACTCAGCCAGTGCAGAGATCTTTTCATCATGCAACTCTACGTAGTCTGGTATGCCCCGTCCATCGCCAGTGTACACGGCACCGTTCGCTATCTGCCTGCACTTCACCCCCGCTGCCGCATTGGTGGGAGCCTCCAGTATCATGTCAAGGTCTGGTAATTCCGCAAAGAATTCCTGCTCTACTTCTTTGTAAGTCCTCATAACGCTGGGGGGCAGGCTGACTTTGACGTCAGTCACTTGTAGCTCTGGCAGCACCAGATGGTCTTCTGCGTTAAGCTGTAGGTAGAGGGGGGCTATGGCCTCGGTAATTTCTTGGAACGCTTCAGGCTTGGGGGTGAACGCATATTTGTTCCAGGGGTCAGCGTCAAACCACCGCTCACGGAATTTTGTGATGCCCCTGCCGAGGGCGTGGCCGCAGTCTAGTATATACGTCTGTGCAAACAGGTCCACCAACCCGCCGGGCGATATGTTCCCCGTACCTATCCACTTACGCTGAAACCGGGGCAGGAATGGCTTCAGCGCCTTAAGCCTCTTACTGCTCCAGTTCTTAAACTTGGTAGACTCATCCACGCACAGAACGTCTGCTAATTTGGAGGGGTCAATGGTTTCACACAGCCATTGCACACCTTCTGGATTGATAAGGTATATGTCGGCCTCCACGCGCAGGTTGTATTCCTTGTGTGGGCCGTGTAGAAAGGTCCAAGTCAGGTGGGCGAAGTCTTCATACTTATCTATCTGCAGGGGCCATGTGCCGTACATCGGTTTAATAGGGCATATCACCAACATCTTATCCACGTAGCCAGCTTCCTTAAGCGCTACGAAGGCTCCAAGCCATGTGCTTGTCTTACCCATGCCGGGGTCAAGGGACAGGCCGAGTGCAGCCTGCTGAAGCATGAGGGACATGCCCCTAATCTGGTAGGTGTGTGGCGTCCAGGATTCTCTTGGCGTCGTCAAAATTGTCAACTCCTTCATGTACTTCAAACCCCAGCCCGCGCAGTATCTTACACTTGTATTTCTGCAGCGGCCTAAGCTTCTGGCCGGGGCGCTTAAACTCGATAATAATTATACGTGGACCGGGCTTTAGAAACCAGCGGTCTGGCCAACCCCGTTCCCCGAGGTTGACCAGCTTGGCTGGTATCCATCCTGTGCGCTTGGCGTAGGCACAGGATCTATTCTCTACGTCTACCTCTAGCTTTTCCACTACAGGTTGAGGTTCACCCCTGCCCTTCTCCATAAATCATTTATCTTATCCCTGCCCTGGAATATTTGCAGCCACCGTTCCACGGAGACATTTCTAGCCTTGTTACGCTTCTTTTGCTTCTTGGCTCTTGCCACTGTCTTTTTCATTTACTTCTCCTCATCCTAGCAGGCACGGCCCGCCTTTCAATTTACTTGCTGGGCACCACCGGCAGTGAAATCCCGGTCTGGCCGGGTAGTCGCCGAGATGTACTCTGTTGATGCGCTTGGTCCACATCATCTTCATAGGCATGATACTGGAACGGTCAAAGCGGGTGGGCACTACTTTCTTCTTGTCTAGGTAGACGCCTGCCACCTCTACTGTATCAAACTCTTTGAACAGTATCAAGCTGGCCAGACCGTACAGAGCCTTCTGGTCATCATGCTCTGGGTACACACTGCCTGTCTTGTATTCATGTACCAGCAGGCTGTCCGGCAGCACAAACACATTGTCCATAAAGCCCCGAACGAAAGCATCGTCTGCTTCAAACTCAGTCTGCTCCCACTTTTCAGTAAACGCAAACTCTAGTTCCGGATATACTTCCTCACAGACATCCTTGGGCTGGCACACCGCCCGGCGAATCTGCATGGGTATTTCGTGGTCCAGCTCTCCGTCGTTGAGGTAATACTCCTCAATGGACTTGTGAATGCGGGTGCCTCTTGCAGCAGCCGGTCCGGGCGGGTCTCCCTTCAGCCCCTTGTTGTATTTGTAGTCGTACTGGGCGGGACATTTTTCGTATGTCATCAGTCCGCTGAAACTTACTGCTCTAGGCATTTCTTTACCCCTTCTATCTGCTGTTCTAATTGGCGTAGCTTCTTTTCGTACTCTTCTACTTCCCGCATGTGCTCAAAAGCTAGGGACATTACAGCCGTAGAGTCTAGTACCGCAGGAACTTTAACACCCCTAAGCCGAAACAACTCTTCCAGAATGCAAGCTTTCACACAGAAATCCCTAGCCACACGCTTAGCTTCTTCACTGTGGTGTACTACAAGCACACCGTTAATCTTCTTGCAAGCTTCTGCCAACGCGGTTGTTCTACCTACCTGCCGCGGAATATCCGCACGCACAGCCAGTAAAGACCAGTCAACATCATTCACCTTCTACACTCCCCCAATCGGGTCCAATAAATCCTTCACTGAGCATGGGTACGTCAAACCGGCACACATCTTCCATACAGTAACGCAGTATTTCCATGCCCTTCTCCACATCGTCTTCCGGCACACTTATATTTACTTCGTCATGCACCGTGGCCATAAACACTTCGCCATAGGTTTGGCCGCAGTTTTCCCACTCAATTATACATTGCTTCGTTTGGTCAGCGCTACTGCCCTGAATAAGATAGTTTAACAGCTTGTACTCAAAGCTCCTCATACGACCCTTGACAACCTTGGGAGGCTCGCAGTAGATAAGCCTGCCGCCCCAAGTCTTGATGGGCTGGCCTGACCTGCCCCGGCCCTTGGTTCCACGCTGTAGCTTCTCTACGCCCGGTATCGCCAGCTTGTATGCCTTGACAAGCTCCGCCGCTGTATAGTGGTCGCACCCCAGCCGGTCGGCAAGTGTGGGGACACCCATGCCATACAGAATGCCAAAGCCTGTTTCCTTAACGTACTTGCGAGGGTAGTCTACCCCCACCAGTTCGTAAATGGCTTGACGGATCATCTCGTGTGGGTCTAGTCCTGGGGCATCCCTAAACGCTTCGGCCAATGCCCCATCCTCAAAGTGCGCCATAATGCGTATTTCCTGGGCGCTAAAGTCACGCTTGACCCACAGATGTCCCTCCTCGGGCAGTACAAAGTCCCTCATGTGTGGCAGCTCAGGCAGTCTCTGTATAGGCTTTATGTCTGTGGGGTTAGGCACGTTTTGGAAGTTGGGCACACTACTTGACAACCTGCCTGTCCGGGTGCCCCCGGCATCCGTGCCCCGCGTACTGTTCCAGTTGGGGTGGACTCTCCCGTCGAATTCACTAAGCTCAAGCCACGGGCCTATGAAAGTCCCCAGCAAAGTCTTAAGTGTGGAGCGGTACTCCAGTAGATTCATAAGAGTGGGGTCTTTTAGCTTGAGGTTTTTCTTAGCTGTAGATATAGCCCCCTTGGGGGTGTAGCTTATTTCGGCTAGCATGTCTGCATCTACCAGCGCCTGAGCTAGCTGGGGGCCGCTGCCGGGGTTTAAGCCGGGTGCCTGTAGGGTGGCCCGTATTTGCTGGTCGGCTTGCGTAAACGCGCCGCTGTAGCGTTCGAGCGCCTGTTCTAGTTTTGGTTTGTGTACCCTAATGCCCCGCTTGGTCGCCCGCGCCAGTATAGGCATCAACTGCCTCTCACGGTCATAGGGTTCACGAGGTATCTGTGTGTACAGATGCTCAAAAAGCTTAAAGGTTAACTCTACGTCTTGTAGGGCGTAGGGGCGCAAAAGCTCTATCGGGGCGCTGCCAATCCAGGAACCCCAATTAGACTCCTTGGCCTCCGGCACGTTGGCCAGCACCCAATCTTTAACCGCTTGCTGCTCATCAGGCGGCACGCCCAGATACCTCTCAGCGCTATCCTTAAGGGCGAAACTTCTGGCGTAGGGATCGTTAAGGTAGACCAGATACATAGTGTCGTGTATCAGCTCCCAGCTTGGCCATGTGGAGTGCAGATGCCCCGCCGCTACGCTGAGGTCAAAAGGGGCGTTGTGGAACAGCGTTGGCAGACCACGGCAGGAGTCTAAAGCCAGCATCATATCCTTAGGGTCGGTAAGGTAGTCTTTATCGCTGTTTGCCCAGCGCACGGCCAGACCAACAGGAGCGGGTGGGTGGACAAGAGGGTTGCCCACGATGGGGCCAGTTTCAAAATCTAGTGTCGTTATGCGTTGTAGTAGATCCATAGAAGTATGAGTCCAAGTGTGGTGAGGCCGAGAAACTCTAAGTGAAAAATGGCCGCCCATTGCAGGGCGGCTTCTAAACTTAATTTGGGTCGATTATGCTGTAACGCTTGCCCTTAGTCACCCTGGAGTTGGAAGGTCCCAGCCTCAGCGCGTACTTCATGGGTTAGTCCTCCACGCTAATGTAATCTTCCTGGTGAGTCAGGGACAGCAGCCGGTCGCGCAGTAGGCCAAGGTGCTCCATTTTGCGGCTGTATTCTGCCTGCGCAGCCTTGACCGAATCTTCAATGCTTTGCAGCCGCTGCTCCACAGCCTCTTGTCGGGTAAAGGCCCGCATAGTGCTTTCGCCCTCCCCCAGCAGGACAATGTTTTCACCTTCTGGCCGTTTAACAGCAACGCATACTGAACTTTCGTCGTAAGTGCCGTCTTCCCTGTACATCCAGGAGAATGTGTAAAAGAAAATTTTGTATATCATGGTAGTGCTCCTATAAGGTTGGACAAGCTGGCACCGCGCCAGCCTTTACAGTATAGCGGGCGGGTGGGCAGACACAAGTAGTTTGACAAAAGAAACCCCGCCGAAGCGGGGTAGGCGGGATCAGTATTTGCCGCTGGCTTCTTCTTCCTCATCCTCGTACGTATAAGGAGTCATCAGCTTTTTCTCTGCCTCCTCTATACGTGCGTGGACAGCACTAAGCAGCTCGTCATCGTCAATGGGGCCGATGCCACTGAAGGTGACTTGGTGGATAGTCTTCTTATCCGGCACCACTTTTATCTGCGTAACCGCAGCCCAAGGCGGGAGTCCCGCACTGGCGACAAGCTGTTGAGCGTACTTGCTCCAGTTTTTGACGCTGGTGGGGCTGACCTTGAGGTAGGCCATTTCCACCTTGGGAACGTCCTCCGGCAGCACCTTTTCAGGCAGCAACATGATCTTGCGGTACGTCTTGCAGGCTGGCCCCTTGCCGACCTTGGCGCTGCCAAACTCAGCCATCGGGCACTCGGCACAGGTAGGTGCCATCGGCTCAACCACATTCTCATGCGGCACAAGCTCTCGACTCTCTAAGCTCTGGGCAAAGCATCGTGGGCTGCTGATCTTGTCAGGATCATAGGGCTTGTCGTAGTAGCACCGTTCGGTACTGGTGGCGATTACAATCGCGCGCATGGTGTTGTCAGGCACCTCTTGCTCGCGATACATCATGCGGCCATGTTGGATGGTGATAGCACTGCTGTCGGTTCCTTCGTTAAGAGCTACTTTCTTGGCATCCGCCTTTATCTGCTCTTTCCAACTTACCACTTCTTGCTTCTTTGTCATATCAGCTTCTCCCTTATCGCTGTGCCGTGTGGCCAGCTACGGTAATGGTACACGCAGTAAGCTACTGAGGCAACTTGAACGTAATGCCTGCGTCGTGCAAAAACTCTATAAGGCTCTGCACTTGCCGGGGCTCCATAAATACTTTGTTGTCCGCCAACTCTTCTCTGTGATCTCCTGTGGTCAGCATGATTTCGTAAATGCCGTCTACAGTCACGTACACACCATCGCCTAGGT
>Ga0136599_1000478_pt1 | contig 10690 bp, 10 predicted proteins | sample AntRauMFilla2697_FD_104635 | JGI IMG/M metagenome (GOLD analysis project Ga0136599, IMG submission 104635) | Saline lake microbial communities from Rauer Islands, Antarctica - Metagenome Filla 2 #697 | ecosystem: Environmental > Aquatic > Non-marine Saline and Alkaline > Saline | place... | reverse complement strand
CTTGGTTAAATCTAGATTTTAATCTATCCTCTAATCCTGGAATAAAATTAGGATGTTGATCAGATGAGAAAATAATTTGTTTATTATTATCATAAAGAGTATTAAATAAATGGAACAATTCCTCTTGGGTTTTTTCTTTTCCTGAAAGGAATTGAATATCATCCATTATTAAAACATCATACTTTCTATATTTATCTTTAAATAAACCAACCTTATTTTGTTGAACAGCATTAATATATTCAACTGTAAATTTCTCTGAAGTTAAATAGAAAACTTTTTTATCTTGAGATATTTTTTTTATTTGATTACCTGCAGCTTGTATAAGATGAGTTTTTCCATGTCCTGTGTTTCCATAAATAAACAATGGATTATAAACTACACCTGGTTGTTTAATTATTGCTTGTGTTGCAGCATGCGCTAACTCATTGAATGGTCCGATAACAAAAGTTTCAAATATGTATCTTGGGTTCAGGTTATCTTCTTTGTTTATATAAAAATCAGCAAGAGGTAGTTCGTTGTTATTTTTTTCATCCTTCTTGTTAACTACAATATCCTTATTAGTATTATTTTTTGAAACAACAATCTCTAAAGATCTAATTTCATCAGAAACATCCCTTAAATTTTTTAAAATAGTTTTATAAAATTTATTATTTAACCAATCCCTAACAAAACTATTTGGAACACCGATTTGAGCTACTCCATCATTAACTTTGTTAATAAAGGTATCTTTAAACCAAGTATTAAAGTTTGCTTTAGAAACTTCTTGCTCTATTTGTGATAAAGCGTCCTCCCAGATATTTTTATTGTTGGTTGTTAATGACATAATCAATTGATAATCATTATATACCTAATATGAAATTTAAAAACTTGATAAAAAAATAGATTTATGTTAAAAATCTGTTGATAACCTGTTAATAAAAAATTATGTCAACAACATATCAACCTAAAAAAAGAAAAAGATTGAAAACACACGGCTTTAGAAAGAGGTCAACAACAACCGGTGGTAAGAACATCTTAAAATCTAGAAGACAAAAAGGTAGAAAGAAACTAGCAGTCTAATGCTTTCAAAAAAACAAAGAGTAGACAGAGATGAAATCGGGATTATTATTAAAAATCCTGATTTTTCTATTAAATCAGATAATTTAGCTTTAAAAGCTTCTAAAAACAACCTACCCTATCCTAGATTCTCTATTATCGTTTCTAAAAAAACAGAAAAAAGTGCTGTTAAGAGACATTTTTTGAAAAGAAAATTAATTTCATTTATTAAAAATAATAAAAACATTAATAACTTAGACTATGTTTTTTTTATAAACCATAAAGATTTTTATAAAAACCCTGAAGAGATTGATAATTTAATTAGTAAGTGTATTATTTAGTAATATTATGATCAGTTCAACATTTATAACTTTAATAGTTAAACCTTTTTATAACGCATTAATTTTTCTAGTTGATTTTATAACTAGTGATTTAGGTCTTGCTGTGGTGATACTAACTATTGTTTTTAGATTTATTATTTTTCCTTTATCTAAAAGTCAGATAAAAACACAGATAAAAATGAAGGATATACAAGAGCCTTTAAAGAAAATAAAAGCTGAAAATAAAAACAATCCACAAGTTATGGCTCAAAAAATGATGGATTTGTATAAAGAGAATGATGTTAAGCCACTTTCTGGTATTCTACTCTTGTTTATACAACTACCACTTCTTTTTGGTTTTTATTATATGTTTCTGAAAGCGGGCCTACCAGCAATTAATATGGAACTACTATATTCATTTATACCATCACCAACATTAATAGACACATCATTTTTTGGTATAGAGTTGACTCAAAAAAGCGTTATTTTAGCTCTATTAGCCTCTATAACACAATATTTTCAAGCGAAGCTACTACTTCCTAATAAGGATGAGAAAGGACCAGAAAAGGGTTCTATGGAAGACATGATGAGAGGCGTTCAAACACAAATGGTTTATGTTATACCAATAATAATGTTATTCATATCATATAACTTCGGTGCAATTATTGCTCTATATTTTGTAACAAGTAATATATTCTCAATAATCCAGGAATATTATCTAAAGAAGACAATTAAAAATAAAAATAATTCTAAAGGTGAAGCTATAAAAACAGAGAGGGTTGAAGAAAAAACAGCTTAAACTAAAACTATTTAATATCTAAAGACCAAAGAGTTAGGTCTTTTTTGTTTATAAAAGTAATATATTCATCATTATCAGAAACTTGGGGTTTAAATATATCGAAATTACCCTCTAAACTAGAAACCTCAACCTTTAAACCAGTCGCTGTGTCTATTCTGTATAAGGTGTCATTAAAGGATGTTTGACCTTGATACCATAAATTTGGATAACCCAAACCACTCATATTGTTTGGTATAGCACAATAAATCATAGTGTTAATAGTATTACTCCAAACACATTTTTCACTTGGTACTGTTGATATGTTTAAATCAACTTCATTTCTTGTTCTCGTATTAAAATAATAAGTATTTGATTCCCCAGAACTGTTATCTGAATAAACAATATGGTCAGAATCTTTTCTAGCTAAAAAATTGAAACCAGTTCCAACTTCTAAAATTTTTGTTCTAGTTTGTGTATCTATATTATATTCAAACAATAAACCATTAGAATAATCAGATGATTTTGTTCCAATTAAAATAGTGTTTTCTTTAAACCAACTAATAATAACTTGAGATAATTGTGTATTAAAAGAAAAATTTTGGTCTTCAGGTGTTTCAACATCGAATATATAACCAACAGTACCATTTTGATTATTTAGTGCATACAAAATTAATCCATTTATATTTTCATTTATTGAGTTGATATTTTGAGGGAGATTTGTTGAATCTAAATCAACAAAAAGGTCTTCTGAAGAACTTGCAGAATCGCTGTTAATTAATTTAGTATAAACAGTATTAATATTATTTGAATTATCTAGGTATCTATCTATTACATTATTACCATTATTAACAAAAAATGATTCTTGTATTTTAGGTATTGTTCTGTTTGATAATCTATCTACGTCTAATGTTTTTGAATTTGTTTGAAAAATATTACCATTTGATCTATTAATAAATTTATAAACAGTTTCTGTATCTATAATCTCTTCTGTTGTTGTTGTTGCGTTACCCTCCCCTGTGTTATTAATAAGTTCATTAGTTGATGTAGATGTTTCGTTAAAGATAGTAAAACCAGAAACAGGATTATTAGATATCTGTCTTAGACTAGGTATTTTTTGGAAATCACCATCTGAATTATTTTGTTGATTCTGGTTTTGTGGATCTGTTTCTTCTGAATTAGGAAAAAAATTATTAGTAGGTTGTTCAGCAATATTTACATTACCACCATCATCTTCATTATTAGTGTTGAAAAAAAAGAAATATGAAACAGTTCCAATCGCTCCTAACACTAAGAAAAGTAATATTATTATTGCTGTTTTTTTATTCATGATTTAATTATAACAAAAATTAACTAACTTTTATTAACCAACTGTTGTTATTGTATATAACTTTAAAATCAGTACCACTAGAATTATTTAAATACTCTCTGTTTGGTAATAAATCTGAAACTACAACACCCTTTTCGTTAACACTATCGTAATCCTCCACTAAAGGTCTAACGTTGTCCGGCGGAGTTCCGCAATTTACTCTACTTCTACTACTATTTTCTATACACCTATTATAAACTGATACATCAACCAGGTTTTGGTCGGGGTAGGTATTATTTTTAGTAAAATTATTTGTTACATCCCATGAGTTTTGACCTCCAATTCTAAACTTATTCATCTCACTTTTTTCTAGTAAAAAAGAATTATTGTCCACATAAACATCTGAAACATTAAAAACATTTTTAAAAATAACCTCATCTCCTATTTTGGCTGTTCCACTACAACATGAGTTTCTAAAAACTAATAAAGCATCATTTAGTTCATTTGATGCTTGTGTCATATCTATTGTTTTGTTTGAAATAAAAATATTTTTATCGATTAATTCTTGGTAAGCTAAATCGATTACTTGTCTATCTGTTAGGTTGTCCCTTGGTGGGTCTTCATTTCCTGGGTCTATATCATTTGTTGTGTCATTATCGTTCGTTGAGCCATTATCGTTGTTATTTCCTGGGTCTATATCATTTGTTGTGTCATTATCGTTCGTTGAGCCATTATCGTTGTTATTTGTTGAATTATCCACATTGAAACGATCTAAGTCTAATAAATCACTTAAAAAAGTAATTTCATCATCTGCGTTATTAGATGTTGTTGAAACTCCACCTATAGAGTTTTTCTCTGCCTCTAAGTCAGAAATTTGTTGTTCTATATTACTTATTTTTTCAGTAGTATCTTCTATAACATCATCTATTGCTTCTTGACTAGTAAATGAAACCGGATTAAAGCCATCAGTTTCCAAATCAATCCCTAAGAAGCTAATTGTACCGCTAGCACCACCACATAAATCTGTATTTTCAGGTGTTTCCACAAAATTACCATCACCATCAAAACAATTATTTTTTATATTATTAAATAAATCTATTTGGTCACTCATATAACTTGACTGTTGTTCTAGTTGGTTTATTTCGCTCTCTAACCTAGTAGCTTTTTCTTCAGGTGTTTCTGCTACTGCAGCAGGTCCTTCCTCACTACTTGATTTTTGTTCTACCCCTTTGAATCTATCAAGAAAATTACTAGAAAGGATATTACCATTTATTGTAAATAATATTAACCACGAAATTAATGCCAATATCAAACCACCTATCGCAGATGTCATCCTTTCTCTACCACTCGTCTTACCACTAAAAGCATCAGTAGTCATATATTGAACAGCACCAAAGATAACCGAAATAGTTGCTACAATAATAACGATTGCAATAGACCAATTAAAAATAGTTCTCAGTAAACCAACAAAATCACTCTTTTCTCCATCACCAACACTCCCCGCCTCAAAATTAACTCCAGATATTGAGGTGTACTCTAATTTGTTAGATTCAGTAGCGTCTTGAGCTAAATCACCTGCTTTAGGATTATCTAGAAAACCAGAAACGTTAGCTACTTGGTTTTCAGTATTATTTAAAATCGCAAGATCAGATGATCGATTAGCAAATAAACCAATACTTAAAACAATAATTCCTAGTGTAAAAGCCGATATTCCTATTTTAAGATTTATTTTTTTCATAAATTAAAAATTAAATTCATTATCATCTGATCCAAAATTTAATATAAAATTATTTCTTTGTATTTGGAGCATTTTTTCAGAGTGTTTTATTTGAACTGAAACAGAATTTCTACTTGAACGATCATCAACTCTTCTAAATATTATATTGTTAGAAATGAAGTTGTTTATACTCTCATTATTTAATGACCAATTAAAAATACCTTCATCTAAAATATTTTCACTGAAATTGTATGGTTCGGCAACTAATTCAATTTCCTCTTTGTCTACTTGAGAATCATTTCTAATATTTTGTTCATATATAGTTCCATATATTGGATTCTTTTCATAAATTAATATACTCGGCGCTATAGGAGTAATAACTTTAACAACTCTTGAAACCTGATCTGAATTTATTGGGGATGCTTTTAATACAACCTCAACTGGTCTAGATATTATGCCAGAATTATAACTGTAAACATTTTTTCCAGTACCAGAGTTTAGTTGATCAACATCGCCGTTTATTTTCCATTCATATGAAATATCCTGTTCTGATATTATTTTTCCACTTCTATCTAGAAAATTTGGTAACGCAACAAGTCTAAGTTCTGATTGGTAACTATATTCAGGTTTTCCTTTATAAAATGGAGGTGTATATGTTTGGGGTTCATAATACAAATCTACTTCTCCTGGAAAAAAAGAATAAGTTGTAGATAGACTTTCTCCATTTTGTTTGTTGATAATAATATCTAATGTGGTTTCTTCTCCTAATTCACCCATTATAAAACTAAACCTTTTAATTCCAAAACCAGATTCTTCTAGTGTTCCGTTTAGATACCAGAGAATGTCTGAACTATTTAAATCTGTGCTAAAACTCTCAATATCTATAACAACTAAATCATCTGGTCCAGGGAAAAGGGGTGTAAAATCAACAGAAAGTTGTTCTTGTACGTTTGTTTGCATAAATGCAACTTGCGGAAAAAAGAAAGCAATTAAAATTAATAAATAATATTTTTTCATTGGTTTAATTATAGCAAAATAATTCAACAAAATATTTTTTTATACACTTTTGGGAGGTTTTATCCCTTGTATATTGTTTGTATTTAAATCTAAATTTTTGTTTATACTACTGTTTTGGTTTTCTGGTCTAGTATCGTCATTTTCCAAATCCCTTCTCTTGTTAGGAGCTCCCCTCCCTTTTTTTGTTCTCAATCCTTTTTTAGGTTTAAGTTTTGACTTAACTTTATTTATATTTACTCCTGTTTTATCCTCGAACCAAGTTATTCCAATTGTTAAAATAACACCAATTGGGAGTAGAACAGAATCTAAAACAGGGATTGGTAACCATCCAAACAATACTGGCAACCAAAACCTAGCGACAGTTTTAGGGCTACCTAATTTAACACCTCTTAATGTAAACCAGAGAGCAAAGTGCATTGTCGCAAAAAGATCAATTATGAAAGCAACTACTTGACCTGCGTAAGGAACAAAATCAACTAAAAATTCAGAAAAACCATAAAAAAGAGCTACAACAACCATAAAAACTGCCGTAATTTTATCTATCCTAGAAAATTTATTTGACTCTTGTTCTTCCATATTTAAAAACCTTGAAGGTCCTTACGAGCTTGTGAAACTTTGGATTCGTCAAATTTATTTGCTTGAGGATCTTTCAATTCCTGCTTAGCTTTTTTAATTGAAAGTAGTTGAGATGGATCAGAAGTAATAATTTGATCTTCTGTGTATGATGCAATTACTTTTATAGCCACATGCTTTTGTCCTGCAAAGAAGATGCCTTCCCCTACTCCAGATTCCAATAAAAGATATTTTTCTTCATTTGTCAGGTTAAAAGTTTTTTGAACTACGTCAATTGATGAGGGTGATTGCTTCATCAGCATTTGAATTGAAGAGTTGGTAATAATTGGCGGTCCATAAGGTGATCTTAAGAAGTCCTCAACGTCTTGGGTAATAGTTGATACACCAAGGTAGTACTTACGACCTCTTTTTGCTAATCCAAATAAGAAGCTAGCTGTATCTTCAGATTTCATCATCCACCACGCCTCATCAATAACTAGAAGGCGTTTCTTTAGCTCTTTTCTAATTGCAGTCCAAATGAAGTTAGTAATAAGGTACATTGCAACAGGTTTAAGTTCATCTTCCATGTCACGAAGAGAGAAAACAACGAATTTTTTGTTAATATCAACATTAGTTGGTTTATTTATAAAACCTGACCAAGTTCCTTGTGTATATTTTGTAAGCTTTTGTGCTAATGATTCAGCCCCCTCCATACCACCAAGAACAAGCTCAAAATCAGATAGTAAAGGCGCTTCTATTTGTGAAAAGTCTGATTCTGGGGTTATATCCTTTAAGGCGTATGTTTCAGTAATGGCTCTATCGATAATAGCGTCCTCCTCCGGGCTTAAGCCACCAAGCATCAACCTAAACAATCCAACAAGGTTAACGATGTTTGATCTAAGAATATCTGAAGGGTCTTCATCTTCTCCTGGTTTTGGTAAATCGAAAGGATTAATATGATGCTCTGATGTTAATGAAATATTAAAGAATCTACCGCCTGTAGCATCAGCCATATACTCGTATTCTTTTTCAGGGTCTATAACAATAACCTCTGTTTCAAACATGAGTGAACGTAGAATTTCTAGCTTGGTCATATAAGATTTACCAGAACCTGATTTAGCAAAAGTAACAGAGTTGTAATTACCAAGAGAAAATCTATCAAAAAGAACTAATCCTGAATTATGTCTATTAATACCATATAAAATACCTTTGTCAGATGTTAATTCAAATGAAATGAATGGGAAAATACTTGAAAGGGGTGATGAATTAAGTTTTGAATGAACATTGAGTAAGTCTGTTCCGAACGGAGCAACAGACTTAAAACCTTCTTCTTGTTGAAAAATAGCTGGTTTAACGTAAATCATTTTTGATTCTAAAATAGATTTCATTTCAGACTCAAATTTATCTAATTCATCTATGTTATCAGCATAAATTGTAATATAAAGACCAACGTCGAATATTTTTTCTTGTGATTGCTGTAATTGGTCACGTAAAGTCTCTAGATCGTTATAGGCAGTATCGAGTTTTGGATCACGAACCAACCCCTTCTCTTCTCTTGTTGAGATCTGGCTTTGAATTTCAGCCACTTTCTTTTGAAACTGACGCATTATTTTTTGTGTTTCGATGGGGTGAATGAATATTGAAACATCAAAAATTTTATCCAAGTTAATAATTGGTGAAAACCAGTTTTCTGATAAATATCTAGGGTATGATATTACAAAGAAACTCCTAGCCATTTTATCGCCAAGATTAATCTCCCTAGGAGAAACCTTTAATGCGGATGGAGCAATAACGTCTTTTAATTCCAAAATTCCAGATTCATAAATCTGCTGTGGCATAAAGGATGTTAAATCCGGACCCTTTTTTTCTTTTTTTAAAAAATTAAAAATTCCCATAATTATTATTCAAGTGGTATTGGTTTTTCAACATCCCCTGGGTTAAATAGCTTGTAAAATATCTCGATAACTTCTTCTGTACCTAGTCTTACTGATCTAACTCCGGTTCTGGTTATTCCCTGCTCCACAATTGAAATTCTTTGTTGCAGTTGTGATCTGTTCTCTTCAAAATCTTGGGCAGTAGCTTTTTCTTTTGTTATTTTTTCTTTCTTACCTAAAAAATTCATTTTACCAACACTTAGTGTGGCCGGAGTATAAGGGATAATAAGATAAAAACTCTTTGTCATTATGTTTGTATTTGATGTGAATGTTTTTATGAATTCAATATACTCTTTTATTTGAATTTTCATTAGGTCGTTTGTTTGTTCTCTTAGTCTGTTTTCTAGAAGAGCGATGTAGGGTCTAATATCAAGTCGTCGAGACTGGACACTTATTTGAACAGAAAAATCTAATGTGTTTAGAAAGTTTTGAAATTGAAAAAGGATAGATTGCTGTTCTTCTGTTGATTTTAGAGCAAAGTTTATAGACGAAGTCATTAAGATTGCTCTCATAGAACCATCTTTTAAGATCGCTACCCCATCTTTAACTTCTTTTATTGGTACAAAGTCCTGACTTGATTGTGTTGCCATTGAAAATATTATATCAGATTAATTGTTTAATTTCTCATTAACATCCAAACTCCATGAAAGTTCTTTGAGTTTACTGTCTGATAATTTTGGGACAGTTAGTCCAAGTGGGTCCTCTACCTCATCCTCCACTGGTTTCTTTGGGTCTATTTCTCTTGGTTTCTTTTTCCAAATATAGAGCTTGTTACCAAGAAAAAACTTAATTGAATTTTCAACTGTATAGATAAAAGGTCTGTTGTTATATTTATAAAATGCTAAAGCAAGAAAAAGAGTAACAACTGGTGCGCCTAATATTATTGCTATAAATGTTGGAAATATTGTCCAAATAATAAAACCAGCCGCCGCCGCACCAGCAGTATAAAGAAACTGCTTTAGGGTTAATGGTCCAAAGATTTTATCTTCAACCTCAATAAATTGTGGTACTTGATATCTCATTCATTTAATTATAACAAATTTACTATTATTCAATAGGCTCTCTATATGGGTCAGGCCCACTATCTTTTCTAGATTCCATGCTTTTATTATCCTTATTTTCCTCTGTGTTTTTAACTGTTATACCATTCATTTTCTTATCTATAATACCTCCATGGCTCTCTATATCTGTTCCAAGAGTTCTTAAAGGTTCTAGATGGGGTAGGTTGTTATACGCGCTATTGTTATTTATAGACTCTATAGTTCTTGAATTGTTTTGGTTATCACCTAATATTGGTATTTTATTTGATGATTTATTTTTTGTTTCTTCCAACCACTCTTCTTCTTGTTCATTTACTTCATCTAGAACTTCGTCGTCTGTTGATTCTTTGAGATCTTCTTCTTTACCGTCATCAATCCTTATGTCACCCTCTAATTCTTTTATTAAATCTTCCCTTTCGTTTTCTTCACTATCATTTATGTTTGTGTTTATTTTTGGTAGTGTGTCCTCCACCTCAGTAGCAATTTTGATAGCTTGATCATTAGTTAATTCAGCTTCTTTTTTAATTTTACTTGTGTAGATATCAGGATGAATAAGTCCAAACATTAAATATGTTGTTACATTTTCTATAACTAAACCTTGGTCAATTAAAAGGTTGTTTCCTTTGGTAATTTTTCTAATAGTTTCTAGCCAATCAGAATCTGTTATTGCATTTTGAACAACCTTAGGTAGTTCTTTGAACCTATCCTTTAAAACTTGTTTTATGTTGTTTTCATTATTGTTAGTCATCTTTTTTAGTGTTTTTACTTACATCTTTTAAGGCGTCAAGAATTTGGTCATTTTTATCTTTTGGATTAGCTGTGCTTTCACTGAATTGCATTGCACCACCTCTTGTTGATGAGAACCAACCATTTGAACGTTTATTCAGTATAATTTGTTGGTGCGCTTCACCAGAACTTTTAATTCTATCATCTGTTTCCTTAAGTGTTACATTAGCTGGATTTAATTGGTTTATATGCTCTTGCTCCTGCT
>Ga0136599_1000468_pt1 | contig 10815 bp, 8 predicted proteins | sample AntRauMFilla2697_FD_104635 | JGI IMG/M metagenome (GOLD analysis project Ga0136599, IMG submission 104635) | Saline lake microbial communities from Rauer Islands, Antarctica - Metagenome Filla 2 #697 | ecosystem: Environmental > Aquatic > Non-marine Saline and Alkaline > Saline | place... | reverse complement strand
TTCTATTCACTATGGAGACTCTGCAACCAACACATAACATAGCAGAACCTTGATCTTTATCAGAGCTGGAGTCATGAAAATGTGACTTGCAAGGCTTACCATTCATGCATCCAACACCTTGTCGTTTAATGATTGCCACTGGATTTTCCACAGTGCATGTTCTGGCAAGCATTTCGAGATTATGCTTAATTCGTTTGGCATTTCGGAAGAACAAGAAAACTGACTTCATTTCGATTTCTTCAACAATGCTTTTTCCGTAGAGCTTCTCAATATTATCAACATGTAAGCTTAGTAATTTCGCCACCTCATCGTCCGTCAACGAGTCATCTCCCAGTCGTAAATGCTCCAACAAAACTCGATCTTTATCGCGATTCCCATTGAGGCGCTTGTTGTTGGTCAACTCTCGTACATTTTCAGCGCATCTCCTCAAACAAGCCCTCCCATTTTGAGTTACTTTACTGCCTCCTGCATTAAATAACGCTTGTAAAGGTCCTTCTGATATAGCGGGTAACTGATAATCATCCCCCACCAAAATCAATACCGGTAGGCCGCCCCATTCATGACTATTGAGGAACCCGTCATAAATTGTTTCTGATAGTGTTTGCTGAGCTGAACCAAATAAATTCGAAGAAAGCAAACTTCGTTCGTCAATGATCAATGCTAATAACATTTTGAAACGTCGAACAAGCTCCTTTCGTTTGAATTCATTCATCGAGTTAGGCTGATACGCTCCTCCATTGTCAATTGATTGTTTCAGTAGTGCGTGAACTGTTTCTCCTCCTACATTTGCTGCTGCTGCGCCAGTTGGTGCGCATACTCGTATCACATCATTGCATTGAAACATCGTTCGAACAGCGACAACGATCGTATTAATGATCACACTCTTACCCGAACCTCCGGCACCATTGATAATCATTCGAAGCGGTTTAAATTGTGAATAATCTGTGCACGTTAGCCACTGTTTCAACGTGTGAAATATCGACGCCGCTATTTGTTTCTGATCCTGTTGAAGATCCATGACCTTATAAGGTTTGCCCGTTCGTGGATTCTTTGGTAAGTTAAGTGTACCAGTAGTACCACTATCCGCAGTGTCGTCCGCTAGGATCTGCCGAACCAACCAATCTTCAGGAGATACTTGAGTTGCCGTCTTTGATAGCTTACGATTAGTCTACAAAAGTAAAGAGTGATAAGAAAAATAGTAAGTCATATATAATTGGCAACAAATAGGATGGATTGACATCATTGGCAAAAAATAGGATTGACCGAAATCCATGACGGTCGTAATTAGCAGCAAATGGGATTGACCCAAATTCATTGGCAGCAAATAGGATTAACTGAAATTCACGCCACGACTTACTTTTGGTGGTTTCCCCCAATTAAAATCTTTACCCATTTGCATCTTCTTCAAAGTAGCTTCGTCGAAGTCATCAATATCGTCTGCGTTACCTTTCAAACCGTACAGTAGCATAGTCATCATATCTTCGTCAGAAACTGGATTCTTGCTGTGATCTCCGGACTGTGCTTTGGGTTCATAGAACGTCATTTTGGTCGTATGGCGGGAAACTGCCCTCATGTATGGAATTCGCACCGATTGGGGACATTCTTCTGACTGAAGAAAAGTTTGAGCTTCTGTAATTGGGTGATCCGAAATCGGATACGTCCTCCATGGTTTATTAACAATAAGAATATGGCGAGCATATCCATAGGTTAGTGGAAACATTGGATATCCATTAACACCAACGAAATTCGGTATGACAAGCTTCTTGCCCTTCTTCACTTTGGTAGATTGGTCGTAATTGAAGTACTGCTCCAAAGAATAATTGTCAAACTCATTCGGTCGGTCTTCGTATTCATCAATAAACTTCTTGTAATTGGATTTGGGTGTAGTGGCATCCTTCCGAATTCTGACTGATTTTGAAATGCTTACGTTTTCAATTGTTTCCGAACACGTAAAGAGATCTAAATCAGATAACAATACCATAGCCTCTTGCCGTGAAATGAGTCTCTTTCCAGCTTGTTTGTTACTGATCTGCTTGAAGACTCTTTCGACATCCATTGACGTTCCTGTAATATCCTCGGCGCTAATTATTCATGAAACAAGTACATATTAGTATTACCAAGTGCGCATAGTAATATATCATCGTGCATCTGTACTTACGCCAACACAATCTGCTTAGATTGTTCTCGTTCCTCCTTCAGCGCATTATTGCCTTTACAGGCATATCCGACAACGTAATCAGTTACTCGTGCGATATCGTCAGCATCTGGATGTTCCGGATCGCTACTGTACACGAGAATTTGAACGTCACAATTGGCTCTCCAACTCTGTAACACGTCCATTGAAGTTTGATGGACTCGTGAATGATTGCGTTTCATATTAAGTTTCAATGAATGCCTGTGATCAACCTGAACTGTTGGAGTATCTTGCACTTTAAAACCAGGCGTGTCGCATTGTCCAGCAGTCTTCTCCTGACCCGCGCCCACCTTGCATGTACGCTTAGCACTGTGAATAAGTGAAAAAGGCAAGTAAAACGATTAGCCCCAAATGCTACCAAGCAACCAATAATGTGCTAGAATCGTACTAACCTTGTTTTTGAGCCGGTTTTCTTATTCAAGCAGAATCCACTACATTCGTGATGTTGACAGAATTTCAACAGAGCTTGTCCATCCTTCTTTACTGCAGCATTGTCATCACTATCAATATCTGTAAACCGAATTGATACAGGAGTGTTGTCTTTTGTGACCTCCAAATCGTTATAAGCATCAGCTACAGTCGCCGTCAGACCAAATTTCTTTTCCGCCCACGTTGATAGTGTTTCAGCACGTTTCTCCTCCCCACCAGATTGCAAATCGAGATGAGTGAGCTTATAAATTGATTGATCCGAGCTAATTGCTAGTAGATGGGCGTGAATCTGACCCCGTCCTGGCGCGAACTCGTATCGAACCCAGTAATGCTTGATATCTAACATTTCTTTCCCAACCGTCTCCAACCATAGTTCAACGCGGCTTTGAAAATACTCCTGAATGACGAGTGCGTGGTCATTTACGAGTTGGGAAATCTTTGGAGAACCAACGTAACACATTGAAGAATCATCACCAGCCAATTCCATTCGCTCCTTGATAAGCCGTATTACGTCAGGCCAATAATGCTCAGCACAAGAAAGTGTTATGAAAAACATTGGAGCGCCATTGCCAGCCGCGACATGATAGTTGATCCACGAGTATAGTTGCCACTTCTTGTCAATCCAATATGGATTAGCTCCTTTGATTCGCTTATTCCAAAAAGTAATATTGTTAATCACTTTCATGTTGCCCTGCAAGATTTGCGCTTGGACATCTTCCAACGTATCAGGCACATCTTTTTGATACGCCGTCATGAACCAATGACTTGACCCTGCATTGCGTTGCCTGATAATATAATTCAATGCGTAAAAGCTGAAATGTGGATCCTTCACGAATCGACCATCGTAATAGTGATTCAGCATCTTGCCCCAATCGCCAATAGTCTTTCCATTGAAGTCTTTTACGTCGCCAACACCACCTGGGAACAACCACGGGAAAGCACGAGCAAAGATTCGTGTCGTTCCGTATTCCTTGATAGCTGTGGCTGCAATCGTAGGCCAATTCACCGCAATTTCATTTTCCTTCGAACTGCCTCTGGCTGCAGCTTGTAACTTATTATTGATCTCCTGATCTTCTGGAGACAATTGGACTGCTTTATTTTCGTCAATCATACCGAAACATTCGATGACGTCCTCATCTTGCCGTGGGTCAACAGACTGTTTTCGGGCAGGGCCAATATCGTCATCTCTTGGATTATCATCGTTTTGAGTTACCATCGTATCAGTTTCGATCGTTATTCCATCAAAGATGACTTCAGCGTTATCTCCCATCCAATCCATTCGCGTCATATCAATCTTGATATCAGAGTACTCACAACTTTTCCGAATAAGAAAATGCAATGCCGTCTCTACCTTCTTCCTTCGAACACGAAAAAGCCTTGCATTGCATATTTTCGATCCGATCTCTTCTTTCAATTGACCAAGAATCTTCACTATCGATACATCATTCTTCAACCGTGGTAAAACATTAGCAGCAAACCCTTCAACATCTTGTTCAAATGCACAAGTGTGACCTTGCATTCCAAACAAGCCAGCTTTGATATGACTCATTGGGATAAGAGGACTAACTCGTTGAATAAGAGAACATTCCACCACTGTTAGGCCCTTCAACTCAGGTGGGATATCATGCCTCACGGTACCATCGTCATCGATCCAGGTAGGAAGTACAGTTCTAACAAACTTATCACGGTCATTTAAGTCATGACAACGACTGCAAAAATAAGAGCCTTTCTTTGCCGTTATCACCATGTTCAATCCAACCATTCGGCAACAATCGCAACGAGCATGATGAAGAAGTTGACAATTCCTCTCAAATTTCTTTATGATAGCGTGTTTCTCGCTTGTCATGAGGTATCTCATCTTCCCCACTATCTCTGTGCGACGCTCCTCTCTCTCCTTCAGGGTGATTTTCTCTCGATACTTCCTCTTCTTCTCCATTTCTTCCTGTTGTTTTTCCAAAACTTCGTTTACGCTACATATCACAGCAACATAAACACCGTTAGTCTTTGTCCCAGTACGTCATACACATACGTTAATACGCAGTTAACTTACTTCTGGCGCCGAACTCTGTAATGTATAAGAAGCAATGTAATGGCAACAAAAAGGTTTAATCATTGAAACTGCCATTTCCAATTTTCGATGGTCACATGGTGCTACAACGTACCTTTCTTCTTCGGTCCTCTTCATACTATGGAAACAAAGTTAGTACGTTTCGGCAGATATTATAATCAATCTTAATCAATGCCAATGTAAATGTACATACCTATCACGTGATTTTGCTCTCCAACACTGATATTGCTGTTGTTCCGCCGTAACGGCTTCAATTCGACTTTGCTTCGCCTCCTTATCACGAGCGCGCTGGTTTGCCTTTCGTTTGCGATTTCTCTCTTGTTTCTTCATCATAGTAGCAAGATCGTCCCTATTATTCAAATGACTTACTTCACGCTTGTCCTCCTGGCGCACTTGTCGCGTAATAGCAACTCCGCTTACTTGGGACTGTTTTCGTGCTTTCTGTATAGCGTTTACTTGGATCCGTCTACTTATTGTCCTAGCGTTGGAACGGGGTTTGTTCATTCCATGGCCCATGGTCGCGCAATTCAAAAGTGCAAAGCAAATTATAATCAGATACAATTGAGTGATAATCATGTTTCTATAAAATTAAATCGTCCTGCAATTCAATTTATGATCACAACACCAGAAAAGAAAATGAGAGTCAGACATCATTCAAGTCTCCCTGTACACAATAAGAATGACCATGTCTCTTCGAAACAGAACCCCTGTGATCTTACCTATAATGTTCATAATCCGTAAGTGGTCGCAATAACCTCACTAGACATCCAAGAAGCGAAGGGCGATCTTATTTTGAAGGGTATAAGGTGGCAGCAAGTTTGGTGATGGCAACAAGAGGAGAAGGAGTCTTTAGAACATCGTAAAGCGAAGACGGCCTCGATAAATCAAAGATCCTTCGGTTAGAGTGCGATGGAAAGACGCCAATGACCAGTCATTACTTCGGTGACGCGAATTTCGACAAGTCACATTTGGGCCGAGGCGATGTGGGTCGCTTCCGTTTCCTTGCTGTCTTTGGTGTAGTTGTTGGTGTTGGTTTTCTCGACGTCTTTGGTGTTGTTGTTGGTGTTGGCTTTTTCGACCTCACTTTGGGTCTCTTCGACCAATCGGGATCATCGTCATCGTCATCATTATCATCATCCTCTGAGCTGTCATACGCAGACACCGGGAAACCTCGAATAAAGTCTCTATTCCAATCCTCCCCCTTAAATGACTCCCAATTGGCGTACTCGTAGCTGGGAGGTCGAAAACCGTCGGTCCGATCCAACATCTGTAACACAGATAGTTCGTCATACGGATAAAACATGAAATAGTCCGAAACTCGTTTTCTGAGGTCAAACTCCGTACTGACATAGTACTTGAAATTCGCATAACTTGAACCATCAACTAACTCCTCACCAAATTCCATTTCCAACACATCACCGGGAGTGTCCAGCTCAACAACAACTGCTTTCTTCGCCATCGCTAGCAACCACTCTATCATAAGTGATGCTATTTTCAAATCACGCTTGACCTCTTTCCACTGATCCGAATGTTCAAACGTCAACACCTTGAATATAAATTGCTTTTTCTTTTCATCCCACTCTCTGCTGTCTTTATTACGGCAAATTTCGTGAGCGATAGTAGCTTCGAAACACCGTAACTCAATCATAAACGCCGTGCCATTCAAATACATCTTATCGTTTTTGAAGGGATTGATTATCCGAAAATTCCAGAGACCATCTTTACCGCCTTTCCACAAATGTGATGCCACGTAGTCGTATTGTCTTCTTTCGTCGTCGGATAACTTCACGATATTTGCAACAACGTCATCACGAAGGACCCCACAGATATCCGTCCACTTGTCTTTTGAAATAGTTGCCAACTTCTTCTCTAACTGCGTCTTTGTAACCCGAATAGTCATCTTAGTGTCTTCGTCGTTACATCCAGGCCTTGGCTGAACCACAAGGTGCTCCAACATTTTTACTTTCAGCGCAAGTGGATAATTATTCAAGTCACACATTACGTCATTAAACCCACTGGCTACATGTTTCAAATAATGAGCTCTTGGGAAAGTTGGTTCAATTGGAGGACTCTTCGTAGCCTGACTCTTCTTTGCAACTCCATTACTAGAGGGACTTCTCATCACCTTTGCCTTCTCGGCATTCGCAGCATCGTCACCCTGAGGAGGGGGCAATGATGCCGCGTGGGGCTCCTTTGCACCGTCACCCTGAGGAGGGTCATCGTCACCCTGAGGAGGGTCATCGTCACCCTGAGGAGGGGCATCGCCATCCTGGTGAGGGGCATTCTTACTTTGAAGAGGGAGCTTGCGTTTCTTAGCTGCTTTTTTCTTGTGGACATCTTCTTCACCATCACTATTGTTGTCATCAGATGCTGACTCTACCGCCTTTTGCTCGTCATTACCACCAGTTAGTATCATTCCACCAGTCGGTTTTATTTCAGGCCTAGCTCGCGGTAAGAAAAAACGTTCCGCAACTGTTAGACACTTCAACTCAGGTGGGATATCGTTCAACTCAAGTGGGATATCGCGTCTTATGAGACCGAAAAAAACACATCATTTTAAGTCATATAATCACGAAATATAACATTGAAATATTCGCATACACTCGAAACTCACCCCTGCTTCTGTGCTGTCGCATTAACTGGTGGGCTTAACTTTGGCAAAGCTGCCGCCAGACCTTCCACTGGAAATCCGGAATCTCCTTCATTGCAAACACCTACGAACTTATCATCGAAATCTGTATCAATCCTCCCAGTCAAAACATCGGCGACATATTTGAATACGTTCGGTTCCTTTGGTCCACGAGTCTTCATATCCTGGTACAAAGCTATATGGTTGGCCCAAACATCGTCACTAAACCAGCGCTTGTGCGGAAGATCATCGGGAGCACTTGGCAATCGATTATTACGCCACGAGATAAACGGCATAGCGTCGCTGCCAAAGTATCTCACACTTGACTTGAACATACTATTACAGTATATGTTCACCAATGTCATTGTCAATGAGGCATCCTTCCTGCTATTCTCCACCAATGTTCCAACCGCAGTGTAACACAACCCATGACCCTCCTGCTTACTTCAATATGCGATGAGAAGACACAGAACAAGGACGGCAATATAAATGGTTAATCCTACAGCTTGACGTTATGAATATCACGACAAATACACAGTGCAATTCGAAAAATCTTCGACTTACTTCACAAGAGTATGCAACACTGTATTTTTGTCACTGGTATCGCTTATAAACGGTGATGTTGGGTTGAATCCGAACGTATTGATAGCTTTGAAAATATCGCCGAGTATGTTTGATACAACTCGTAACTTCATGACATCTCGGACGTTACCAGCTCTTGATACACCAGGACGTGTCTTCCTTGAATAGACCTCCTCTACCTTCGCATTTATCCTCTTGATTATCTCGGGCGTAATCTCTGTCACACTTTTGTCAATGGTTTCATTAACAAGCAATGAACCCAATAGACATTCAAGACGCAATTTCTTTTCAACTGAGTCATCGACCATGTTCAATAACTTCATTACGTTCTCAATAATCCATCTCCCCTCCTTATCATGAACGTCTTCAATTGTGACAGGCCAATTCTGATCTTCTTGTTTCGGATGACGCGACAGAAACTTGACAGCCTCCATTCTCGCATCTGAGTTAAATGACAACACTTTTGCCATCTGAAGTAACGCACCTCCCAACATACTGATGCCAGACAAATTCTTCTGTCGAATCAGTAGAGTGTCCACGAGTTCGTCCAACTTTGGCTTACACACCTCCGCCCACTGTGACTCGAGGGGCCTCGCAGAAGCTCGCGCAGTTTGTGGAACCAATAGCTCTCGCACTTTTGCATTCGCATCACCGACCTTCTTAATTGCAGCCGGTACACAACGTTTCATAGCAACCACCAGCTGTTGACTAAAATTGTCCACTGACCAGAACTCCCCGTACGAACAATCCAACCGAGCTTCCTCCGATTCATCCATATAATTCAACGTCTCGCGGAATGCCGTTATAACAGCATTATCGACATTACTTAAACTCTCCGAAGCCATCCAAATCTTGCCTTGCTCTTTCCACCAATTCATGTAACGCGCAAAACTAGGAAAAATGTCGGCTTCGGGCTCCTCGGGCACGGCAGTTAGCACGGGCATGTCGTCATCCGAACTCAAAGTCACGCCGCCGAAATAAATACCGCCACTTTCGAAGCCTTGGCAACTACTGATATACAAGAGGTCCGCATCAGTGACAGCCTTCCTTGTATACTTGTCTCCAGGGTACACCTTATTAAGGACTATCTGTATAAAAAGGTCTTGCCGATGTTGACCGCTAGGAATAGCGAGACGAATGGGATGCAATGCTGCTAGGCAATCACATAAACGTTCAAAGTATTCGACGGCCTCAAAGACACCATCCTTTGAGGCTAAGATGTTATCATTAATACAACACAAACTGAAGTGAGATGGCAAGATTTAAAGTTGACTAAACAAACTGCCATTCAATTCTTACCATCGAAATCATGTGGCATGCCAATCAGTTTACGCAACGAATACTTCTCGCAAAACTTGCTGAGGTTCTTGCCAACACGAATATCACCAAGATCATGTGATAACATCGACACAATGTAACCGATTACCTCGAATGGAACGTAGGTAGGATGTTCTTTTTTCAGAGCATCTATATTCGTTAACTTCAAATTGTATGCTCCCAACAATAATTCAAAAGCATCCCACTTTGGATGGTCCGCACAACTGTCTTTCATAACAGAGTACCCACATAAATTACACTCTTCCTCAGAGGCATCAATACGACAGAGCGATCTTACTTTCACACCGGCAGGATCGGCTACAGTCTTTCCGCGTTGTATCGCATATGGCACGTACGTTGGTTTTGACGTGATATGAAAGCCTTCGTTTTCTGTCGGGTTTAAGAAACTCGCGAGCAAGGGTCTCTTCTGACCGTTCTGAGCATCAGTAATATATTTTTCTGAAAAATCGCGGGGATTACAAGGTGGCATCATACAATTCCCGCTAACACTTCGACTGATAAAAAGAGCAATGGATGCCATGCTACATTCAGCCGGATAGCATGATAGATCATTCTTAAGACTTGTGTCGAGCCCAAAAATACCAGTGTATGATATCTCCACTTTAGGACCTCTCTCAGACTCAAACGAATTTTCAATTACTGTACAGATCCATCAAAAATTAATGTATTTAGTTTTATTTCATCGTATCAATTCATTCGCTCATTCGCTCGGCACAAGCACCACAACACATCGTTCACTTACTGCCAATGCCGTCTTCTGCAATCGTATATCGGTGATCATTTCCATCGTACGCCACAGGCCCGGCCGAATCTGCTTTGAACTTTCTGATTAATTCTAATACGTCTTCCATGATGATAATAATTATTGTTTATGATAACAGCGCTCCCCTCAAAATTCAACAAAGCTTCACTCCAGATATCCTTTCGTCAACACCCTTCGAATTGCTGCCCTGTAGACAGAACCCTCTGATTCCACATTACGATCGAATGGTCATTGCGAACAGCAAAGATCCGAAGCAGTGGGGGGGGCACAAGAAGAACTCTTCCTTCAAAAACTTCGGTAAATTTAACTTTAAGGTTAGGGTTTATCCCCATGTTCAGATCAGCGCGTAAAAATAATGACCGTAAAATGACTCTCTAGCTAGCTAGCTTATTCGAAAAGAAGCAGATCTCGCCATCATCAAGCCATACACAAACTCCAACTTCATGCCTGCTTCGCTTCTTGGGGGTAATGACGTTAGTTGCGCTCTTGTACTCCGCCATACGACAACTTCGTTCCGAGTATGTCCGTTGAACACTTGATTTTCATGAATTTTCCATTTCAACGGAAATCATCACCAAGATCCGGTAGTAGCAATCAATTTCGTACCAATATACCGGACCTCCTAGCCTAAAAGAGCGACCTTTTTGTTATGCCTTTTTGGACAAAAGGAAGACTTACTCGTATTGCTGCCACCACTTTCACCAACGTATCCGCCATCGCCTTCGCTATTTCGAATGACCCATAGAACCCTACTAGATGCCATTCTTTAACATACGGTCTACCCCCCAATCTTCTTGCGATACTGAACTTCC
>Ga0136599_1000464_pt1 | contig 10854 bp, 6 predicted proteins | sample AntRauMFilla2697_FD_104635 | JGI IMG/M metagenome (GOLD analysis project Ga0136599, IMG submission 104635) | Saline lake microbial communities from Rauer Islands, Antarctica - Metagenome Filla 2 #697 | ecosystem: Environmental > Aquatic > Non-marine Saline and Alkaline > Saline | place... | reverse complement strand
CTATATATAAAACTATAGGATGTATCGTATCCAAGCTCAGAAACTAAATCCATGGTTTTCATAAAGTCATCTTTTGTTTCACCCGGAAAACCAATAATTAAATCAGTTGATAGAGGAATATTAGGCCTGGCTTCTTTCAAACGTCTTATTTTATTTTTATACTCTAAAACTGTGTACCCTCTTTTCATCAAAGATAAAATCTTGTCTGAACCACTTTGTACTGGTAAGTGTAGATGATTGGCTAATTTTGGAATTAATGCATAAGCCTCAATTAAATTTTGAGAAAAAGCTAGTGGATGGGATGTCGTAAATCTTATTCTTTCAATTGAATCAATGGTGGCAATGTAAGATATTAGTAGCGCTAAATCAGCATACTCACCCTTAGTCATAAGGCCTCTATAGTCATTGACATTTTGACCTAATAAGTTGATTTCTTTCACTCCTTGTTCTGCAAGTTTAGCAACTTCAAGTAATACGTCATCAAAAGGTCTACTTAATTCTACACCTCTTGTGTAAGGCACAATACAAAAACTACAGTATTTACTACAACCTTCCATGATTGAAACATAGGCCGTGTAACCATCTGCTTTAGGAGTTGGCAAGTTGTCAAATTTTTCAATAGCTGGAAAACTAATATCTACAGCTGGTCTATCATTTTTAAGCATTTCATCATAAAGTTTAGGAACCCTATGTAAAGTTTGTGGACCAAATATAACATCAACGTAAGGAGCTCTTTTTAAAATACGCTCTCCTTCTTGAGATGCAACACATCCACCAACGGCAATTTTAATTGACGGGTTTTTATCTTTTATTTTTTTCCATCTTCCTAATAAAGAAAATAATTTTTCTTCAGCTTTTTCTCTAACAGAGCAGGTATTAACTACTAAAAAATTACTTTCTGCTGGTTCATCTGAACGAATAAAACCATGTGATTGTGCCATTAAATCTGCAACTTTATCAGAGTCGTAAGTATTCATCTGGCAACCGAAGGTTGCTATGTGTATTTTATTTGTCATAATTATTTTTACATTTAGTTTCAGGAACAAAAAACATTATAAAACATCCTAATATTAAAGAAAAAACTAATGGTGAAAGACCATAATTAAATTCATTTAAATTTGCAACATTAGGGTTTTGTATTATTTCAACACTTGAATATTTTATTTTAGCAACTATTAAACCTACAAGATAAGGTAGTAAAGCTGGGCCGATAGAGTTCATGGTATTCATAAAACCCATAACACTAGCTGAACATTGTTTTGGTGATATTTCTTTTATAATAGAAAAAGATGTTAAAAAACCACTAGAAGCAATGCCAAAAGTTATTAGTAAGACTGATAAGAAACCCAGGCTAATACCATTACCATAAATTATGATAAATAATGTAATCGCGGCTAATGGAGAACCTATTAAAATACTAATTTTTCGTGAGGATAATTTATCTGAAATATATCCCCATGAAGGACTCCCAATTAACCACCCAAGAAACACGAGAGAAGTCAAAAAACCTGCATAATCCACACTAATGCCATACTTTAATGCAAAAAAATTACCACCCCAAAAGCTACAAAATGCAATAGTAGGACCAAACATACACATACCATATAAAGCAACTATCCAAACTCCAGGAATTTTAATAGCCTGCATTAAGCCTTGTAAAAGCTCTTTAAATGTAATAATTTCATCTTTAACATTTGTATCAGGACTGTCTTTAACAAAAATAAAGAAGCAAGCAGCAAATACTAACCCAATAATACCCAAAAAATAAAATAAATGAGTAAACCCTAAGGTATTTCTCAAAAAGCTAATTAAAGGACCGCCGGCAAAAGCTCCAGCCATACCAACTGAAACAGTAAGTCCTAGTACAAAGGCAAATTTATCTTCAGGGAACCAGTTTGCAGCAATTTTCATGCAACCAATAACGGCAAAAGATGCTCCTAAACCCATTAAAAACCTTCCAAAAAATACACTTGAAAAATTATCACCTGTAAATAAAAGACATCCTATAGATATTAAAATTGATGCTCCTCCTAAAAGCCTACTAGGGCCAAATCTATCAAGTAAAACACCTGATGGAAGCTGCATTATTGAATATGCAAAACCGAATGAACCAGCCAACAAAGCTATTTTAGATTGGCTAAGTTGAAGGTTTTCAATTAATTCTTTTAATAAAACATTTGGAGATGTTTGAACAAAAAACTCATAAAAATAAAATAGAGTACAAATTCCCCAAAATGTCCAAGCTAACTTAATGTGATTTTGTTTCATTATAAATCTTTCCTTTCAATTACATCTTTTAATAATTTATTAACAACTACAGGATTAGCCTTTCCCTTAAATTTAGCCATAACTTGGCCCACAAAAAAACCGTATAATTTATTCATTCCATTTAAATATTGCGTGTGCTTATCTTTATTATCTTTAATTACTTGAATAATCTCACCTTCAATTATTTTAGAATCAGTAACTTGGGATAAGTCCAAAAGCTTAACTACATCAGTTGGTCTCTTAAATTCATTAGACCACATATAATCTAAAACTTCTTTAGCACTAGGAGCGCTTAATTTATCTGTTTCAATTAAATTAATTAGTTCTCCAAGATGGTTCCCATTCACAGGAGCGGTTGCAACACTACTATTAAATTTGTTAATTCTTGCTAAGTATTCTGTAAAAACCCAGTGGTTAACTAATTTTTTATCTTTAGATTTTTTTATTACATTAGCCAATAAGTCCAAAAGTGGCAGGTCTTGCATTAATAAATTTACCTGTCTTTCATCTAGGGTAAAAGAGCTGCTAATGTTATCAATTTTTTCCTTAGGAGAGAGTGGTAAACGCTTAACTGCTAAATCCAAAAGGTGAATAGGTAACTTTTGGTCTAAAAGATCAGGTTCATTCATATATTTATAGTCAGCTGCATCTTCTTTTTTACGCATAGATTTAGTAACTAGTTCTTTTGTATCAAATAATCTAGTTTCTTGAACAATATCCTCATTATTTCCTAATGCTTTTTGTTGCCTTTCTATTTCATATTTTAAAGCTAATTGCATATTTTTAAATGAATTCAAATTTTTAATCTCTACTCTTGAACCCAATTTGTCAGAATTTTCTGGAGCTATTGAAACATTTAAATCCATTCTAAAAGCTCCATCTTTCATACTTCCTGCACATATACCAAGATAGTGTACCGTTTGAAATAATTGCTTTCCAAACTCGATGGCATCTTCAACATTGGTAAAATCAGGCCCGGTTACTATTTCTAATAAAGCACATCCAGCTCTATTGAAATCGATAGCTGTTTTATCTTCGAAAAGATCATGAATTGATTTTCCAGCATCTTCTTCTAAATGAGCTCTAACTATTGAAGTTTCCTTAATACCTTCTTTTGTAGACAACTGAAATTTACCATCAAAAACAATTGGATTAACATCTTGTGTTATTTGATATCCCTTTGGAAGATCTGGATAAAAATAATGTTTTCTATCAAAAGTTAACATTTCATTTATGTTGGCATTTATCCATTTACCAAACATTATAGCCTGAATGATTGCTTCTTCATTTATTAGAGGTAGCATTCCAGGTAAAGCAAGATCAACAAAACTTGCGTTCTCATTAACTGGTTGGTTAGCTAAAGAACTGGAGCTTGAAAACATCTTACTAGCTAGATTTAGTTGTACGTGGGCTTCTAATCCTATTGTTGGAATATATTTCATAATGTTACCGGTGATACCTTATGCCAGGTTGTTCGTTTTTGAAAAGCGTGTCCTAAATTTAAAAGTAAGTTATCAGACATGTGTTTACCAATTAACTGCATCCCAATTGGCATACCATCATCAAAACCTATGGGTAAAGCTAACGATGGCAAACCTGATAGGTTTACACCAACGGTAAACTTATCATTTTCATAAGCTTCAATTACAGATTGTGTCCCAGGTTCAAAAGCTGTTCCTGTCGTAGCTGGTGCTAGGATAGCATCCACATTTTTTAAGATTGATAAATAATTTTCTTGAATTAAAGCTCTTACTTTCCTTGCCTTTTGATAGTACTTATTTTCAGAACCTGATGATAAAACAAAATTACCAAGTAATATTCTTCTTTTAACTTCGTTGCCAAAAGATTCGCTTCTATTAGCTTTATATATATCTTTATTTTCTTTAGAACTTCTATATCCATATCTCATACCATCAAATCTAGCTAGATTTGATGCAGCCTCAGCTGCAGATATTACATAATAACAAGGTAAAGCTGCTTCTAAATTTGTTATCTGAATATTTTTAACATAAGCACCAAGTTCTTTGTAAGTTTTAATTGCTTCTTTGTAATAATTTTTAAGATGGGGGTTTTGTAAACTTTCGATCCACTCAATAGCAACTCCGATAGTTTTACCTTTTATATCATCTTGTAATATTTTTTGAGTTATATCTTTTGCATGGGCCATTTTACTATCATTACTATCTTTTGTGGCAATGATATTATAGGCAAGCGCTACATCTGACACATGTTTAGCCATTGGTCCCGCTTGATCTAAACTTGAAGCATAGGCTACTACACCATACCTTGATACCGTACCATAAGTTGGTTTTAGCCCAGATATGCCGCAAAAACTTGCAGGTTGTCTGATTGAACCACCTGTATCAGTACCAGTAGCAACAGATGCTAAGCCTTCAGCAATAGCAGCAGCGGAACCACCAGACGAACCGCCAGGAGTTTTAGTTTTATCCCATGGGTTCTTTGCTCTGTTATGAATAGTAAATGAAGTGCTTGAACCCATGCCAAACTCATCTAGGTTTGTTTTACCTAAACATATAGCACCTTCATCTTCTAATTTTTGTACCAAAGTTGCATTGTAAGGAGAAATAAAATTTTGTAACATTTTTGAAGAGCAGGTTAGAGGTTGATCTTTTACTGCTATATTATCTTTGTGCAAAATAGTCATGCCAAAAGCTTCTGAATTTACGTTTTTTTCAGCCTCTTTTACTTTTTCAATGATGTTATCTTCAATGTGAATAACAGAATTTGTACTTGATTGTCTAATCAAAGCTAACTGTTGATTTACAAGTTCAAGATAAGAATATTTTTTATCTGCTAAATCTTTTTGTATTTCTAAAATAGACTTATCAATCATTTTATCACCTTGTCAGTTATAAAGTAGCCATTTTTTTTGTAAGAAGATTCTAAGCTAGGATTTTTAACTGATTCGTCTTTTCTTAAATTTGGTTCTATATATGGGTTAGGAGTAAAATTTGTATTTCTTTCTGGTGTTTCAATACTCATTAATTTTTCACACCAAACTAGAATATCACTGAGATCATCTTCAAATTTTTTTTCTTCTCTAGAATCGATTTCTATTTTTGCAAGCTCTGCGATTTTAAATACGGATTTTTTTTCCATTGCTACCATCTTTTTTTTTGTAGAATTGTGTTATGATAACTGGGCACTGACATCAATTCAATGCAAACAAGATATTAAAAAATAATAGTTAAATAAATACTTACATATATATGAAAAAAATTTTAAAACTAGTGTTACTACTTGCAGGATTATTTACAGTCTTTTTATTACAAAAAAAAGTTATTGATATACAAGTAAATAACTTTAATAAAAGCACCAAAACAAACAAGATTGAGACGTTAAAAGGCTATAAATTAGATATAGTTAATTTTAAAGATGCTACAATTTCTGATTCAAAAGATCATTATGTATTAAACGTTTCACATCCAGTTTTTGCTAATGGTAAAGCTGAATCTATAAAAGTTTACATGAGCAAATACGGATTAACATCAACTTATAAAATTAAAGTACCCTTTTTAGATAAAGAAGTATTATTACCAATGAATTCAAAATTAGAAATGCAAAAATACATTTCTAATAATGGTGTGAAATTAAATACTTTAAATTGCGAAACTACATACAATCCAACCAACACCAAAATAAAATTTTATTACAACAATCTAGTCCAGACTAAGAAAAACTATGAAATAGTTTCAGGTCAAGGGGTTTACAATATTTCCAAAAATAAGTTTGAAGATAATGAAGTCAAAATATTTGCAAAAGATTCCAAATATGGCGATTTAAACTTAAAAGGAAATTTTTCATACGACAACGAAAGTATAATTATTAAGAATTTCACGTGCAAAGAAATAAGCAGTAAAAAATCAATTGGCAATATAATTTATACGCCATCTAGTAATGATCTATTAGTTGAAGTAAGCAACTTGAAAATACTAAGTTTAAGTGAATACTTTGACTTAAATTATTTTGATAAAGTATTTATATCTAATTTTTCTGAGTCAAAAATAAGTAAAGGAACTATTAAATTCACTTTAGAAAATAATACAATTAATTATCAAAGTTTAAATGTCTTATTAGAAAACATTAAATTATCTAATGATAAATCCCAGATATTATTAGAAAAAGTTATGTGGGAGCATGATGTTAATCATACTGAACATGATGTTGAGGTTTTGGGAGTTCTCTTTATAGATAATAGCTTTTGCGAAAAATCTAATTCAGGGAATATATTATCTGGTAAATTTAAAATTAGTTTAGATGAAAAAAATAGTTTTAACTTAGATTTTAAAGATTTAAATCTACAAACTTGCGGAATTGCACATAATTTAAGCGGTAAAGCTATTGTAAACAAGTATGAGTTTCAAGTTGACTTAGTATCTAATTTTTATCATGAAAATCATAGAAAACTTATTTCAGATTTAAACATACCAAATAAAAAAGAACTAACTTATTTATTACCTAAAGATACTGCTCTTAAAGGAAAATCAGAATTAAAGGGTAACTTATTTTTACCTTATAGTATGAAGCATGAATGGATGATTAGTTTAGAAAACACTGTTCTTGTAATTAGTCCAGATTTTAATATTTTACATGATATGGATATTGAAGTATCTTCCAAAAAAACCTCTTTTGATACAGCTCCCGATATTGATAATGCAGTAAAACAGTATTTACTCGAAATTAATGTTAAAAAAGGTAAATACAAGGATATAGAAATAAGAACTGGTAAAATCACAACTAATGATTTGAAAATTTTTAACTTTGATTTATTCATAAGTAGTAAACAAAATCAATTTGAAACCACAGTAGTACCTAATCACGTTTTTAATATTCCTCACGTATTAGAAGGAAATCTTGTAGGAGAAACTTATGAGGATAGATACAAAATTTCTTTTAATGGTAGTTTTAAAGATACATTCGTATATGAAGATCTTGAAAAAAGTAAAAATTATCTTAAAAATACAGAAGGTAAAATAACAGCAGATATTTCAAATAACAATACTTTGGTTAAAATGGAAGGAAAGGGTAAATTTGCCATAGATATAAATGGAGATGATACAAATTATAAGCATAATTTTATCCTGGACTATTCAAGTTTTAAACAATCTTACAACTTATCAGTTGACGTTGATGCTAATTTAGAAAAAGATAATACCAGCATACCTAAATCGTCTAAGCAATTTAAAATTAAAGCGAAAATAAGTAATTATGTCTCTAAAATTCTAACAACATTGGCAGATGGTGAAACTTTAGAAGCAGTCAAAACAAAAACTTTCATTCGTACTCATAATACCCATAATGTAGATATAATAAATTACGAACATTTAGATTATAATTATTTGAATAATTTTACAGAAGAAGAATTTAAATATTCTAATAAATACACCGTTTCAAGAGCAAGCTTTGATGATTTATACATTAACTGGAAAATAATAAATCTTTTTTCAATACCAAATAGTAATGAAAAAACATATGCATTAGATATTAAAGGTCTTAGAATAAATGATTTTGAAATAATTGATCTAAACTTAGAATCAGATAAAGCCAATGACAATATTATTAGATTAAATTCATCAAATGACGAGAAGGGTAGCATAGTAATATATCCCAAAGAAAAAGCCGCCTCGTTTGTTTTTGACATCATAAATGCTAAATACGTAAAATCAAAACATCGCATGAATATGATGTATGATTATGCTTTTGACTTAAATGCTAGATTCATTAATATTGATAATTCTGTTATTAATGATTTTTATTTTGCTTTTAATCCTTTAAAAGATAAAAAGTTTCAAAGCTTAAATGAAGGCAGAACATTTGCAGTTGAAAAAAATAATAAACATATACATTTTTCAGGCTATGCCAAAAATATGTCTTATTTAATAGACAAAATGACTATCTTGCCACTTATAAAACCTGATGCCTTCGAGTTTGAAGGATCTGTAGATTTCGGCTCTAACTCTAATTTTGTAAATCCAGTTATGGATTTAAAACTTGAAGGAGTCAGCATACAAGTAAATTTGCTAGGAATGTTACCTAAAACAAATGCTGATTTTTCAATCAAAAGTATTGTACCAGGCTATAATTATATAAAATATATAAGTAATGCCAAAATTTTAAGTAATATTGCTGATAGATTTTACCTTGAATTAAATTATGAAAATGGTTTCGTGCGACTTGATAAACTTGAAGTTTTTGGCAAAGAAAAGGTTATTCGATTTGCAGGACTTTATGACACTAAACTAAATATATTAGATATAGAAATCGTAATGTTAAATCATAAACAAAAATTTGATGATTTTATTCTTAGCAAAAAAGAAATTTTTAGCTTCGGAAAACATAACTCATACTTAGATTACATTTTAAGTAAAGATATCAAAGACAAAATTAATAAAATTAAAGTTTTAGGCAAGGTTGAGAATTTAAGTATATTATTACCAAAATAGGAGATACATTGAGTATTCAAAAAACTTTATCAGATTTCCAACTATCTCTTGATAGTTTAGAATCAAATTTGAAAAAACTAAATAGTAGTAAATGTGATTTTGCTGACATTTATATTCAAGATAGTGAAAGTGAGTTTTGGTCACTAGAAAACAACATAGTTAGTACTTCTAAATTCAGTCAAGATAAAGGTATAGGTGTTAGAACAGTAACTGATGATAGCGCATGTTTAGCCTACACAAATATATTCACAAATCCAGGTATAGATGAAGCAGTATTACAGGCTATTTCAATGCAAAGCCATACGAGTAAAAAAGTTCTACCTGTTAAAAGCAATTTAAAAGCAAATAAGCCAAATTTATATAGTAGTGATTATCCGTTAAAAGATCTTTTAGCTAATGAAAAAGTCAGCCTTTTACAAAGAGTAAATCAAGCAGCAAGAAGCATTACTAAGGTCACAAATGTTGCTGTAACCTTATCCTGCTCTTTTTCTAAGGTCGTAGTTTTAAATACTGAAGGTGTTTTAGAATTTGATTATAGACCTCTTATAAGATTTGGAGTCGATGTAACAGTAAAAACTAATGGTTCTTTTTATAGTGCACGAAATGATGTTGGCGGTAGATATAGCTTTACAACATTATCCAAATTATACGATTTAGAAAATTTAGCAAAAAAAACCGTGCATGAAGCATTAGAAAAAGAAAATGCAGTACCACCAAAAGCAGGAATGATGCCAGTTGTATTAAGTAATGGGTGGCCTGGAATTTTATTGCATGAAGCCGTAGGTCATGGATTAGAAGGGGATGCAATTTATCAAAATGCCTCAACTTTTTCTAATCTTTTAGGTGAAAGGGTCGCATCAAAGGGCGTTAACATTTACGATAATGCTGATATACCAAATGCTAGAGGATCATTAAATATTGATGATGAGGGTACATTTGGTCAAAAAACTAAATTAATAGATGATGGTATTTTAGTAGGTTTTATGCACGATAAGATAAGTGCTAAGGCCTTAAATACTAATCTTACTGGAAATGGTAGAAGACAAAGCTATGCACATTTAACAATACCAAGAATGACAAATACATATATGGACAACGGGACACACAACCCAAAAGATATTATCCAATCTGTTTCTGATGGTATTTATGCTGAGAATTTTGGTGGTGGTCAGGTTGATACAGTAACTGGCAATTTTGTCTTTTCAATTACAAAAGGTTATGAAATCAAAAATGGCAAGTTAGCAAGACCATTAAAAGGCGCAACTTTAATTGGTAATGGAGCAGATGCTCTAAAAGAAATATCATTAATTGGTAATGACTTTAAATTAGATGACGGTGTTGGTACTTGTGGTAAAGATGGACAAGGCGTGCCAGTTTGTGTCGGTCAACCAACCATATTACTTGATAAAATTACAGTAGGTGGCCAATAATGAATAAAAAAGATTTTTCTAAAATACTAGAGACAGTAATAGATAAAGCTAAGAAAAAAAAATTAAAAGAAGTAGAAACAAAATTATCCTACAGGCAGGGATTTTCATTAATGGTTAAAGAGCAGAAAATTTTAAACCAAACTATGGAAAATGACTTATCATTAAATATTGCTGTTTATTTAGATGGTGCTAAAGGCGTTGTAACTACAACAAACACAAGTGATGATAATATTGAAAAAATGCTCTCTAAGGCTTATGAAATCGCCACTAAACTTGAAAAAGATAAAGACGCATACTTATCAGATAAATTTATTAAAGTTTCAAAAGATTTGAATATTTTTAATAATAAAACTATTAGTTTTAATGAAGCTAAAAAGCTCTCCCTTGAAGCTGAAAAATATGCTCTTTCTAATGACAAAATTACTTCATCTGACGGAGTACAATTTTCTACTAGTAAAAGTATAAAAGGTATAGCTAATACTAAGGGATTATTATCTGTATATGAAAAAAGTAGTCACTCACTTTATTCACTTGTTATTGCTGGTAAAAATCAAGAAATGGTTTCAGGGTATGATTATATATACTCTTGTAATTTAGAAGATTTGTTTGATTACAAACCAATGGTCGACAAGGCAGTAAATAATGCTATCAGCTCTTTAAATAGTAAAAAAATTAAGACAATTAATTGTCCT
>Ga0136599_1000451_pt1 | contig 11088 bp, 13 predicted proteins | sample AntRauMFilla2697_FD_104635 | JGI IMG/M metagenome (GOLD analysis project Ga0136599, IMG submission 104635) | Saline lake microbial communities from Rauer Islands, Antarctica - Metagenome Filla 2 #697 | ecosystem: Environmental > Aquatic > Non-marine Saline and Alkaline > Saline | place... | reverse complement strand
GCACATCTTCATCGACCGCACCGCCGCCCTCTATCTCGATATCCACAAGCGCCCCCTACCCGCAGGAGTCCTGTAATGCCCACCGCCAAGCGAGAGACGAAGGGCAAGGCTAACCTGGCCCAGCTCCTGCTGTTCCTCCCCGCCCTCCAGGAGCTGGCCGCCCACTGCGATGCGGGCCGGGCCAAGTACCCCGACTCCGAGCCGGGCGTACCGAACTGGACGCTCGGAGGCAAGCCCGACGAGGAGTACCTCAACGCTGCGCTGCGTCACCTGGGCTGCATCATCAACGGCGAGGAGTACGACGCCGAGCTGGGTACCACGCACGCCGCCGCCGTGCTCTGGAATCTCTGCGCCTACGTCACCTGCAACAAGGCAGGCCGAGCCCCGACCCGAGACGAGCAGACCCGACGCACGGTCCAGGCCATGTCTGCCCATCAGATCATCGAAGACGCCCAGCCCGAGGCCTTCGGAGACTGATGGCACTCCAACCACCAGAGTGGGCACGGGAGTGGGGTGTCGACCTCGTTCGGACGCAGTCCGACGCCGACGCCTTCCTCGCCTGGGTCCATAGTCTTGACGGGATGGTGTCAATCGACACCGAGACCTGGGGGCTGGAGTGGTGGCAAAGAGATCATACTCGACTGGTGACATTCGCTGATGACAAGCAGGGGTGGGCCGTGCCCGTGCGCTGGTGGGGCAAGGTGCTCGAACAGGCCCTCGCCCTCATCCGAGATCGGCACCTCCCGGTCGGAATGTGGAACTCCGGATATGACCAGCACAGTCTAGATTCTGACGGCTTCCCGATCCCCCACTGGCACAACGTCATCGACGGCTACGTGCTGCACCACCTCCTCGAACCGCACCACCGGCACGGGCTCAAGTTCGTGGCGGGCAAGGATCTCGGCAAGTGGGCCACCGTCGGTGACACCATGCTCAAGGCCAAGGCCAAGGAGCTGGGGTACGGCAGCGAGTGGTGGGCCGTGCCCGTGGACCTGCCGGAGTATTGGCACTACGCCACGATGGACACCCTCCTGACGCAGAAGCTCATTCGTCTGCTCGGTCCGCTGGTCGATCAGCACGGCATGATGGAGGCCTACGAGAACCAGATGCACTCGCTCTCCGTCATGTGGCGGGCCGAGAAGCGAGGCATGCGGGTGGACCACAAGTACGCCGAGAAGATCCGACGTGAGTGGCTGGAGAAGGCGGTCCGTATCAAGGACTACCTCTCTGACCACGGACTGTCAAACCCCAACTCCGAGAAGCAGATAGAAGACATCTTCCGTGAGCTGGGCTGGCAGCCGGAGGACTTCACCGACACCGGCCAGGCTGTGCTCGACAAGATCGTGCTCGCCGAGCTGCAGAAGAAGTGGCCGGACATGGCCGAGGGGATCATCGAGTACAAGCGGCTGACCAAGTGGGTCGGCTCCTACCTCGATCCGTTCGCCGCATCCGGGGGGCGAGTGTTCCCCAGCATCAACACGCTCAGGGCCAAGACCGGCCGCATGAGCATCACCGCCCCGGCGCTCCAGACCCTGCCCTCGAAGGGGAGCGCCGGGGCCATCCGTAGGTGCGTGCTCCCTGAGCCCGGCTGCTCCCTGTGGGCCATCGACTACGACGGGCAGGAGGCCCGGCTGTTCGCCAACTTCTCCGGCGACCCGGGCATGGCCGAGGCCTACGCCAAGGGCCTCGATCTCTACACCTACGTCGGGCAGATCGTCTATCAGGACCCGACGATCGACAAGGACCACCCGATCCGCCAGCGCTGCAAGGTTATCATGCTCGCCTGGTCCTACGGGGCAGGAGTGGAGAAGCTGTCGCTCGCATCTGGTCTGCCCAAGCGGGAGGTGGAACGCTTCCTCGCTCAGCTCTTCAAGGCCTTCCCCAAGGTGAAGGACATGACCGGCGACCACGCCATCGGCGGCAACCTCATCGGGCGTCCGGCGATGGAGGCCACTCAGCGCCTCAAAGACGAGGGCCTCGCCTACATCATGACCTCCGGTGGGCGCCGCTTCTCCATGCCCGACGGTGAGCTCTACAAGGCGATCAACGGACTGTGCCAGGGCTCCGGCGCTGACGTGCTGACCAAGGCGGTCATCCGCCTCGACCGTGCCGGACTCGCTGATAGCATAATCGTGCCTGTGCATGACGAGATAGTATTCTCATTCCCAAAGGATCATGGAGCAGAGATGGCCGCTGAGGCAGCAGAACTAATGACGGACACTGCGTGGAAGATTCCGCTCACGGTGGACACATCAGGCCCCTTCGATAATTGGGGGGAAGCTTATGCCTCGTAACGGAGTGTACGATGGCGGGGAATACATCCGACTACATGTCGGCCCCGGTAAGTATGTGGCGGAGCATCGACTCCTCATGGCATTACATCTCGACCGGGCTCTCCTTCCCGGCGAGACGGTCCACCACATCAACGGCAATCTTGAACTTTGGACAACGACTCAGCCGGCTGGTCAGCGGGTGGAGGATAAGATCCGGTGGGCCATTGAGTTCCTCGAACGATACAACCCCGATGCCCTCCGCTGACATCAAGGCTGTGGACTAGTGCATGATGAGGTGATATTCTCCCTACCGAAGGAGCAAGATGGACTGGCACAAGAGGCTGCAACGTGCATGGAGGATCACGACTGGGACATCCCCCTCACAGTCGAAGTCACCGGACCACTCCCCCACTGGGGCGCCGCCTACGGATTCGACGACGGCAAGTGAGATCCTCATGACCATCAACGAGAACACCGAGATCGACGACATCATTGACCTCCTCCGGGGCAACCTCCGGTCCTGCTTCCCGGCTCCCCTTGTGGAGAAGTGGAAGCTCATCAACTGGCTCCTCGACCACCGACTCGGCGGCAACTGGTACACGATCCTGGTCGTGGACTGGGTACTCGATCACCTCCCGACCGGAGTCTCCCTCTACCACATCGACCACGTTGACGCACTGCTGTCAGAAATCAGGATGACACCATGACGACCTTCCTCTCCATCGACCCGGGCACCACCACTGGCATCGCCTGGTGGGACTCAGCCACCGACGAGTTCGGTGCGCTCCAGATCCGAGGGCGCCGCAACTTCCAGCGCTACCTCCTCGACGACTGGCACCTGGGCATCGGCGAGATGTGGGAGACCACACCCGACGACCTCGAAGTCATCGCCGAACGCTGGGACGTCCGCAAGGACACGCACGGCAAGAGCGCACAGGAAGATCCCCGGTACATTCTCGGGGGCCTCGACCTCGTGTGCTACCTCCAGGAGATCCCGTACCACGAGCAGACCCCCGCACAGGCCAAGAGCTTCTGCGGCAACGACAAGCTCCGCACGCTCGGGTGGTACACCGGAGGAGAGGGGCACGCCGACGACGCCGCCCGGCACCTCGTGACCTTCCTCGCCAAGCACCCGAAGGGCGGCCCCATCCGAGAGGCCATCGTATGAACAACGTCACAGTCGGGCTCTGCCCTCACACCGGAGACGTCATACTCGACGCACCGAGTAGACTCTCCCCCCTGGTCGGCCGTATCCCCGGACTCAGCGTCTCCGGTATCCGCTGGCGGGGCACCCTGACGTGGCCCCTCCTCCTCGCCATCGGCACAGAGCTGGGCCGTCTTCCTGGATTCACCGCCACCCCCGAGATCGAAGAAGCGATCGACTCCTTCATGCGGATGGAGGAAGAGGTTGACAGGATGAAGTCAGGGTCGGTGCTGGTCTCCAAGGACGACCGACTCTATCCCTACCAGCATGCGGGCGTGGCCATGATGGCGCACCGCCGAGGCGTCCTGCTCGGTGACGAGATGGGCACCGGCAAGACGGTCCAGGCCCTCGCTGCCGCCCGCTCGATCAGTGCCCGCACCACTCTGGTCGTGGCGCCCAACTCCATGAAGCACCGCTGGGGCCGAGAGGTCGACATCTGGTACCCCGAGGCCCGGCCGTTCGTGATCCACGGCACGCCCAAGGCCAAGGAGAAGATGTTTGAGGAGATCCTCGACATCCTCGCAGGCACCGACGACTTCCCCATCGTCGTGTCCGTCAACTGGGAGAGCCTCCGCACTCTCACCCGCCTCGCCGGGTACGGCAGCATCAAGCTCACCGACAAGGAACGAGTCGACGGCCCGCTCAACCAGATCCACTGGAACGTGGTCGTGGCCGACGAGGCGCACCGGGCCAAGGACCCCAAGAGCAAGCAGACCCGAGCCCTGTGGTACGTGTCGAAGGACGCCGAGTATCGCTGGGCCCTGACCGGCACGCCCGTGCTCAACACGCCCGGCGACCTATGGTCCATCGGTAGGTTCGTCGCCCCCGAGGAGTACACCAAGCAGCGCCACAAGTGGCACAACCGCAACATCCTCAGCGTCGACACGCAGTGGGGGCCGAAGGATCTCGGGCTCAACCCCGACCGTGAGGAGGAGTTCACCCGCTGGTTCGACACCCGCTTCCTCCGGCGCACCAAGGACGAGGTGCTGGACCTGCCGCCCATCACCTACCAGACCCGTGAGCTGGAGATGAAGCCAGCCCAGCGGTCGGCCTACAACAAGATGATCAAGGACATGATCGTCCGGGTGGAGACCGGCATCCTCGCCGCCACCGATCCGCTCGCACTCCTGACACGGCTGAGTCAGATGGCCTCCGCCCTGCCCGTGCTTGAGGAGGACGACGAGGGGATGCCTCAGGTCGTGGCCCTCGACGCCCCGAGCAACAAGGTCGACGCCCTACTGGAGATCATGGGCGAAACTGAGGGCCAGCTTGTGGTCTTCGCCATGAGCCGCAAGCTCATTGAGCTGGCCGCTCGGGAGCTGGACCGGCATGCCGACATGAGCAAGAACAAGAACCGTACCTATGACTTCTCATACGTAGAGATCACCGGCAGGGTTGACTCCGGCATGCGTGACGCCAACGTTCAGATGTTCCAGAGCGGCAAGCGCCGCATCGCCCTCTGCACCCTGGCCGCAGGCTCCGAGGGTATCAACCTCTTCGCCGCCGACACCGCCGTCTTCCTCCAGCGCTCCTACTCCTTCGGTCAGACCCAACAGGCCGAGGCCCGCATCCACCGCATGGGCCAGGAGGCCGAGCGGGTGACCATCATCGACCTTGTGTCGAAGGACACAGTTGACGAGGCCGTGATAAAGGCGCTACAGTCCAAGGGGGAGATGAGTGAGCAAGTTCTCCGAGACCAAGCCGCCGACCTGCTGAGGAGCAAGGCATGAGCACCAGAGCCGCAACACGACGAGAGGCCCGAGCCCGGGACAACGCCATGAAAGGAAGGACCACCCGATGAGCGAGATGCCCGTCCACTACAAGACCCGGCGTGTGCTGAGCTGGGCCAGCCGCCTCGACAGCAACGCCCTCGACCAGGCCACCCGCACGGCAGCGCTCCCGTTCGTGGAGACCCCGCTCGCCCTCATGCCCGACGCCCACCTGGGCATGGGCGCCACCGTCGGCAGCGTCATCGCCACCAAGGGCGCCATCATCCCGTCGGCCGTCGGTGTGGACATCGGGTGCGGCATGATCGCCGCCAAGCTCCCCATCATACAGGAGCAGCTACCCGACAACCTCGACGCCTCACACGCCCTCATCGCCCGCTCAGTGCCCGCAGGGATTCCCACGAAGCACAACAAGGGCAACGGCTCCCACGAACGTGACGTGGTCACTGTGCTCCCCTCCGGCCCCCCTGCCGTGGTCGGTCAGGATCTCCTCGACCGAGCCCACCGGCAGATGGGCACGCTCGGCTCCGGCAACCATTTCGTGGAGCTGACCGTGGCCGACGACGGAGGCGTGTGGCTGGTGCTGCACTCCGGCTCCCGTGGTGTCGGCAACAAGATCGCCCAGTACCACATCGCCGAGGCCAAGGGCCTGATGAAGACCTACTTCATCGAGCTGGAGGACCCCGACCTCGCCTACCTCGTGCAGGGCACCTCGCCCTTCCACGACTACATCCACGACATGCAGTGGGCTCAGCGCTACGCCGCCATGAACCGAGAGCACATGGCCAAGCGCATCCTCCACGAACTGAGCGAGGCATGGAAGATCAACCTGAGCCCGCTCCAGATCATCAACTGCCACCACAACTACACCACATGCGAGCACCACCGAGGCCAGGACATGTGGGTCACCCGCAAGGGCGCCATCAAGGCCGACGTCGGTGACTACGGCGTCATCCCCGGCAGCATGGCCACCGGCTCCTTCATCGTCCGAGGCAAGGGCAACCCCGCCTCGTTCAACTCCGCCAGCCACGGCGCCGGACGCACCATGTCCCGCACCCGAGCCCGCAAGGAGCTGACCGCCGAGTCGCTTGACACTCGGATGTCAGGCATCGCCTGGAACCACCAGGCCGAGACGCTCCTCGACGAGCACCCCGACGCCTACAAGGATCTCGGCCAGGTCATGGCCGACCAGGAGGATCTCGTGGAGATCGTCCACCAACTCACCACCGTCCTCAACTTCAAGGGAGCCTGAGATGGAGTTCCAGCCCTGGCCGAAGATTCCCCGCTACAATCGGGGCATCCTTATCACCGAGAAGATCGACGGCACCAACGCCCAGCTCCGGTTCACCCCGGTCGACGGCGACCCGCAGACCCCCGAGAACCTGAAGATCCTCGAAGGATCGGCGACCAACCTGATCGTTCCGGGATTCGATCGACGCATCGCCGTCCATGTCGGCTCCCGCAAGCGCTGGCTCCAGCCGGGCAACACCGACAACTTCGGATTCGCCGGGTGGGCCGTCGAACGAGCGCAGGAGCTGTACGGTGCGCTCGGGATGGGAGGCCACTACGGCGAGTGGTACGGCGTCGGCATCCAGCGGGGCTACGGTCTCGTGGATCGCCGCCTCGCCCTCTTCAACACCGACCGGGCTCCGGCCATCGAGCACCTCGACAACGTGGAAGTCGTGCCCGAGATGTACCGAGGCGTCATGGGGGTGGACCCCAACGCCCTCGTCAAATACCTCAAGACGTGCGGCAGCCTTGCCGTGCCCGGGTGGATGAAGCCCGAGGGTGTGGTCATCTACCACTCCGCCGCTCGCACCAGCTTCAAGGTGCTGTGCGAGAACGACGACGTCCCGAAAGGAAACACTGATGGTAGCTGACGACTGCGAGGTCTGCTCCGACCTCGACCCCTTCGACCGACACAATGGGTTCATGCGTCATCGTCGCCGAGACCAGACCCCATGCACTCCCTCCCGGATCGCCTGGAATCGCTACTGGCGCCGCCGTGAACAGAAGAAGCGCATCCGCAGCACAAGCAGGAAGCTCAAGAAGTGACCGCACTCCACGATCTCAAGGTCGTCGTCGACCCCGACAACATGACGATTGACATTCGTCAGTCAGCCATCCAGGCCTTCCTCGACTGCCGCCGCAAGTTCCGGTGGGAGTACGTCGTCGGCATCGAGAAGGACTACCTCAACACCGAGCGTCCATGGACCACGGCCGACATCGGCACGGCAGTCCACGCCGGCGTCGGCGCCTACTACGCAGGCGAGAACTGGGAGACCGCCCTGGTCGAATGGGCCGACGAGAACTTCCCCGACCCCGAGCCCAAGAGCAAGGCCGACAAGGGGCTCCGCCTCGCAGGCATCATGACGGCCGGGCACATCCGAGACGTCGAAGCTGACGGCGCCGACATCGGCGAACAGACCGTGGAGGTGGAGTTCCCCGTCATGGCGGAGTTCCAGATCCGAGGCTGGACCGTTCGAGTTCACGGCCGCATCGACCGCCTGGTGTATAGTGAGGATCTTGAAGTGCTCATCCTCGAAGACACCAAGACGACTGACAAGCTGGCGTCAGCCCTCGACCACATCCAGCAGCTCGGCCGGTACGCCGTCATCCTCCATATGATGGGCTACCCGGTCCGTCGGGTTCGCATCAACCAGATCAAGAAGGTGCTCCGCCAGGGCGACGGCCCCTTCTACCATCGCCCCTACGTCCCCCTCAACGGCGCCGCCCTCAACCGCCACGCAGACAACCTCGAAGACACGCTCACCGACATCGTCCGAGTCATCGAGAACGACGGCCCATGGTACGAGCACGTCACGGGGGAGTGCGACTGGAAGTGCCGAGTGCAGGACATCTGCCTGGCCCAGCAGCACGGGGACGACCCCGAGACGATCGTCAACCTCTACTACAAGGACAAGGTGCTCGCATGAGCGACAAGCGATGGAGACTCCTCCTCTACGGGGACCCGAAGACCGGCAAGACCAGCCTGGCCGAGACGGTCATCGGGCCACGCCTGGTGATCGACGCCGAAGGCGGCACCGACTGGCTCGCCTCCGAGACCATCGCCTGGGACCCGCACGACGGCCCCCCGCCCACCGACCTTGACAGCGACGTGTCCGTCGTGGTTCACACCACCGACTGGGAGACCGTGGAGGCCATCAACGTGTGGCTCCAGAAGGGACGCCACGAGTTCAACTCCGTGGTCCTGGACTCGCTCACCGAGCTACAGAAGCAGTGCAAGCGGGCCATCACCGACTCCGGCATGAAGATCCAGGACTGGGGTACCCTCTACGACCGCATGGACCCCGTCCTGCGAGAGATCAGGGACCTCACCAAGCACCCCAAGCGCCCGGTCTGGCAGGTCGTCATCACCGCTCTCGCCACCGAGAAGGGCGAGAAGGACAACTCCAAGATCCTGCCTGACATCCAAGGGTCAATGGCCCGCTCGCTCGCCGGACAGATGGATACCGTCGCCTACCTCAGGCCCGGCTCCATGAACCCGGACGGCGTGCTCGACCGGGAGATGCTGGTCGATCCGAAGGGCAACATCTACGCCGGAGACCGCACCAAGATCCTGCGTCGTCGTTTCCGGGGAGTCATCCCTGTTACCATCGACGATGAGACCGACGAGCTGGAGTGGAACCTCGCCCAGCTCCTGGAGTACATGAACGAGGAAGGCGCATGAGCGACCAGACCCCAGACCAAGAGCAGGTGATGGATTGGGCCAACCACGCCACCGACCTGCCCGGAGGCATCGTTGTCGGTGCCGCAGCTTTCGCTGACATCGTCAGCGATTCCGACGGGGAGGAGTATGACGTTGTCGTGCTCAGTCTCGTCTTCCAAGTTGGCGACGGCGGAGGCTTCCTCCGGCAGTCCTTCGTCTTCGACCCCACCATCAGTGAGCCGCTCGCCGAGCAGCTCGCCAACCCCCAACCCCTTTCCACAGAGGAGAACAACTGACCATGCCGAACTTCGGTGACATCTTCGACAAGGCCGTCGACACGGGCTTCGGCCCGACCGACGACCTCGAACCAGGCAAGTACACTGCCGAGATCGTGAGCACCTCCGTCGGGGAGGTGAAGAACGGCAAGTGGAAGGGAGCCCCCCGATTCGGGTTCCTGTTCAAGGACGTCGACTCAGGCGGAACCGTCTGGGCCAACCAGACCTTCTTCGAGGGGAACGAGGCCGCCACCAACGTCTTCGTCTCCATCATGAAGGGGCTCGGCATCACGGGCCGCATGCTGGAAGCGGACCCGGCCGCCGCCCTGGAGACCTCCGTCGGTCGCATCCACAAGATCCGTGTGGAGGAGGACGGCGACTTCACGAACGTGAAGATCGGCGCCTGTCAGAACGCCGACGACGAGGACGAGGACGACCGCCCCGCCCCCAAGAAGAAGAAGGCCAGCAAGCCGACCGCCAAGAAGCGCCGCCCCGCTCCCGAGCCCGAGCCCGAAGAGGACGAGCACGAGGAGTACGAGGACGACGACGAGCCGGAGGAGGACGCTCCTCCCTCCTCCGGCCGTCGGCGCCCCTGGGAGACCGACGACGACTGACCCCCGACGACCCTGAGGTGTGGCGCAACTGGTAGCGCTTCCGGTTCTGAGCCGGACGGCTGTGGGTTCGAGTCCCACCACCTCTACTGAGAAGGAGCACAATGATCGACGACATCGTCACCCCGGAGGAGATCAAGGCCACCGTCCCGGTGACCTACGTCCTCTGGCTCGAAGGCCACGAACCTGTTGACACCAACGGGTCAGACATCATGTACCTGTCCCCCTTCCGGGAGGACAACACTCCGTCGTTCGCATGCTACGACGGTAACGACGACGGCGTAGTCGATCGCTGGCGGGACATGGCGCTCGGCGAGGGCGGCGATGTCTTCGATCTCATCGGCCGGTTCTCCGGCAAGCCGTCCTTCGCCGACCACCTCAAGTACGGCCAGGCCATCTACGCCCAGTTCCGTGATGACTCGTGGGAGGCGCCAGAGCCCGCCCGACGCAAGGGCACCATCGACATCGAAGAGGTCCGGGCTGAACTGCACACGGTGTACCTCAACAAGACCGACGACGCCACCGCCGCCCTGGCTCGCTGGCTCTACGAGCGTCAGGACTCCCTCCACACTCTCGACGCCCGCTGGCTGGAGCGCACCTTCCGTGTGGTCTGGGACATCGACCGAGACACCCTCCACGTCCCCTACTTCTCCCGAGAGGAGCCGGACGAAATCCACATCTCGAAGTACCGCCGCCCTGGTGAGAAGATGATGAGTCTTCCGGGCAGTAGGGGCTACAACTCCGTCCTTTATGGGGAATGGCTTGACACCGACGAGTCACGTCCTGTGGTACTCTGTGAGGGAGAGACAGACGTGTGGTCAGGCACCGCCGCAACTCAGGAGTTCTGCTTCCTGGGTCTTCCGACGGGGGCCGGGTACTCAGAGAAGCTCGTTCCCCGGCTCGCTGGACGCCGAGTGCTGATCGCACTAGATGGCGATGAGGCGGGCCGGGGAAACGCAATCCGCTGGGCCGACGCTCTCGCCGCCGAGAACGAGGTGGAGGTTGTCCTTCTCCCCGAGGGCAAGGATCTCTCCGAGGTCCGGGACATCCCCGCACTGCTCGCCCTGAGCCGCTCCTTCGAGACACGCATCCCCGGCATCGGTGTCGTGGGCGGTCACTACTACCGGCTCAACCGCCAGGGTGAGCCCGGCATGGCGCTCTCTGACTTCCTCCTCACCGTCACCAAGGTGCTCCGGGAGACGTCCGGCGCATTCTCCTACGAGGTGGAGATGGGCGGCCGAGAGCACCTTCTCCTCTGGCACGACCTCGCCACCAAGAAGTCGCTCACCTCGTGGGCCAACGAACGGGGCCGCTCCTGGATGGGCAGT
>Ga0136599_1000434_pt1 | contig 11400 bp, 16 predicted proteins | sample AntRauMFilla2697_FD_104635 | JGI IMG/M metagenome (GOLD analysis project Ga0136599, IMG submission 104635) | Saline lake microbial communities from Rauer Islands, Antarctica - Metagenome Filla 2 #697 | ecosystem: Environmental > Aquatic > Non-marine Saline and Alkaline > Saline | place... | reverse complement strand
TGGTGCCACGTGCGGGCGTGTAGGTCAGCACGCACGGGCGGTCCCAATCCGGGAACGGCCGACCGAACCACTTCGTAGCAAGATCGTCACGGATACGTTCGGCGGCCGTCGCAAGCTGTAACGCCATCTGTGAATCGTTGTGTCTGACAACGAAGTTTTGAGCCGATCCAACGACCGGCAACAATAGAACAAAGAGCAAGCACGTCCAGCGTTTCATCATCTGTTTCCCTCCAGGGCTTGGTAGTATCTGGTCCCTATCGCGGACGGGTCAAACGTGATGAGACCGGCCCTTGTCAGGTCTGATCGTAGCCGAATAGGTAGCGGGTTGCCATTCCCGGCGACGCTACTCTGGTCCACGGGCTGGAATGAGAAGATCCCATCGGACCCGCGAATGAACCCGTACCAGTCCCGTGCCCGGTCAAACTCGCTGACGTGTTTGGCGACGTGTTCGTGACAATTCGCACACGCGGTCGGCTCGTTTCCTGCCAGTGTGCCGTCGTAATCGGCGGGCACCAGGGAGAACCGTTGAACACTGGTCGGCTCTACCGCTTCGGACCAGTCTACCCCCGTGCAATCCACAAACGGTCGCGATAATAGACGCCGCACGTCGTCAGGTTGAAGCAAGGGCAGCACGTCCCACACCGCCTCTTCGTCGAAGGCTACCGCGTTAGGATGCACCGCCCGCACGCGGCCCGGCTGGACGTACTTGGGTTGAAAGGTGAACTCTTCGGCTAGGTCGTCGCGTGTCGGCACCGGGCGGAAGACGGCCACGTCCCAATAGTCGTCCGCTCGCTGCCTCATCCGCACCGTGAACGGCCACGGCTGCCTACGCTCATCGCGGATGAACAGCACCTCAACAAAGACGGTGCCGACTGGAAACCGCCAAGACAAACGGCGGACCTGATAGTTTGGTCCGATCTTCGTTCGCACGACTTCGTTGTACGCTACCACGGGCAACGTGCGGCCATCCACGGCGGGCAAGAGCATTGCCCGGATAGATTCGACGTTGGCTCGATCGGTGCCCCCAGGTGATGCCCACGGGAACTCGGTATTGCCGTTGCCGTTGCCGTGTTTCTGATCGGCCCCGCCGCTGAGGTCGTAACGCGGGTCGTGAAACGTCGCCAGCCCGTCCACCATTGAATCGGTTTGGTACGCGGGCGGCATGTCCTGCTCCGTGTACCAGTAGGTGGCCGGGTTCGCGAAAACACCGGCCACCGTTCGGTCTTCAACCTTGGGCAAGAACCCCCGAAGGTTCTCAGCGGACGTCGTAAGTGGACCGGCCACCAGCATAGCCACCGCTATAACCGTACCCACCACCGGGGAACCCTTGAGCCTGAGCCTGCGGGTACGGTTATAGCGGTGGCGGTTGCTGCGTGACTGGTGCATAGTTCACTTGCGTTTGCGCCCCCGAAGAGCAAAGAGCGTAAGGGGGTAGGGTAGTTGCGGGTCGTCTGAGTGTATCCGGTCGGTTGCATCGGCACCCGAACCGGCACAGTCATGTACGTCATCGGAAGCGTCGGCGTTCGGTAAGCCGGTGCCTGAGTACCACGACAACCCAGGCAATAAACCGTGTGGGTCGGCGTGGGAATTTCCTGAGCGTTGGCAAAGGTAGCCGTCACCAGAACCAGGGCCATCGTCATCATCTTCGGGAATCACATAGCTTTTCAGCCTCTTCTAAGGTGAGGTCATGGAAGGGGGCCGCATCGTCGGCGTAGCTGTGTGTCACGTCCAGAATGACGGGCGTGCTTATGCTTGTCCGAAAATGAGTTTCGGGGACGACCTCATGCCCCCGCGGCCAATCGTTCCGCTGCCGGAACCAGTGAACATCTCTCACGTTAGGCGGTACGTGAATCCTTGGGAAGCCTGTCATCGATAGCCAACGCCAGACCATCCACTGTGATCGGTAAACCGCATCGCTGAGGATGAGGGTCTCAACCAGCAAGCCACGCTTCGCCAATTCGCGGGCCAAGCAAACCATCCCGTAACCTCCCCAAGAGAAGCCAACCAGCATGATGCGGGGTGGGTCATCGTGATCCCTGAGCCGAAACATGAACTCAGCCATCTTCCGCCAATCAGTGTTCCACGGGCGATACTCCACGGACACGTTCGGGCTACTGTGCCGCGTCCTCACCTTGCTCCACAACTGCTCGATTCCGTTGAGGGTTCCTTCGTTTTGTAGGAACCCTGAGCAAAGCACTATCCACGTTTTAACCACTTGAGTCTCCTAAAGCCTGCGACCCCCGGCGATGGTTCGCCAGCTTGACCGGCACTCGTGACGAATCGCATGACCGGGGGTAGGCAGGTGCCATCACGGTTCCTTGATTTTCGATCGTTTAACGATCTCACCATAGTCTACGGTCAGGGTGTCGATGTCAACGGTTCGCTCGACTCGCTGCGGTACGATCCAGCACGCCCGCCCGCCATCGTGCTGAGCGATAAACCAGAACGCGGACGGTACGGTGTGAGGCTCATCGGCGGCCGGAAGCGGGGGCATAGGGCTTTCATAAAGCGTCCCCAGCCTCACGGACACGTCCCCGTGCCGTTGCACCAGCTCACGGATGTGGGCTTCGATAGCGGCCACCGGTCCCATGTTCGCCGCCGGTGTCTGAACAAAGCAAGCACCAATAAAGTTCACCTCCCACGCGAAGGGTGAATCCTTCACCGATGCAACGGGTAGCCCGTGCCCGATCTGGTACTCACGGCCTTCGTAGTCTTGAGATTCGAGGAACATATCAGGTAGCGAACGCGAATTGACCCACCGCCGCTCAAGGGCGTTGTTGCCGTCGATCATTGCCCGCGTCAACTTGTACGCCATCCACCGGGCTTGCTTGGTCTCAGGATCGTACACCAGGGTGTAGAGGTGCCCCACTAACAGCACTACCCCATCCGTTACGTCAATCGTGCCGGTGTGGTGAACGGTGTAGATCTTGGCGGGGCCGTCGTGATGAATGACGGACCCCGCTAGACCTTCCGCCGGGTCCGCCTGCCCTTCAAGGATGCGGGTGGACGGCGGGTCAGCTCTTGCCGTCCTCATCGTCATCGTCAGGGTCGTCATCATCGCGACCGCTATTAGTGTCAGGCGGATCAGGTGCATTGCGTTTACGCTCCAAAATTTCGTCAAGTAAGTCCATCCCGTCTTCATTGATCGGGATACCAAGCAAGTCTTTCAGGGCGTCTAGGTCCACGCTTGCCAGCTCCACCAGGAACCCGTCCGGGTTCGCCATGACGGTACGGTAGACCTCTTTGAGAAACGCCCGTTTGGTGTCAGCAATCGGCGTAGGGACGATGTAGACCGTGCCTTTGGCCCCTTCGCCGTAGTGTAGCTCAAGCAGGTGGTCGACCACGTGGCGGTTGATAAGCACCACGGCGGCCTCGTGTTTCATTTCCATGCCCGTGATGGCGAAGTCCCCATGCTCACCGGCTTCGGCCTTGGTCCCGAATTGACCCTCCAAGACCGACCGCTCAGGCACGCCGAAGCCCCGGACCTTTTGCGTGTCCAGGTACCTCATGCGTTCGGTGAACGAAGTGGTCCCTACGCCTTGGTCGCTAATCAATTCGATCGACCACCCAGAATCTTTGGGGCTAATCCCCGCCTGAGCCATCGCGTGGTCGATCTCACGCGGAAGGATGACGGACCCGGCTGATTCCAGTTTCCGCAAGAGGCTTTGAGCGATGAGAGAGTTGTCAGTTTCTACGCCGTTATAAATGCTGGTTTCAGGCGGGGAGTAGATGATCCAGTGGCTACCGGCGATGCGTCGGTCGTACCGATCGGCGGCACAGGCGACGTTTTGCCATGCGTCATAAGCGGCCTCGCACGCATCCATCATCGGCGTGCCGTACCAGTAGGTGCCTTCGACTTCGTTGCTCAGGGTTAGGGTTTGCATCACCTCAAGGGACATGCTGCAATTCTCAAGCCCACGATAGGCACCCGTTGCTTTGTCAACGTAGATGGTCGTCAGGTCTTGAAGCAACGGCTTCAACTTCCGCAACCGGATCTCGCCCGATGGCGGGTCGTATTCGTAGACCTTTTCAAAAGGTGCCCACCCGTAATCCATCCAGCCCCGGACGGTGTGGTCCATGAGGTCCAGGCGTAGCGGGTCCATGTTCCGCTCTATCAACTCCACCGCGTCCGGGGGTGCGTCGGCTGTCGATTCGTAGGACCACCGGCTGGCAAGAATCGGTGCGGCGATGAGCAACCGAGCAAGTTTCAGCGTCGGGTCGCGACGCATCCGGCGGACCTTCCGGTTCCACGACTCCGTGCGTTCCTTGCCGTCAATGGCGGGCGGGCGAATCGGTAGCTCCCCATCGTACCCAGGGACGGCGTGAACTTGTGGCTTGGTAACTGAGGGCATCGCGTTGGTTCCTATGCGGCGAATACGGCCGGTGCTTTTCTGATCGGTTGAATGAGGTGGCCTAGCATCGGATGAAGAATATACCCCAAGGCGTCTGAGCTGTGCGATACGTCGCCCACGTCGTCAGGCTCGCGTGTGCCCTCTTTGTAGGATCGGTTTTCTAGGTCCGTTATCAGGTGCGTGCAACGTGGATCGACACGGAACCGGACAACCCCGGACGCCGCCCGAAAAGCTGCATTGCACACCGCGAAGCGGTCCTGCACCGCCGGGTTGGCCTTGGGATAGAGTACCCGTTTGCGTTCAAACCGTTCATCGCTGCGGATAATGCTGTAGTCCGTGACGGTCGCCGCTGTCCGGCGGCCACGTCCTGAGGCGTCGCCCATGAACACCCAGTCAGCCCGGTGATGCGAGCCGTACTTGTTCCAAAGGTAGGACATTGTGGCGGGCGTGTTGCTGTCCCTCAGAAACACTTCGTCGAAGGTTTCCACGAAGTCCCCACGGTTACGCGGCCCCATGCGGATGTGGCTGAGCGTCCAGGCCATCGGGTCCACGTTGAAGTCCGAACCCACGTAGATCGTCCGCTCAGGGTCGTAGCTGCATGGTCCTTTGTTGTGGTCGCCGAAGGCGTGAAAGATCCGGCCGCCTGCTTGCTCCCAGCTCGATTCGTATTGCTCAGCGAAGTCCACGTCGCTGAGGGTTGAACGTGCCAGCTCTAAAGCCTTGGCCGGGATGATGTCCCCGCTCTTCCAGGTGAAAGATGCTATCTCAGGCTCTTTGCCGGTGAGCCCGCGATCGTAAAACGCCTTGAACTCACGGGCACCAATGCCGAACCGCTTAGGCACGCCGATACGCCAGCACCACGCTTCGCGGTGACTGAACGCGGGCAAGAATGAGCGATCGAAAACGCCCATCCTCTGGTCACTACTTTCGTCAATCACACCGCCGTCCCACTGGACACCCTCAACGCGGGCGGGCTTGTCGAGTCCCAAGAGAAACAGCTTCGACCCGAACACCGTCTCGATGACTAGATCACTCTCACTGATTCCGCCGGGCTTGATCCAGGACGGCGGAATCAGCCGCTTAATGGGCTCCCACGCTACCCGCTTGGCTTGGTTGTACGTGGGCAGGGCGAAGAAATAGATGGGGTCAGGCCACGGCTTGCGAACCGCGAGCATCGCTACCACACGCCTACGGCTCAACTCAGTCTTTCCGCTACCGCGTCCAGCAACAACGGCCGTGAATCGGCTTTTGCACTTCCACAACCGGGTTTGTTCCGGGTGGTATCTCAGCGGCGTCCAGGCATCGGGCAGCGTGGTCATTACACCACCGGCAACGTAGGGTCACGATGTGGGTACTTGATGACGCGAGCGGGGCAACACGCACAAGCGGCGATGGGTTGTCCATTGGCGAACTCAGCAAGAGCGGCCTCCGGTGCATCGGGTAGAATGCCTTGGTATCCGGCGAACGGTGCCCAGTCCGGGTCGCCCGTGATCCCGGTACGCTCTGCTATCTGATCGAAGTAGGCCAACGCGGGGCACTTCCACAAGCGTCCGTTGTAGAGCTGGTGGCACGTCCGCTGTAGGCAAATTCGGTGAGCCGCTGCGGGGTCACTGTCGAAGGGCTTGGGCTTGCCCTCTTGAGTCTTGTACTGTTGCCGCCAACCGGGGAAAGAGTCCCGCACGCGGATACGCAGGCCGGGATACATGGCCTCCCATAGCGTGAGCATGTCCAGCACCTCGCTAAACGCTTTCATGTAACTGGACCCGGTGCCGTGTTGGCTCACGTCTAGCCGCCAACCGTGATGTTGAAGCATTGCGGGCAAACGCGGATGGCGATGAAGCTGTAGCCCGTTGCTGACCAGCATCTTGTCCGCTTCGGACCAATACACCGAAGCCACGCGAACCATTTCGGTGAGCCCCGGATTCAATGCCGGCTCACCGCCTAGAATAGCGAACCGCTTAGGCTTCACGCGGCCTGTCCAGCGGGCGAACTCTTTAGCAGCGTCGTTGGACGTAGGCATCTTGCCGCGTAGCCGCATGTTGCTGTAGTGGCTGCATTGTTCGCACGTCAGGGAGCAACCGTGGGCCGCGTGGTACTCAAGGGCGGGAATCTCAATCATTGCTTTCGTCCGTATTTCACCCGCTTGATTCCGTGCTTGTCCATTGCCGCCCGTGCGTACCCTGGACGATGCCGAACGTACTCAGGCGGATCAACGTGGTTGTGAGCGAACACGTGATCGGTTGCGACTCCACAACATAGACCGGCCACCTTCGCACGCCAAAAAAAGTCCCAATGTTCCTCCATCTTGAGCGACTCATCCCAACGGATGCCTTGCAGGATGTCGGTGTAGGCCACGAAGCAATTCCCAACGTAGTGGCACCACCCGATACCCTCATCCCAGTGATATGCACCGGGGAATATCCTGAGCGTGTGCCCGTTGCTTCGCATCATGCGGGGGCCTTCACGGTCGCCGCTCATCGCCGCGAGTAGGTCGATGTCGTGGTGCCGGTTGAGTTTGCGGACCAGTTCCGGCAAGCGGGTCTTCACTGTGACCTCGTGGTCGTCGTCAGTGAAGATAACTTTCGGCGTCTTCACTGTATCGAGTAGCAGGTTGCGGCCGGCACTGAGCCCGATGTCGTAGTCGGTTTCAATCACGCGGTCGCATAGCTCAGCCGCGTCCGGGAATCGTGTCTTGAACCGGTACTCAGGCTTGCCGTCATCGACGACGTGAATCCTTGGGGGTTCCGGGCAGTGCTTGAGGATCGACCGCACCAGCCGGGCACACGATTCGGGCCGGTGGATGGTCTTGATGCAAAAGGTGATGTCGGACAGGTTCATCGAACGGCGTCTCCTGCGTTGCGAGCGATTCCGGTATCCCACCAATCTTTCAGTAACGCGTCCGGCACCGAACCGTCAGGTTGAACGAGACGCAAAACGTGACGGTGGTGGGTGATGCGGACGGTGGAGTAGTGGCGGACTTGGGATCGGTCGCGGCAGTTCCATTCGGCCGGTAGAACGAATGATGGCACCGCGTGGCGGAGCAAAGCCTTCGTTAGCAGCACCTCGTCGTTCCCACCGTTGTAAATTCGACGCCAATGGGCAAGCGCGTCGAGAACGCGTTGGCACTTCTTCAGCATCACGACGCCCGAGTTCATTGATGGCACGCCACAGATGCCGACCTTGTCGCAGCGGCGTGAAATGCCGTGAACGTAGATGGCCTCGTAGCCAAAATCATTGGTGAGCAATCCGGCAGGCGAAATCGCTGACGAGCTGAGGACAACCGTGTCGGCGTCAAGGTAAACCGTCCGGTTGAACGGCAACCACGGAATGAACCGCGGTTTGACGTGGTATCCGCCGGTCGCCGAGACATCGAAGCGATACTCAACCGGCGGGCAGGCTTGGGCCGGCTGGTTGGTGAACAACGCAACCGGCACGTCCGGGCAATGGAAACGCAATGAAGCGATCGACCGGCGGAGTTGCCACAGCGACTTGCCACCGATGGCGATGTACATCACACCGAGGTCTTCAGTCGGCTTGGGGTGTTTTTCAGCCATGCTTGCGGAGGTCAGGGTTCACATGGTCGATCGCCGATGAGATTTCCTCTTCGGTGGGTTCGATGCCGAGGAACTCGATCAGGTTCTTGATGACTTCTTCGGGATACGTCACCAGTTCGGCAAACTCGATGCGGAAGACTGGGACGTCGGGGTGCGATTTGATGAACGCGTCGCGATGTTCAAGGAGACTTCGTTGCAGCGTTTCGCATTGCTCGTCGGTGCCGGCGAACCATTGGCCACGGTGTTTTTCGCTTCGTGATTGAAGCGATCGGATCGACGCTTCGATGTCACGCTCGACGCTGATGATTCGCAGCGAATTGCCCAGGCCGGCGTGGAGATGTTCGACGAAGCGGCACAGGTGCGGGTATTTCGCTCCGGCCACGGTTTTGTCGCGGTTCGCTTCGGCTTTACGGGTGACGATCCAGGATTTGAGTTGCTGGGTGAGTTGGGTTGTCGGACATCGTGGGATCGACCGCACCAACGCGGCACACGATTCGGGCCGGTGGATGGTCTTGATGCAAAAGGTGACGTCACGCATGGAATATACCTCCGCTAGATCCTCGCATAGATCGGAAGCCGTGTTTCTTCAAGCCAAGGGACCGGAATTGTGAGCGGTCACGGAAAGGCTGATAGATCTTTTTTGAGCCTTTGACGTGGCGATGCTTCACGCTGCAATCAGTGGCGACGCACACCTTCAAACCATTCAGGCGGCTCGCCCGATAGAAGAACTCCCAATGCTCAAAGGTCTTGATTTCGTCATCCCACCTGTTGCCCTGCGTGATGGTTTCCGCACGTGCGAGAAAGGCGTTGCTACCCATGTCGCACCACGCGAGCGGCCCTTGCCGTCGTCGCTCCCCTCGATGCACCCAGATACGCTGCCCGTCCATGATTGGCGTGAGCATGTATGGCTTGCCGCCTTTGTTTTGGCGGACGCTGAGAATGTCAATGTCGCTGCCTTGGAATCGCTGCATGAGGAGCGGCATGTCCAGCGACTCAGTGACGACGTGGTCATCATCGAAGAGGAAAAACAATTCCGTTTCAACCGCATCGACGGCCGCGTTGCGTCCAGCACCGACACCCACGTCCACGGTGTCAATGTTGATGACCTCTTGACACCGTGCCGCGTCCTGCGGGTACTTCTCACTGAATCGGTGAGCCTTCGGGCCATCGTCGGCGACAATAATCTTTGCCCCGTCTAAGTGTGCATGGATCGACCGCACCAGCCGGGCACAACTCCAAGGGCGGGCGATGGTCTTGACGCAAAAGGTGACGTCACGGGCGATGCTCATAGCGGTAGTTTCCTGTCGGGTAAGCTGTTGACTGCAAGGGCGTAAGTGAAAGCATCGAACACGGGCCAACCGGCGTCGGCAATCTCTTCGTAGCCCCGGTGAGCCTCTTCGATGCCTTCGCGGTCAAAGATTGCGAAGCATGGCCGATAGCCTTGGACAATCGCTGCTAGGGCGGCCTGTGTGTTGGTTGCCCTGAACTCGCTAGGTTGTGCCCACGTTTCAGGGGTCGCTATCGCGTCCGCTATTAGCTTCACCGGCGGTGTTTGGCCGCTACTCAGTACCACGACGCTATCCGCTTCACTGTCCGCCCCGATCATCAAGGCACGCCGCAAGCCTCCCCGCGTGAACGCGAAGTCCGCCTCCAGCTCATGGACCAAGTGTTGGTGGTACGGCTCAATGCCACGTGAGTTTTTCCAGACCGCTATCAGTACGCTCACAGCATTCAAGCCTCGTGTTCTTCGTCTGCCACGTCCGAGGCAAACTTGCTGCCTTGCACGTGGATCACCCGGTCGCTGAGCGTTACCGTGGTCCCATCTTCCAAGATGAGGTCGGCGCGCACGAATCGCGGGTCGTGAATCACCAATCGTGTCAGCTCTTCATCACTGAGTTGGACGGGCCGAAACTTACCCGCTAAGCCTGCCACGGTTTTGATGAGCCACCACGCCCTCGCTAGTCGCCGCTTCATTGCCTGCCTCCTAATCCAGTCGGGCAGGGGTCCACCTTGCAACCGTCGCAATAGGCGTGAGGTGCGTCGGTCAAGAGGTCATAAAGGTAGCCCGCTTGTTCTTCGACGGTAAGCACCGCGATGTCGGACGCTGCCCGGTCGTCGCCCTGTTCGATCTCGCGTGCCGCTGAGTTGGTGCGGGTGATCCCACGCCCGATGGCAATGACGATACGGGTGGCAATGGACGCACCGTAGGTGAATTGTTGACGGCTAAACGGCGGCTCTTCTAGCATCGGCATTGATCTGTTCCCGTAAAAGGTTCACTCGCTGAATACTAGCATCGTAGAAATACCGCGAAGTTTCAATCCCCGTACACCGGCGGCCAAGGCGTCCCCGTGGATGACGGTGTGCCCGCCGATGTCTACGCTCTCGAATCTCATTCAGTCGGTTCCCTTGGGACGGTTGAATCCATTGCCTTGATGTCGTCGCCCGGCGTGATGTCAGTGCCGTCATTGCTAGCGATGCCGGGGACGTTGACCTCGTCGCGGATGCGGCGTTCGACTTCGCGGGCCAAGGCTTCGTTCTCTTCACCGCAAACAACGTAGAAGATCCGGGTCACTTGTGATAGGACGCTGTAGACGGTGTGGATTGTGATGTTGTCTTTGCTGAGGGCTTCGACACGTGCCAGCTTGAGCGAGTAGTCACCCACACGCTCAAGGCTACCCATGACCAAGTGGGATGCACCTCGCAACGCCTCGCGTGCCGGTTCGATGTATTCGGGCCGCCCTGTTGCTTCGGCCACACGGACGACTTCCACGGCGTCGCTGAATGTCGAGACCGCTTCGCTTGCCGCCTCACGCATCAAGGCCAGCTCTTCGTTCAACTCAACTTGCTCCGCGGCCGGCACGGCTAACGCCTCTTCGACGGCGACCCTCAATGTTGGACCTAATGATCGTCGGTAATAGCGTGGCACGTCTTGCAGTCCCCAAAGGTGGTCGCTGTCTGCCCAGCGGTTGTGAATCCGGCAAAGCCCTAACGGCTTACGTTGCCCGGTTGCGGGATGGAGTTTAGTTGTTTCAGGCGTCGCGAGCGACCATGAACGGCAACGGCGGCCACTGGTCAAAATGAAGTTGCATCGCCACGGGCTGTCTAGTCCTGGTGCCCCGGGCTTCCAGCCGTCGTGAATCATGGCTCTTTCATCTTACGTGCTGTCTCAATGGCTTCGGTGAATCGCATCCAGCACGTAACCTTACCAACACCCATCTTGGCGGCAATCTCTTTCATCAAAAGCCCTTGAGCGTATCGACGGTGCAGGATGCGGTACTGGTCACGGCTGAGGTACGCCCGCAACCTCTGGTCGAAGGCGACGGCGTCTAGCCTCGCGTCATGGTCTTCATATTGCCCCGTCTCATTCCAGCACACGCCGTCGCCCATCGACTTGTAGCGGAGCCGGTGCTTGTCCTCAGACTTCAACGCCTTGAACACGTACCAGCGGAGGTTGGTGTTGACGTAGGGGCGTAGCTCACCCAGGTCAGGGTTGT
>Ga0136599_1000420_pt1 | contig 11545 bp, 17 predicted proteins | sample AntRauMFilla2697_FD_104635 | JGI IMG/M metagenome (GOLD analysis project Ga0136599, IMG submission 104635) | Saline lake microbial communities from Rauer Islands, Antarctica - Metagenome Filla 2 #697 | ecosystem: Environmental > Aquatic > Non-marine Saline and Alkaline > Saline | place... | reverse complement strand
CGGCCGAATTCGGTCGGATCAAAACGGGGCATGGTGGATCTCCTTGGGTCTTGAAAGCTTCACCATACCCCACTGACGCATCAGAACAAAGTAAGAACCAACACGCTTTGCTGACATCACCTTACAAAGCAAATGGTTGGTGTATGCCAATGAGAAAGCCGCCAATGGAAATGCTCCGAAAAATGCGGGCGCGGCTTTTGTCGGCTATTGTAAGAAACAGGAAAAACTTCGCTAATTCTAACTGTGAAGGGGGCATGATGCAGGGAAATTTTCAATATAATAAAATGGTTCGGCTTGTGAACTGGTATAAAGTTTTACGCACGACTGAAGCTGATTGCGTCTGTTTGAAGCCGCCGTTTCATTTTTCAGACTTTAAAGAGACACTGCTTGGTACAGATCAACGTTATGCCGATATCGAACTACTTATCTGCAAAAGGTGCTACTCTCACTGGCTTAAATATGCGGTTCAGTATGAATCCTTCTCTGGGTCAGGAAGATGGTACCGTGGGTTATTATCACCTTCCACATCAAAAAAAATCTGCCCTAAAGAGGCTCCTCTAATTATTGCAAATCTTCCGTGGTATTTTTTCGGCGGGCCTTATTTTGGTCATTGTGGAAAAAGGGGAAGAGGTGATCTGTATTTAGAACCTTAAGCAGGAAGAGGCACACCTCAAATCCCGCGCCCCGTCAAACGCACCCATAAACTCAGCTTGCGCGGTTCTGGCATATTCTGGCGCTGATCCGTTATTTGGGCGGTTACGGAACAATGCGCCGCGTGTCGACGGGCGGCAGTGCCAGACCTACGAACGCTGGCTGATACGTTCCGCAAGTGGTGTGGTAAGAAGTCGATCCCGTTGGATGGTTCTTCTATTGATAAAACTTTTACGACATGGTGCAGAAGCTACTCGGCGCGATAGACCGTTCAACAATCGGTCGTCGTTTTTGAAACGCCCGACACTATTTTTTGTCAGGCGCTTCAAGGCAATTTTCACGGTCTAGTTAAATTTATGATGCTAAATTCTCACTCTACGACATAGTAGAAGATACAATCTGAAGTTGCTTCATCGTCGTCAGTTCTGTTTTCAGTATTTGTGTCATCATGTAGAGTGATCAGGTGATAGGCGAAACTATAGCCTTGAGGGTTACCACTACTTACTTTTTGCACCGCATAAGTACCTTCCGGGACATAATCTGGAACCGTTTCGAGAGGTTGAGCCTGTACCATCCAATCTCTATCACCGGTATCAATTACCCTAACCGAAGTGCCTGCTGAAACCCTATAGGCGTTATCTTTGATTTGCTGTGTGAACTGAAAGTTATCACCACCATCTATAATGGTTCTTAGCTCAAGAGGCTGTGCATAAGCGTCGATGAGGTTGCCATCAGGACCAAAGAACGCGACCATAAATCTATTTATATAAGCGTCGGCGCTTCCTGCACGGAACTCCGAAAATGGCGCAAGGCTTTTATTAGCTCGAACTCGAGCGACATAATTATTCTTGCAGTTGTCCAGAGCAAGAGACATTCCTAGGTGGCTATAATCCGTTTGAAGCAAGCCGTTGTTATCATCAAAATTCTGTTGGGCATCGGCTAAAGCTGTTGTGCAAAAGCCTGCCGTGACAGCAAGGGTAAAAGCCAAAGTTGATCGCATGTGTATCTCCAATTTTAAAACATTTGATACAGGTTAGACCAAGACTCCATGCAAAGCACAGGCGGAATGTACCGTCGACGCCGCCTGCTTAATCAAGCTTCCAAAAACGCTTTACCGCTCGATCCCATACCCACGGTCGCGATGGGCGTCCCGCTCGATCTCCTGCTGGCGTTCCAGCTCTTTCATCCGTTCCTGTTCTCGCGCGGCCTCCTGCGCGGTGTGCCGTTCCTCGGCCTCACGACCCTCGCGCAACGCCGCTACACGATCCGCCAGACCCTCGCGATCAACGCCCTCCGCTGCCTCGCGCAGCCGTGCCGCCAAATCCTGCGGGGCATCCCGTTCCCGTTCTAGCACATCAACACCCTGTTCCTTTTCACGGCCCTGCCGCGCCTCCCATGCGTCACGCAACCGCGTGGCAAGATCGGGTTCTTCTTCTCGGCCGTCACGCCCCCCGGCAAGCGCCAACTCGGACTGCCCAGACCCAAGACGGTCCATGACGCGCTCTGCCGCACGGTCCAGCCAGTCACGCACCTGTCCGGTCAGCTCCTGCACCACCTGTTTGACCTCGGCGGCACGGTCCTTGACCTCGTGCCAGACGCGCACGGCGGCGACCTCGATGCCACGCTCCTTGAGCTGCCAAGCCCCGAGGGAAAGCTGCGGCAGGGGCGGGCGGTCCAGCGACATGGCCCGCACGGTCTCGTGCAGCTCCGCGTCCTCGTCGCCGCGCTCCCGCGCTGCCGATGCCAGCTCAAGCGCCTCGTCGCGCTGCGCCACCAGCGTCCGATGGTCCACGCGGTCCTCGATGCCGGCGCGTTCAAGGGCGGCATTGCTGTCCCGCGCCCACGCCTCACGCCAGCCCTCCAGAACCTCGACCTTGTTCCAGTCGCGGTTCTTGGTGGTGAAGCCCTCGGCGTCGATCTCGCGGGTGGTCAGCAGAATGTGGGCATGGTGGTTGCGCTCATCTCCCTCACGCCCCGGCGCGTGCAGGGCGATGTCAGCCACCATGCCACGGTCCACGAACTGCGCCTGTGCGTAGTCGCGGACCAGGGCGACGCGCTGCGCATGGGTCAGCTCGTCGGGCAGGGCGACGCGCACCTCGCGGGCAACCTGGCTGTTCTTGCGGGTCTCGGATTCCTCGACCCGGTTCCACAGCTCGGATCGGTCACGGACCCAATCCGGCGCGTAATCCGGTGCGAGGATTTCGGTGTGATCGACACCGCTCCGCGCCGCGTAATCGAAGGTCAGCCCGGTGCGGCGGTCTTCGATCCGCTCGGCCACGCGGTAGGCGGAAGCCGCAGTGGCGCTGCGGCCCTGACTGCGGGAAATCATCGTTGCGCGTAAATGATAGATCGCCATTCGGGTGCTGCACTTTGCTTAGGGGTTAAGGGGAAACGCAAGTCTCCCCTACCCACACAAACGCGCAGCGTTTGTATAAGTGGGCACTTCGTGTCTTGCTCTCTACATCTTCTGTATCGTAAAAACAACTCAAGACGGTAGCAAAGGAGACCAGAATGGCGCGGACAATAGATCAGCAGATCGCATCAACGCAGGCAAAACTGGCCCGCCTTAAAACCCGTCAGAAGGCCAGTGAAACCCGCCGGAAAATTATCGTCGGGGCCATCGTGACCAATGCCGCTTTGAAAGACCCCAAAATTGCGCGATGGATGGCGGCAACCCTGCGCAAGAACGCCACTCGTGACGTCGATCAGAAAGAGCTGGTCGGTCTGCTGGACGAGCTGGATCAAGAAGCGGCCAAGGCGGATCAGACATGAGCAAGGATCCGTTTCAGGAACTGGTCGATGAGCTGACGGCCCTTCGCCGCAGCATTGAGCATATTGCCCGCACCAGTCTCGACAAAGACGAGGCTAAGAAGCTGAACCAGATCGTGACAGCAGCAGTCCTGAAAATGGCGAAGGCGGCAGAGAATGCGCCGGGGGACATACAGGGTGCGTTGGAAGCTGACCGCGACCAGATGGCCCGTAGCGCCACACAAGCCGCTACAAGGGCCGCTGAGTGCGCCATGGCCGGAATTAGGCATGACCTCGACAATGAACGCGCAAAGCTCTCACAGGCCGCTGGAGAGGCCCGCAGGGAGGCATGGCGCTGGTTTGGCGGGTTCTGGGTGTGGTTGATCGCTATGTTCGCCACAGGGGCCGTTATTGGGGTGCTGGCGATGGCTTTGGTACAAGGGCGAGGCGATGCCCGCGAGTTCGGACAATATCCGCGCATCTACTGCAACCCGGCGGGCGGTGAGTATTTGACCAATACAGCCGGTCGAGAAGGCTGCATGTTCTGGTACGATTGATCAGTCAGGCCATTCCTCGGCGTCGATGATCTTCCGCAAGGATATCATTGCGGCCTCATGGCTGACCGTCCGGCCCGCTTTGATATCCGCAATCCCGCGCTCGATCCCTTCGATGATGGCGTCCTCTGACTTGAGGTGAGGCGCTGTCGGGCTGTTGGTTGTCATTTCATCACCTCCCATGGATTGATGATCTGAACGCCTGTTGGCTCGAAGTCAGCAACATTGCGTGTGACGATAGGCATGGCGTGGGTGATCCCTGTCGCGGCGATAAGGGCATCCCGGTCACTGCGAGGGTCGGGAACATGCAAAGCCGCACAGCAAAGCGCCACGGGTCCGTCCACGGGCAAAATGCGCCCCTCGAATACTGGCAGCACCCGATCAGCCATCCAAGCCCTCAAGACGGCGCCCTGTGTGCTGTCACGCCGTTCCATCTGCCGGACCCCCATTTCAAGTTCCAAAAGCGTGATGGCGGACAGAAAGAGCGCGGACGGGTCTTGATCCTTGGCCCACGCAACAACGTTGGCATCCGCCTTCCCTGCTTTTGCCTTACGCAGCTCGGACACCACGTTCGTATCGAGAATGAACATCAGGACAGATCAGCGGGGCGCGTGAGGTCACGCAAACGGTCCGGCTCAAAAGCGACGTCTGCCGCCTCTGGATCAGCCAGCAAATCAAGGATGCTTTGCTGCGGTCCTGCAAGCCGTCTATAGGCTTCGATGCTAAGCAACACATGCGCAGGTTTGCCCCGGTCCGTGATGAACACAGGTCCGTCCTGCGCAGCCCGCTTTGCACCGCTTGCGTCTTGGTTGAACGTCCGGCTGTTGATCGTTGTCATTCCCATGGCTCATATCCCTCTAAGCACCTTAATGTAGAAACGTAACTACAAATAATAAGAATGTCAATCTGGCCCCGCCATCATCACACTTGCGAAGGTTTCGATTAGGTCACTGACCGCGCATCAAACGCTAAAATCATCCAAACATATTTACCAAAAAGCGCGCAGCGCCTTTCTTGTTCTAAGTGTTCTATAAGTTCAGGGGGATATTGTTATTATATTTCAAATGTTTACGAGGCTATAAGTGAGTGATTAAGACGGTTAAGTGAGGAATCGAGACGAACAGGTGAGGGATTGAGATTCATAAGTGAGTGATTGAGACAGAGCTACGAGTTGACAGGTGAGGAGCGCAAACATATTAAACTCACTTATGGGAAAGACAACTGAAGTGGCCGCTGATCGAGCCTATGACCAAACCAAAACTGTGCTGCCTACGGAGGTCGCGCAGGGTGTCTATATGCAGAACGCACCCAGCCTTCGCGCCCTCAAAATGTTTCACTTGATGATTGCCACTGCGGGTGGGCGCATGGCGGATAACGTGCGCCACGAGATACGTTTGTCTGATATCAATAAAATTGACGGAATGGTGAGGCATGATCGTAAGACAATCACCCCGATTTTTGGAGAGTTAAGCGCTGCAACTTTGATCCATGACGACAAGGAAAAGAAGCGAGTAACCATCGGGGGGCTGCTCGATGAAGCCCAGATTGATTATAGCGAAGAAGACGCGACAGGTGATTTGCTGGTAAAATGGACTTTTCGCCAGACTTTTCGTGATATGGCGCGAGATTCAAACCACTGGGCAATCCTCGATCGGCAGGCGGTGTTTCATCTGGGTAGTAAGTATTCAGTGCTGCTGTTCCAGCACATCGCCAGCCTACAAAACCTTAAACACAAGAACAGCAAGCGGTTCACTGTTTTGGAGTTGCGGGCGCTCTTCGGGATACCGAAGGGTACACTTTCGCGCTTTGCTGACTTAAACAAATGGGCCATTCAGCCTGCTATGACCGAGATCAATAGCGATCTGACCCGGCTGCATCTTACAGTGAAGCTTCACAAGGTTGGCCGCACGGTGGCAGAAATTGAGATAGCTTGGGAGGTCAAAGAAGACCTGACAAAAGTGAAGGACGAGCTGGATCGGCCCAAGGTGGGCCGAAAAGCGCGACGGGATGGCACAGCGGAAACGCCCGTGACCGCCTTCCCTGACTTTGGAAGCGTCAAGGACAGCCAGCCATGGGACCGGATCGCACGGGACAATGCGCCGCTCATAGACGGGCGGCATGTGCCAGACCTGCGCAAGCTGGCTGACACATTCCGCAAGTGGTGCGGTGAGAAGTCGATCCCGTTGGATGGGTCTTCTATCGAGAAAACCTTCACGACATGGTGCAAAAGCTATTCAGCACGATAGACCGTTCAAAAACGGTGGTTTTTGGAGCACCCGACCTGCCAAAAACTATCATAAAATCAAAAACCTATGCGCCTGCAGCCATTTTAGGGCAATCAAAAATCACGACTACACATGAGTATCTTATTATCGGTCATGCTGAGACGGTGGAGTTTTCGAGGCAGTGACAAATAAAGTTAGAAAAGCTCTTCTTGGCCACCGCACAAAGATATTAAATGAGACATTGCTCTACCTACTCTCTGGAAGTTTTCAGCAACTGGCGAAAGGGTGAGCGGTATCGATATGTTGTTTCTAGTATCAGATCCTTCACAAACTAAAGTGTCAGAATTGCATCTAGGTGTCTGGTCAACTTCATGCCTATTCTGGGAATAGGAAGACCTATCATCATAACGGTTATAAACCTTTACTGAAACAACTTCTCGGCGCTCCCGAGCAAAAACGACAAGAGAATTTGTGTCTGCTCTAATTGAAGAAGGATCTAGATCGGCTAAATTTACTTCACTCACGTATTCGAATTTCCCACCATACCACGCACTTTCTCTGCTACGCTCGGATAAAGAAACATAACATCTCTCTGGAAAAGAAATGGATTGAATAGTTCTATTATTATTCACGTTCAATTTATTTCCCAAAAAGGAAATAGTGGCATCATAGGAAGCATCTTGAGCAGAGACCGGCACCCCAATACATCCCCCCAAAAAAACCAACATAATTAGTCTATTCATCACATCACTCACACATCTTATTGGCGAAGTCTTCGAGAGAAAGGTTCCATAGCCTATCTGAATAGGTGTTTCCTGAACTATCTGTCCATTTGCTATCTTTACGGATAACGACACCCCAACCCGAACTGCAAGTGATGGTGTAGCTTGGGTTTCCGGCAATGTTACCATTGTTTTTGATTGAATAAACGCCGCCTGAGCCGAGTTGGCCTGCAATGGCTGTTGTTGCGGTAAAGACTACAGCAAGAGTTATGGGAATGAGTTTCATTATACCTCCAAATTTTGAAAAAATAGCAAATGGATCCTCGCAAGCCAATAGCTATTTTATAGTGTCAAAAACCCTCCTTTTTGGCACGGCTGCAAACCTCCTCGATTCCTGCTGTCAAAAACCCCCTCCAGAACCTAAGTAGTTCTGGAACGTTTTTGAAAGGGTCCAGTAGTGATCATTGGCTACGCACGCGTCTCGACAGAAGAACAGCATCTTGATGCCCAGACCTCGGCTTTGGAAGCGGCTGGCGCGGAACGCATCTTTGCAGAGAAAATCTCAGGCATCAAAAAATCCCGCCCAGAGCTTGGTCGCATGATCGAGCAGCTGCGCAGTGGTGATGTTGTCGTCGTAACCAAGTATGACCGCCTCAGCCGATCATTACAGGACCTCCTGAGCATCGTTGAGGCTGTTCGTGCGCAAGGTGCAGGGTTCCGATCACTGGCCGAGGACATCGACACCACGACGCCAGCAGGACGACTGGTGTTTCATGTGTTCGCTTCCATCGCGCAGTTTGAGCGTGAGCGGATATCTGAGCGAACCAAAGAAGGCCTTACCGCCGCCCGAAAGAGAGGGCGTGTCGGTGGTCGGCCCCCTGCCCTGTCTGCGGAGCGTTGTGCTGAGGTGGCGCGTATGCGGGATCAAGAAGGCCGTGGCATTGCAGAGCTGGCACGTCTGTTCGAGGTCAGCCCAAGCACCATAAGGCGGGCGGCATCTCCCCCCCTACCCTAACCATTTACCTAACTTAAACTTTTCTAAAACTTTGCGTTTACCTATGGTTTACCATATTTATGTGAAAATATTCGAAATTGGATTGAGAGAAGACCATGAAATTCACGGCAGGGCAGGCGGCAAAAGCAGTTGGAAAAAGTATGCCAACGATCTCAAAAGCACTCAAAACTGGCAGATTATCAGCGGAAAAAGTAGGCAATAAATATGAGATAGACGCATCAGAACTCTTTAGAGTCTGGCCAAAAGTCTCGGATAGTGAAGGTTTACCTCCTGATGTGGGTAAACCTTCACCTTTAAGTTTGGTAAACCCCAATAAAGGAGACGAAATCAAAGCTTTGCAAGATGCACTTAATGCAGAACGTAAGCTAAACTCTGAAAAGGATGGCCGGATCGCAGATTTGACCCAAAGAGCAGAGCGTGCAGAGCAAAAAGAAGATGCGGCGCAGGCTCAACTAGTTGGGCTACTGACAGATCAGCGGACCACACCGCGCAAAGGCTTTTGGGGAAGGCTCAAGGGATAACGGCCAAAACCTTCAACAACTGCTTGAGTTTTGAACGGGATTTATGGTGGCGCAAAATAGGGTAGGGGACACTCGTTCCAATATCGAGCGTTAAAAGAGCTCTTCTTGACCGCCACACAAGCGAATGAGATTTTCAAAGGCCCTTCCAACACGGGTTCCTTCAGCACCTATATGCACGAATATATGCATTGATGCCGCAGTTCTTCGTCTACCATCAGTGTTTGCCCATTGGACCATTTCGCGATTTTCACGAGTAATCAAGAAGATGTCTCTAAATTCACCATTACGTCCCTCAACCTCAGCCGGATCTAAATCTTTTGCGGCGACAGTATGCGCCACCACCATGTCAGGATAAACGTTAGAATATTTTATAGTGCATCGTTCGGGGAACTCTAAAGCATACCTTAAATTTGAGTTAGGATTTCTGAAGCTTGTCCTATCAACAATGTATTGAACCGTTTCTTCATAGCTTGGTCGATCTTGTGACGAAGCAGGAGTTACGAGTAAAAAAGCTGCAAAGGTAAACGCCGTTTGCTTCCAAGAATTCATTCGCACATCTGCTTTGCAAGATCTTCCAGAGATAAGTTCCAAAGCCTGTTGGAGTATGTGTTTGCCATGCTATCTGTCCAGGTTTTCCCATTCCGCCGGACAACGCCCCAGCCGCTATTACAGGTGATAGTCCAACTTTGGTCACCATTTATACGCCCATTATCCTTAATGGATTGAACGCCTCCGCTGCCGATTTGCCCTGCTACAGCTGAACTCGCAAAAAACATCGCAGCGGCAAAGTATATACTTAATTTCATAGAGAACCTCTTGGACTGAAATTATAACCAGATACGGAATTGTATGGTATATTATATGTGATTATTGGCTGATTGTATCAACGATGATGTTTGAAAGGTTTGACAACTCATTCTCTGATCCGTGAAGAATAGTCCTAAGATAGTTACAAGCCTCTGATTGCCAGACTTCGGAATCCAATGTTGGATACTTAATTGAGATAACGCCGTGAAGTGTTCGCCATACAGCCGACTTTGCAGTATTAGTCTGAAGCATTTCGTTTAAGTTGAAATCTGTCCCTTCTGGAAGGGGATCTGCAGCCATGGTGGGTGCAAGGACAATATCAAACAGGCGATTTGCTACAATTAAGGCATCATCCGGATATGGTGCAATATTGGGTCTTCCAACCATTCTGTCACAGGCACCAAGTGCATCTTCATATGTAGCCTCAAGAAAGTCGATCTTCTCCACATCAGATACTTGTGAAAAATCTACGTCAGCTACGGCTGCATGCCCAACAGTTAGCATGATGAAAAGTAAGGTTTTTCTCATAATTTGTTCACTTCATATTGATTGTAGGTAACATTGAATGGACTGGATGAAGTTTTCAAGAGTTTTTCTGTGTAAGCAGCAGGCTAACAGCCATTTTAGCTATCGTTTGCGCGTTACATAAACGGTTGTTTTGGAAGGTTATACTGACATAATACTCCGATTTAGTATGTTCAGAGCTTTGACACGGGTAGCCCTTGACGCGCAGCAATGTTTGGGTAACTTGCAATAAATCAAAAAGGATTTTTATAGTGAAGCACGTATTTTTAGCAGCGACGGCAGCTTCACTTGTAGCAACCTCCAGCCTTGCGGGACAACTTGGTTCTGGCGGAGTTTCATCCATTCGGGACAATGGCCGGATAAACGGTGATCCAAGCTGGACGATTACATGTAACAGCGGTTGGGGGAGTTGTGCGTAGACATGGAGACGCTTGGGCCGGTAATATGGCAAATACCTATTCAAATAGGCTCTGGTCATTGTCGCTCGAAGGTTTTGCGAAAGTAATGTGTCAGTGAAAAACTTACTCAACGTGACAATTGTCTGCGGAACTATTGCATCAGCAAGTCTGGCGCAGGGTGGACCAAGTTATGACGAGACTATATCGTTCATAGAAAGAAAAGCGAATGTAAGTCTAAATTCGTATGTGGCGAGTGATACGGGGATACGGCATTCTGCATCGTCAAGTGTTAGCTTCCCTAACAGATGCGTTCTTGAGAAAGAGCACTTGGCGAAAGACAATGGAGAAGTCGTTCATCGAACTGTTGATAGATTAGATGTTTCAGATCTTGATCCAAGCAGGGTGGAAATCGTAGCTGGTCAGATTAATCTGTACATATTTGAAAGCCGACGAGAGGTAGTATCGAGAGAGTGGAATGAAGGTCGTGGGTGGAGCAATGACAAATATTTAAATTCCATTTGGTTAAATACTTTTGATCGTGAGACGAATCTTCCAAAGTTACAGAGAGCTTTTGTTCACCTAATTCTTCTATGTGGAGGGCAAGAAGAGCTCTTTTAATTTTCTAGATAAACCTCGATTTTATCTCAGAACTCTCCCTAGCCGCGTATGTGCCAAAAATGCTGGTTTTTGAACGTTCAATAACGGTCATTTCTGAGAGATCCGCGGCAGCTCGAAGGCCCAACCTGAGCCCGGATCGACCGAACAACTGGCATTACCTTTTAAACTTGCTATTACCTGTCTGGGGTACACGCTCACGTTGTCTATGAATATTTAGATTCATTCAGGAGGATTATTTTGGAAGCCCTAGACCACGACATTCATTTCAACTGCCGCTGGCTGGCAGAGCGCAATCGAAACCCAGAGTAAGCTATTTAGCCCAGACGCTCTTGCTGGAATCACCAATCAGCTTCTGGAGGAATTTCATGGCGGCCATGGTCAGGGCCGCAAGATGCCGGAAATAGCACAGGCTGACTTGAAAACTGGCCTTCTGACACAATACAATGACCGTGAGATTGGGTATGATCTTCCGTGTTTGCTCTCCGCTGATCGTCCGACTCAAGGACGGATTGGCCTCGCCAACCTGCAGGATAGAACGGGCAGCAACGCCCCCCTAAAGCGCTTCCGCCTCAACCTTCGAGAAATCATCAAAGCGGACGTAACACCGTTCTACAGTTTTGAAGTAACATCAGACGATTTGGTAGTCGTCAGACCTCGAAAAGCGCACCCCATCACCCTATCCCCTTCAATCAGAATACCTGATTGGGCAGATGAAAAGGCCGCGTAATTGCGCATGCAAAGGGCTAGGATTGCCATACTTT
>Ga0136599_1000411_pt1 | contig 11656 bp, 9 predicted proteins | sample AntRauMFilla2697_FD_104635 | JGI IMG/M metagenome (GOLD analysis project Ga0136599, IMG submission 104635) | Saline lake microbial communities from Rauer Islands, Antarctica - Metagenome Filla 2 #697 | ecosystem: Environmental > Aquatic > Non-marine Saline and Alkaline > Saline | place... | reverse complement strand
TCAGCCAATTTCGGGACAGTGTTGATGGGTGCGGGTGCGGGTGCGGGTGCGGGTGCGGGTGCGGGTGCGGGTGCGGTTGCGGGTGCACTTTTCCTGCACTTACACGACTATCGGGAAAATTTTGATTGTTGTGGACCCTGCCCCTTCCTCGGGATAATTTCGAAAAAATCGTGAATTTCGATGACCCCCCCTTGTACGTACTTTGTTGACTGCTCACTTATAACTGAGTTGCAAGTCAGTTAAGTCACTTAGAAAAATTGTATTTTTTGAAGCCACTTAGCCGCACATAGCTGCACTTAGGTTTAGTTAGGTTCGGCTGTGTCAAGTCGTTTTGCCACAAAAAATGATGTTATTTTTTATTGTGACTTGGATCGGAAAGATGTGAATTTGTTGGCACATTGATCGAAAGATGAACTCAAGAAAACTTGGGCATCAAGTTAAGTTGGTAACAAGTTGATCAAGATAGCAACTTAGTAGCATCTGATACATGTGTTAAACAGTTGACAAGTGGGATGGAGAGAAGCGTTCAGAGCACTTGGCACATGAGTTGAAGTGTTGGCAGGTGGGGCCGAGAAGCAACTTAACATCACATGTATGCACCATTAAACTGTTGACAAGTGGAATCGAGAAAGTCATGCAAGACACTCGGCGCACAAGTTAAACTGTTGGCAGGTGGGCGTGATAAGCAATTTAAGAACTCATAAATACAAAGTGAAACTGTTGACAAGTGGGATCAAGACAGACATTTCAAACACCTGGCACAAAGTTGGTATGTTCGCCAGTGGGATGACACACAATTAAATTGTTGACAATTTGGGTCGATCAGGCAACTAAAGAACATGTGTACACAAAGTTAAACTGCTGACAAGTGAGATCGAGACAGTGATCCAAAGCGTATGATGCCAAGTTAAATTGATTCAAAATTGACTGACACCAAGTTCACAATGTTGAATCTGAAAGCAAAACAAATTATAGAATGTAACACTTCTACAAAAACACACTATGTGTATCGATTAGAAGCTTCAAAACTATATGAGCACAAACAGATGTTACATTCGCGCGCATCGGTATCGATCTCCGCATTTACTTGCTGGCTCAAGTGAATCGTGCTTTCCATGGCAAAATGATTCTAAAGGAATTATCAGCGAGTTTCCTGTATGCCACAGAATCCACAATGTCATTGCATGCAATAAGGCTGACAGAGGTACCATCCCTATACACTTGTCCACGAACATGCTCACACTTGATGCATTGCATCGTGAAGCAGCCATTGAGCTCATAGAAGCACTCAGCTCGAGCAATGGAGCCACCACCAATATATACGAGATCGCGAACTGCAAGCTGGCCACATTCCAAAACGATGCTCGACGAACGACTCACATCGGCGAAGTCGAGGCCCAGACTCGAAGGGCTTACCAGGAACTCCTTTTGGAACAAACTGTGGCCTGCAATGATTTGTTCACACTGCGCATTCAGGATACTCGAGAGTGTGGTGTGTTCGAGGTGTCGAAAGACGAAGAGCGAAGCGCCTTTCACAATCTTGTGTTTGCGCTCGGTCACCTTAGTTGATGTAGAAGAACCATGAGAGTGAGCCCCGAGCCTCAGAACCTGTCCACACCATAAACATAAATAAAAAGTATGCCTGAGCAACTGATAGCAACGAAGCACGAAATTACTTTCTGAAGGCGCACATAGAGCTCAGGCAGATGCAGTATATGATGAAACTTTGGCTTGACCAAATGAGGATACAACTGCACATACAACTTGTGATGGTCTACGATCAGCGTCGCCAGCAGAGGCATGTGCTGGACTGCGTAATCGGCGCCCGATGAGAGAAGCCCAATGATTTGAACGAGCAGTAGGAAGCATGAGATGTGTTCAATCATGATGTTATGTGGCTTCACACAGTCCTCAAGGAATGCACCGATTATGGGGACCAATGTCAACTGATATGAAGCAAAGGAGGAGAAATCGTTGTCCGAAAATCGATTATCGTCGAGCCAGGCTGCCGAGACTGTGCCATATTGCTTGGGTAGGATTACCTCCAACGAAAAAGTACGAACAATTGAGATTGGTATACCATTGTCTTTCAGTGCTCCCTTCAGCCCAAATATTTGACTGTTGCACACACCTCCACTCACCCAGATGTGCATCCAGTCTCGGATGTAGGATTCGATGGGCTTGTGTATATGCCTGAGGCTTACATCCCACAGTATTCCTCTAGGATTGTATGTGAGACCAAGCTCCTTGCTTCTCTCATGGTATGCCCTCCCATTAGATGCTAGCTGATGCAGGCTGTCAGCAGCACGCCATATGTCTTCATTCGTGTTCCTTGCTCTGTCCTTGAGACTCGTGGCATTCAGAGACCAGGTTCCTGGAGGGAGAAGACTATCATCAGTTGTGTTGATGAGCGCTTTACAATCCATGCACATTTTGATTCCAGATGCACCCTTGAAACTGTTCGAAGCTTTCAGGGCATCTTCATCGGCCATCGTACCTGCATATTTCAAAGTAAATGGAATGCGCTCTTCTTTGTACACGACCTGCACATGGATGCCATCTTTGAACAAACCCACTATATGCTTCCAGAATGCACTAACACCACCAGGGAGCTTGTCATGTATGGTCTTGCTCTTCATTATGCCCAGTACAGGCCAGAATCCAGATCGAGCTAGCAGCCATCCAGGCCATTCGAGACAAGCCCAATACACCCCATATATTTTCCTGCCTTGGTCTTGCCTAAAAGGATTACCAGGGACAATTTCGTCGAGGTACATAACCACTTGTAAAGTTGACCCATTGCTGTAGTTTTTCATGGTCTCACCATATGAATCATTCAGTGTTGACAGGTATCTGAGGTAGGCTCGGGGCTCACAGTATTCCCATGGTTCTTCTAAGCCTTCGAAATGCATTAACTGAACAACCCTTCCATAAGGGGTCTCAGCTTTTGCATGGTCTTCAGCTGCATTTTGCAACACTGATCGAGTCTGTCTCGCAGTGTCAGTTGTGCTCAAGACGCCAGCACCTTGCAGGACTTGCAAAACATTGACGACCTTACTCATGTACAGGGAGCCAAACAAAAAATCGATTTTCGCATTCGATTGCAACAAAAAACAGTTGCGATACATTATGCAATCACATTAAGCAAATGCGACAGGCTCCAGTTTTGGTGCGACTGCTGTGCACTAGTTTGCGCAAATCGCCAGCAGAAAGGACTGATGTCAATCTGACATCAGCAGTAGACCTTTTGACACCACGAGAGGAGCTCGAACTAGATGCCATGGCTCCATCGATGATCGAAAAACTAAACTTGTTTTAACGAATGAAAACGAGGTCGCGCTTATAAGTCGAAATCGAACTCGATGTTGCATTCAATTGTTATTTAGTGTTTCCTGTGGTTTCTGCAGGTTAGCTTCCTTGGCACCCATGGCATCATTGTCTTCCTTGGCTTCATTGACTGGATTAATCGGCTCTTTTGGCTTCTTTTGGTTTCCTTGGCCCCATTGGCGATTCCCTAAAAAGCTATAAGGTGCCTTTTTGATTCGTTTACTTTGAACCCAGTGATGCACCCATCACACTTCTGGCAGTGATAGCAGCGATGGTAGTGATAGCAGTAATGGCAGTGGTATAGTGATAGCAGTGATAGCAGTGGATTTATCGGGGCCATTGGTTACCTTTGCTTCTTGGGTTTCCTTGGCGATTCATTAAGGAGTTTCCTGATACTATTCGATTCGATTAATTTGAACCGAGCAATGTACACACCACAGTGATAGCAGTTGTACCAGTGATAGCAGTGGTGACAGTGGTATAGCATTGTAGCAATGGTATCAGTTGTATGGCAGTGGTAATAGCGCACATATATATCATAGGTACAACAGTGATGTCACTGGTAACAGTGATAGCAATGGTATCAGTGATATAGCAATGGTCATGGGTTGCACTAGGAGCATGCAAATATGAGTTGTTTTGAACCCAGCGATGTACACCCCACATCGGTAAAGTTGCAAGTTGTGGCCAACAACAAGCACTAATAACTAGCACTCCAACGATCACTGCATGAGACCTGGACCTTGATAACGTCAATCGACATCGACAGACCGAGGATCGTCTTGGATGAGCTTCAGAGCCTCGTTCCATTTTTTCTTAAGATGAGCAGGAGTAGGATCTTTGCCATAAGTCACACCTTTATCCTTTTTGTCACCAGAGCGAGTCCAGACCCTGAACAGTTTTCGCTTGGGATAAGCATAAAGTCTGCCACCCCCATAATAGACAGTGCTCTCCATATCAAGGGCAGGCTTAGACTCAGTCGGTGGTGGAGTCTTTGTCGTTGTCGCTTTTGCCTTTGCCTTTGGCTTTACATCTTCAATCGCCTTTGCCTTCGCCTTCGCCTTTGATGTTCCTTTTGTCACTTTAGTGCCACATGCCTTTGCCTTTCCATTTCCTTTTTTTTGTTTCTTTTTTGCCCCCCCTGCATATACTGATACAGGACTACTTTTGCCAGTCACTCGCCTTTTGATGGGCTGATCGTGTCCACATGCAGCTTTCAATGATGCGAGTTTCTCCTTTTCTTTCAATGCTGCATTTTTTTCTTTTCGGTTCTTGATGAAGTTTGCTGTTTGTTCTGCGACACTATCGACTGGCACAGCTGCGGTGCATGGTTCAACATGTCCTGCAGGAAGGAGCAATGATTCAACTTCGTCTGAAATCGATTCTCGACTAGCGATTTGTGGAGGCACGACAGCCTCAGGAGTAAGCTCGAGATTACGATCAACATCCCCGACTGCGAGTTGTTCTTCCTGATCAACGATTGCGAGTGGTGCAGCTCTTCTCGCCCTGCGTGGTGGAGGAGTAGACATTGTTCCAGGACTGAGACTGAATCCCCCTTCACCAAGTGCCATGTCTAGCAATCCTCGAAGTAATGATTCTCGACTACCACCACATTTCGATATCGACGACGATGAAGATGATTTTGATGGAGTTAAAGATGCATTAGTAGTTTTACAGGGAATCGATTTCGGGTGCGCCAATTCGATAATCGCAGCTTTGTCAACTCGACATTCCACATAGTCCCCAATCTGTTCGGGGTGTGTCGACTTGAAGTCGGCTGGGTCCACTGGAAAGACCTTGAGAGTAGCATCACCAGGATAAAGACTTCTCAATTTTCGGAATTCCTTTGTGAACTCCAACATGTGCTCGTGGGCCTGTGTTGGCGAAAGGTCAAGTTTGCAGCACACGACCAGCAGAGAGAGCCCACTGCGGAATGTGGGGGCACTGGGGAACCGAAGTCCCCATTTGAGCCAAACCTTTGAAAGTACTGTCATTTTCTGTTTCAACGATCTGGTTGGGTCCATGAGGAGTTCCCATTCCTCGTTGACATGATAATTATGTCCAGCGAGGTGGGTTTGGCTTTTCTGAGCTCCATGGGCAGTTGATATCACATCATCCCCTGTGTCACCACTGAGCCTGGCGATTGCAGCCTCTATGAGACTTCCCTTGACCTCCGAAGAAAAAGTGCCACTGCCATCTGCTCGAATGTACTTGATGAGCTCTGTGATGGATTGCCGACCTCCACATGTGGGCAGCTCCTCACTCCTAAAAAGCTTTGACAGATGCAAGATTTCGGTCCTTATCGAGTTCGCAACAGTACGATGATCTGGGCCAAGTGCTGCCTTGTGCTCCTCGAGGAACGAAACAGAGGCTTTATAAGCCTTCAACATGTTGGAAAGTGCCGATAATCGTGAGCGATGGTTGCTTGAAAGCAGGTACGAAGAACGAAGGTACATGCAATAGCTATTGACTACAAGTCATAACATGAGGTTATGTTGTATGTACATCACATATTTACACTGGTCATCACAAAGATTTACAGGTTGTCCACATGACCCATGGCACTGTGTGGCACTGTGCCTGATGTAGCTCGGACTTGAGCTACAGGCATTTAGTATGTGTGTGCTTAGTTCTGCACAAAACAGTTGGGATTACAAGTTGCACAACCTCTCAAATGCATGGTTACCCATGTCGGATCGGTGGAAGTAATGAGCAAGATACGACTCTATTATCGACAGTACTTTCCCTTGTTTCACTGACTTCATACATTGATCGCAATATTACTGCGAGCACTATCATAGTGCTACTAATATGTTACTACTGCACTGCGAATACACTAATAGCGCATGAGCGAGAGAAACATGTGCAAGCATTCGTATCAAGCAGCTTTCAGTAAGTAATTGTATGAATGTGTGCTTGCACACATCTCCCGATATGTGGCATTGATGATTTAATTTTCGCTCAAAAACTGCTAGCGATGCATCGATGCTCGGTAAACGACATTCATCGAAATTGCATGTCACTGGCGCGGGCAATGGTGTGTCCAGATATTGTAGTCGTAGGCCGACATGATTCCATACATGATGTGGAGGGGAGGCCTGCGTCGAGCTCGGTGATCGAAGATAATCTGTGTGCATGCATCCCGATGGCCCGATCGCCAGTGCAATCGCTGACATCGATGACTGCAATATCGAGCGAATGAACAGCCTTGACACATACTGAGGTCCATGCCCATTTGACCACAATAGAAAAATGAATATTCGATGTTTGGGTCAACAGGAATCATATGGGTGTACGATCGGAACTCTATCGCATGGCATCGACCAGTCGCCCCTTGTATGTAGTATAGACCATGTAGAGCCCTTTCCACAGCATGAGCAAAGTCGCCCATGTCGATGTACCCACTGTAAAGAAGAAGCCTGTAGCTGAAATCTCGCATCTGTATCAGCATGTACACATATAGGTAATCTGGAGGGTCTGAGTCGATGAGCGGCATTTTCGATGGAGCGATGATCAAAATGGATGGACAACGACTTGCACGAAATGACTGCTGTGCACACACATGCATCTTAATACGAAGTCGATGTCGTACTCGTTGTCGAATTCACAGTCAGTCTTCAAACTCGATAAGCTTGAAAAGCAACAGGGCAAATAGTCCAATGATGGTAGCCAATGATGGAATGGTGTAAGCCACGATGGGATTGAAAAAATGAAATCATGGAAGACATTGATGAAAGCAAATCGTGAAACAATGGTTGAGTGCAACGATGGGAGCACATGATGGGAGCCAACAAATGGAACCAGTGATGGAAGCCGATGATGGAAGCCGATGATTGAAGTTAATAATGTAAACCAATAACACTGCAATCGGGGGTGTCAAGGAAACATATGATGGCAGAAACCAAACTCAATGAAACAACTGCAACTGGTGTCATCGAAGTCATTACCAAGGAAGCCAAGGTAGCCAATATAGTTGTCAACTTTCATTATCGAATGTCATCAGTTATGAGCTTGATGGGGCTCACAACTTCGAACTGCGACTCGTGAGAAACAGATTATTTAGCAGACAATAAGTTGTATGACCCGATAACCGAAAAACGACACTACATGATCATCGCTTCGAATTGAATATGAAGCTAATGAGACACATGAAGTCAACGATGAAGCCACAGTTAAGGAAGCCGATGCATATATGGAATCAACTGGAACAAATAACACACATCAAAACGATGGCTCAACAAATTTTTGTAAACCGATGTTTCGACTATTAAGTGGTCGCAGTAGTGTGGCAGTGGTATAGCAGTGGTAGCAGTGGTAAAGCATGCTGATCATGCACAGTTGTCGCAATCATGGTTCTCACGATGTAACTGATATTTACAACAAGCTCAAACTATCAGGTCGTGAATCCTCGCACTGTTTTTAAGCATGTTGTGTATGATCGATGGTCGCCATCATGACTTGTAATACACAACTGTCATTTGATGGTGCTCCATGTGTTGATGAAGCTGTCCAGCAGCCTTTACAAAGATTGTAACAACGATGGCTGAGATCCCACAATACATATGAAACTGCATAAAAATCGACGAAATCGATTAACATAACCAGGGCAATCGACCAAATGGTGTGTAGATTCGCCCGAAACTTAAACACACAATTCGGAAAAATGCGATACACCGAACGACACCTAAAAGCAATCAACACATATTAAAACCGAAATTGACAGTGTGTTTAGATGCATCCAAACGAACAATGCAGGCAGTGGTGACCATCCGAAGCACAGCATACATGCGACCATCGAGGCATTGATTGGACCAATTTGTTCCACAAGTTTGGCAATTTTTGAATGCAAATCATGATTCCAAAACGCCAAAAAAAATCGAAAATTGCAGGCACCTCCCATATATGGAGGTACCTGCAATCGGAATGCGGGCACCTCTTATATATGGAGGTGCCTGCACTTTTCGATTTTTTTTTGCTTTTTTCGTTGGTCTAAATTTCCAGGTGAGCCACCCCAAAGCAAACCAATCAATGCCAAAATGTAAACCTGGTCACTTGATTTCCATCATAATTTTACAAATTATCAGCGACTTTTTTCGATTTTATTCTCATCGGTGTTTGTCCATGCTTGAGTGTTTTGCCTCGTGTGAGCACACATATGGCGATGTATCGGTCGATTGTCGCACATGCATGTGTGTGAGCATGCGCATTCAGCGAATCGAGTCGAGTTGATATGCATAATGTATTCGATTGTCGCGAGCATGGCTTGGATCGCACTAGTACATCATACGAACCACTGCCAGAACTGATTGTTAGCTGTCATCGGGCGATGTGTCGCATGTCGTTGTAATGTGTGTGCATGCAATGTGACACATTTCCAAGTTTAACATTCACAACACAACTGTTTGCAAGCCTTTGTATGCACTATGTAAGCCACTGTTGAGTGTACCAGTAAGTTTGAGACTCCATACAAAACGAAAGTCGAAAACATTCCAAACACAATCGTACCACTCTTGTTGGCGATGTGGTACCTTTATGTTTTCCATGATTTCATTTTATTGTTTGATGTGTTTTGGTGGGGCATCGTTGGCTTAATCAGTTTTCGTTGGTTTTGTTTTTGTTTCTTCGTTTTTGAGGGGGTTGGGGTATTATCATTCGCTTGACTTAACTGGCTGCATTGGCTTATTTGGCTTCCATTGCTTCCCGAACAAACCATCGATGTTTTCCAAGCGTCGCCTCACTCTGCATGACAGCGCAGTACTGCAGCAATGGCACTATGCAGATGCCAGCTGAAACACAAGGTTGTGTGATGTGGCCCTGTGCTGGCTTTGATACATGTTTTTGTTCGATGGTTTCGTCATCATGTTTGGTTAGTTTGTATCTTGTTTTTTGGATCACTTTCCTATCACACAACCCCCAAACCTTTGAGCCTCGACCACCGATAATCGGCGATCATTGCGATTGCAGCCTCTATGAGACTTCGTTTTGACCCCCTCCTGGAGAGTAAAATGCCACCTACCACTGTTGTAAGTTTTTGTGGGCAGTCGTGCAGCATCTGTTCACAAAACCACTCGGATTCCTCAGCTCATCATCATAATCGCCTTTCTTTGTAAGCTTCCACACGACATCGGCAGCAGCATACCAGCTACGATCGCGCAATAATGCTAATTGCATTTGCGCCGCACTGTCCACACCATACTGCTGTATTGCCATCTGCCACGATGGCTCAAAATTAAACTGATTCGCCCCCTCGCCACCATATTGCCGACCACCACTATCACCAGCAGTTGCCTCAGAATCTTCTGTTGCAGCCTCTGCGATTTTCGCCTGCATCCACTGGTCATTGTCATCGTCCTTGACTGTGATTTTGTTTCTGTCCTGGTGTTTTTCCTTGGTCTGTAGATGAATTGGAGGTTCGCCATCTGGCTGTTTTGGCTCCAATCGACTAGTTGGCTTCGGCATCTCATCGGCAACTGATCCAGAAGGCATAGACTTCGGTGAAGGTGACATCTTCCTCGATCGCTTCGAGTCTGATGGTGCATCTTCGTCGATTGTCGATGATCGATTTGGCATTGTCATGCCAGACTCCATGGCCTCGACCTTTTCGACCATCCAAGCCTTGTATGTGTAGCTTACAGCTTCATCATGAAGTTTATCGCATTGGCTTCTATGGAAGCAAATTCGACATACTTCATCATGAAGATGAAAGCTAACCTAAAATTCCACCAAACCCAATATTGAAATGCTGAATGTGTACCGAGAAACCTCCAGAAGGCATGCCGAATTCCATGCTTCTGGTCGTGTCAACGCCTTTGCCTTCAAATTTGGCCACTGCTGTGGCTGTGGTCCAGCCCATGGGTTCTCCAGCCACTTGAATGCCACATTTACACTGTGCTCAATATCACCAGCCAGTTCACCTGCCAATGATAAATGCAAAGCCTTGTGCCCTGTGAAGTTCAGCAGCGAGCTCGATGCCTCTGCCACTGTTGCCGCTCTATGATACCCTGTTCTGCAGTAAACCCCAGTCAGCTGTGCTGTCAGCATCCAATCAACCACATCAGTTGTAACATCGGCAAACTCATCTTGGCAAAAAACCGCTCTCACTGTGCAGTGTGACTCCACCGATACCTTGGTATTGGCTTACAAGGAAACAGAAAAAGGTAAGGTGCATTTTTGGAGCTTGCTGAAGCCACTTTTAAAAATGTCGATTCATTTTATTTTTTGAGGTCTGCAAAAAAAACAATGAAGCTATTGTGTACAATACAGCAACAGAAACTGATGAAAACATCAGACAAATGTTGCCAACGAAGCCACTGAAGCCCAGTAAGCAAAACACACCACAAAAAACGAGACGATAATAAAAGAGTTCAAGTTTATTAGTCCCCCAATTGAAGCCAACGAAGCCTAAATAACAAATGTAAACACTGTAGTCAGTGTGATAAGCAGATCACGTTCCCCGAGCCTATGGGGATTCGCAGAGGGTATCCATCGAGAAACATTCTTAACATGCACGATTGTCGCGATCACGATACGATTTACACGATGACACGAAGCAAAGACAATGAGCCAAGGAAGTATAGGAAGCCAAAGGAGTCAAGGAAGCCAAAGGAGTCAAGGAAGCCAAATGAGTCAAGGAAGCCACAGAAGCCAAGTAACACATGAACCAAGGAAACCAATGAAACTGTTGAAACAATGTGAGCCAAAATAAGAAACTAAGCAAGTGCAGCCAGAGAAACTTATGAAGCCAAAGAAGCCAAGTAAGCCAAATATGCTTAGGAAATTTGAGGGTGTTAAATTGACCAACGAAGCCAAGGTGCCTTGTGCTGCACCCTTGCATAACCCTTCTCTGTCGGGCAGTGTAGGCGCGATCGCAGGTCCCAAAATAATCCTGACGTTTTTGTGTGTTTTTCCATGGCAGCTGTGACCTCCTTCAGCTGCTTCTCCCCAAAGCTAAGTATCACCATCGGCTGACTGGTCGAGCCTTAGATTCTCGGGTCAGGTTGAACCCACCAAAAAAACAAAAACAATCGACCAACAAAAAACGACATTCGACGAAAACGATTCGACCCTCGAAATCATAACAAATATTCTTATAGAACATGTAAGCAACTGGTCATGATCGCTAGGCTGATCCAAATGAGGGAGCCACTTGGCAAGCCTACGAACTGCTGTCGAGTCGGGAAACCAGAGCCAGCTGCAAAGCAAGCAGGGCAGTCTTGCTGCATAGGTTGTGGCACGAAGCCAAATATGGAGGGCACGAAGCCAGATATGGAGGGGGGCACGAAGCCAAATATGGAAGGGGCGCCAGGGCCAGGGGGCACGAAGCCAAATA
>Ga0136599_1000410_pt1 | contig 11672 bp, 7 predicted proteins | sample AntRauMFilla2697_FD_104635 | JGI IMG/M metagenome (GOLD analysis project Ga0136599, IMG submission 104635) | Saline lake microbial communities from Rauer Islands, Antarctica - Metagenome Filla 2 #697 | ecosystem: Environmental > Aquatic > Non-marine Saline and Alkaline > Saline | place... | reverse complement strand
TTTCTTTGCAACTATTAGAATTCACTAATCTTTTAATGTTATCTAGTTTTGCATCTTTATTTTCGTTTAAGACGTTGTTATTTAAGTAAATTTCATTATCTTTGTTAGCTGATAGTGGAAATTTAGCTTTAATAGGCTCATTTTGCCTTATAGTGTCTGATGTAGACACCATAATTGCTGTTTCGTCATTACTTGATGCTGTAACATTTCCTGAATCGCTATCGTTAGAATCTTCAGCACTAGCTGATAGTGTAGATACAACACTTCCTGATTCATTATGATTAGCCTCTATTTTTTGAGATAAAGGTTTGTTATTAGCATTTTCATACACAACAATTGCTGTTTCATCGCTAGTTAATGCTGTACCACTTTCTATTTCACTATGATTATTTTCTGTAGTGTTAGCTGATGATGTAACATTTCCTGAATCATTATGATTAGCTTCTGCAGCATTATCTGGTGATGTGAAGCTTTCTGAATAGCTATGAACATCTTGTGTGATATCATCTGGTGGTAAAGCTTGACCATCAACAAATTCATCTCGATGAACAGCTGGTAATGTAAGTATAATATTTCTTGCTTGACCATAATCAACTTGTATGGCGCTGGCTATTTGCGGTGGAGGTATAGCAATTATGCTTTGTTGACCCCTATGATATTGCTGTGAAATACTTGGGTCATAAACTACTAACGCGGTACTTTCATTAGATAAATCTTGAAATTCTGTTTTTGAAAGTAAAGCTATAGGTTTTTTGGTTGTTTGTGGTTGTTTGAGTGGCTTATTATATATATCTTCATTAATGTGTGTTGATTCTACAAAATCAAATATTAAATCTTGATTTATCATTTCTGAATTATCAATACTTGTGATCAATTTTTTTCCTGCGCCATCTACACAAGATAAAATTAGTTTATCTTTAGCATCTGCAGTAAAAATAGAAATGAACTCTTTTTTAAAATCTAAAATATTAATTGAATTTTCAACACTCCCACAATTACGTGTATCATATAAAAAATTATTGTACCCAAGTGTAGCTTCAAAATTTATAACTTTATTTAATGGTTCACTTTTGAATATTATGCTTGAAGAGCTGTCTTTATGACATGAAAGTTTAACTGATAAGCTATCTTGCTTAACTTTTTGTATATTTAAAATATAATTTGCAGGGTTTGCTAGCTCCATAAAATGCTTCTTTTCATGATATGAAACTATCTGATTTTTTTTATTAACTTTAAATTCAATCAAATTATTAGCATTAACATTAATAGTAATAGATGAATTTTTATGAATATCATCTAATTTTATTTTCTCTCCTGTTATTGAAAGTCTATTTTCATAACCTTTACAAAAATTATGTACAGTAACATTGCCTTGATTTAACGTAACATTATCAAACGGACATTTTATTTGATGTATATTAGATAAACCAGTAACTTTACTAAACCCTACTAAATCACCAATAATAAATTTAGCTGGTGTATTTTTTTTACACAATGCTAATTCGCCTTTATCTAAAATATCTATTGTCAAATAATTGGTTATGTAAGATTTATTTTCGCCAGGTTTATTTTTAACACATAATTTAGTATTTTTGTCTTTAGAGTAAATGTTAATTTTTTTGTCACTAGTTAATAAGCTTTCAACTTTTTTGCCATCTTGAGTTAACTTTTTATTAGCAAGGTAAGTATTGCCTACTAACTTATAACCATCAACGACATCTATTTTTCTTTTTGTGGGCAAGCCATACATCAAAGTAAAGAAGCTTGGGTGAAACTCAATTAAAAAATCAGACTTAGTATTTAAGGCTGTTAAAACATTCCCTTCTTCGGCAAACTTTGAGTATGCCTTATGTTCTTTAAGTTCAAATTTAGTGTCAGCACTAAAAATTGTATCACTTGGCACAAAAGTAACAAATGAAAAGTAGGATAATCTATAATCTTGGCTTATGTCATTATTATCCATTTTAGCTTCTAAGCTTTCATCTTTGGGGTGAAAAAAGAAAATTCTTTTACTATCTTCTTTTTTTAAGAAAGCTTCTTCCAAATAGTGAACTGGAATAGAAGAATCATCATAATTTAGCCAAATATTAGTTTCATTATGATTATCTTCACTCATAGCAAAAAGCAGATTATAACTAGAGCTTTTATTAAAATCTTTTTTAATAAGGATTTCATCACCGTCCTCATTATAAGAAGCCTTAAATTTATTTATATTTTTATTAAGATTCAAAGTACCCAAGATAACATAGCTATTTTTCATAAAAACTTGAAACCCATCAAACAAACAAAATGTATTATCTATTGTTTTTAATGTACTAGCTGTAATAACAGAGTTTGTGATAATTCCATTTTGTAAATTTGTGGGATTACTTATAAAGGAGCTGTTAAAGATGGCATTTCTAACTACCATATCTTCTATATTGAATTTCTTAGCTGATGTTAAAAAAGACGATGCTTTATTTTTACAGTTTATAAACAAGACTTTTTCAATGCCTATACTTTCTAAAGTTTGGGTTTTGCTTATTAAGGGAGAATCATTACTATTTGAGTTTACAAAAGTTAAGTTAGCAAGTTTTAAAGATACAGGTTTTTCAAAATCAAAAAGACTTCTGTTTAAATTTTCTATGCGAGACATCTCTTGACCTTCAAAGAGAATTTTTTCAACTGTTTGCAAGCCAAGCGTATGTGTTTCATAACCAGAAAAGTCTAATGCATCTTTAGTTAATAGTATTTCCATAGATTTAATATTAAAATCATCAACTCCTAAAGCACTTTTTATTTTTGGGGACTTTGAAATTGCATTATTTATAACTGAAGTTTGCATATTTAAAACATCTGTAAATTCTTCAATGCTGTTAACTTCAAATATAGCTTTATCTCCAACAACTTTTACAAGAGCCCTTAAAACAAAACCATTTGTATCAAAAGTGGTTATGTTAAGTTTTGCATCATTTGAATACTTCAAATAGCCTGATTCATCACACTGTCTTAAAGTTTCAGCCGTTAGTGTGCCGTTTTTGTGCACAAGATAACTCAAATGTAAACCCAAATTATCGCATTGGAGGTCTTTGTCAAAGGAAATGTTAGATTTGATAAAATGTATATCTTTTAGATTTGTAAAAGTTCCTTCTTTATGAAAGTTAACTTCGGAATCATAAAAAACTAGTGCATAATCATTTGGGTTTAATAGCTTTATATCTGAGCTTTTACAGGCTGTAAATGTGAATGTGTCTTGCACTAAAGAAGTGTAACCAAACTTAACTTCTTTAACATTCTCTATTGTAAAGTTCGCTTTTTTAGTTGTATGAGCATCACTTTCTACTGGTGTTATTACTGATTTATAATCTTTAAAATAAATGTCTTTAACTGTTAGATGTTTACAATCACCAAAAGAAAAATATTCTTTTAAACAGGCATTATTAATAGATAAGTCTGATATATTCTTGAAATGAACATTATTATGAAACGTGACATCATTAATACGTGCTCCTAACATATTTGAAAGAGATATATTCTCCTGCTTCGAAAAACTATCAATGTCTATATCACTTATGTTTAAAGATGCTGGTTTATTACCGTCTCTAGCTAACGTGTATAAACTATCAAATTTAACAGTAGCTTTACTATCAACATGTGTATCACCTGCACTTTCTATGGACGGGGCTTTTTTAACACCTTCACAAATATTCACATTAGCTAAAATAGCTACATCTTTAAAAGAAACAACAGATGAAAGTGAAAGGTTTAAGTTATCTAAGAATAGTTTATTACCAGATATAGCTGACATTACATTTATTTTTAATACATCACTAGCTTCACTATTCTTGGTTTTTGTAAAAACTAAATTGCCATGGCTTTTATTTAAAATTATTGGCTTTGTTACATTAGTTTCTTGTGAGCTAAGGATTAAAATATGAGCTAATTCTGATTTTGTAGTATCAATATTATTGTTAAATTCAATGCTTTTTTGTCCATTTAAAGAAACTTCAGCACCTTGTTCCAGAGCATTTTGAATTGAAACATACATCTCATCTGTCTTTAGGATGTCAGAACTTATAAGTATTTTTTTGGGGCTACTACCCATTACTCCAAAAAAATAGAGGTCATCTTTAATAGGAGAGCTTGACATTATATTTTTAACAGCATGAAAAAAATTTTGAAGAGCTTCTCTTTCTTGCGCTTTTTGTAGCACTATTTCCCCAGGACAACAAATATTAATGACTCCTTCTGGGATAGAAGCTTTAAAAAATGCATTCAGCTTGTTAGTGGCAAAGATATTTAAAGTTTTTGACTTTGCGTCAGTTATAATTTGGGTTGCTTCATTAATATCTACAGAGTCAGTATGCTTGCCTCCTATGTTAAAAGTTTCTCCAAATTTTAAGATTGAAGAGGCTAATATTATGCTCTTACCCAAAATATTTAACGATTGTGCATATATGTCTGAATTATAAATTGTAACTGTAGAATTATTATTTCCAATGTTAAAGTTGCCTTGTGCGTGAAAAAATAATTTATTTACAAATATGTGTTTTCCTAGGATTTTTAACTTACTTGATTTGTTAACTTTACCATCATATGTCAAATTTGTTATAGCCGATGAATCAGAGCCTATATCAATACTTTTCAATCTATTAAGCTTGCTAGAAGACAAATCACATTTTTGGCCTTTTATAGTTAATGAATATATTGTTGAGATTGGGGTATTAATCACTTTTAAAAATTTTTCATTGCCTTCGGCATCGACTTCGTAAGAACTTGGTTGTTCTAAAATACGTAAACTCACACAAGTTTCTTTGTTATTTATACTATCTAAACCGATTATAGCGTTTGACACACGAATAGATGGGTTATCTATCTTAATTATACCACCATCAACAAATAAACTTTTGGCTTCAATAGAAAATTTTTTACTTCTATTGGCATAAGCTTTTAAAGCTTCGTCATCGTTAATGTACATGCTTTTATAGGATATTGTGACTTTCGACTTTGAAATTTCTACTTCAAAGCCATTACTATCTCTTTGCTGAGCTATTTTTTCAGCTACTTCTTTATCGATTTTATTTATATTGAAATGTTCAGTACAAACTATGTGTGCATTTTCAATACTTACTAAGTTAGAATATAGATTTAAATCTTTGGTTCTTATATTTGAGTCTTTACCAAGATATATTTGTTTTTTAGCGAAGATACTAAAGCTAATTCCTTTTGCTACGATGGTACCAAAGACCCTAGCTCTTTCTTCACAAAACACAGCAACATGAGGGTTTTTGTACTTTGAATCGCTTATGTAATTTACAGTGATACCTTCATGAACAGTATAATTATCACAATTTTGTATTAATAACTCTTGCTTAAGTTCAACTATGTGAGTCTTATCTTCAGGAATGTCAGTCATGAAACGTAAAACTGTGCTTGCAACAGATCCAATCGCACCCTTTTCACCCCCATATACAATATCTGCACAAAACAAAGGCATTAAAGTTAATGCCAACATAATTTTTTTTATCAAAATACAACTCTTAACTAGAATTTAAAGTAATTTATTCTAACATATGCATCAAAATTAATACAACAATATTAATTTTCACTGAATATAAATGGAGTATTTATACTTTTATTGCTACTAATTTTTTTACTAAATTCACATATTAAAAATTTAATAAAGATATTTAGGTAGTAATAAATTGTTTTTCTTGAAAAAGTTTTTCTTTTTACAAAACCAACTATATTTATATAAAGATGTTAAAAGGAATTCACATGCGAGCTCTACTAATTAGTTTTATTTTTGCTAATATTTCTCACTGCCATACAAAAACTAACCCAAAGCTTCAAGATTTTGTTTCAAAACCAGACACCACATTTATCCAAAAAAATGAAACTGATTTATATGATTATAACAATTTCACTATCAAGGAAAATCATGTAGTAAATTATGAAAACCCCAATAATGTAAAAGATCCAAAAATAATTATTCAAGCTACTAACAATGCTTCTATATTTGGTTATATTAACACTAAAGCTAGTATTTTTATTTTAGCCAAACATATAACAATAGGCGAAAAAGCAGTTATAAAAGCTAAAAATGCAGATTTTGTTTCAAATAATATTTTAGTTCAAGGTCGGGTAATAGCAGAAAAAACATGTTACCACCAATATCTAAACAAACGTGACACTAAAGTTTTTATAAGTAATAAATTGGTTAAGATAAAACAAAGTCTTGAAGATGGTGCTTTACTAAAATGGTTTGAATCTTTAAAAGGCACTGAAAATGAAGTTTCTATGCTTAGATTCGAAGGGGCTCGTATTGATGCTAATATTTACGTCTCTGGATTTGACCTTGCCTGTTTTGATAATACCAACATTACTAAAAATAAATTTATTAAAAATATTGGCTTATTAGAGCTTAAAAATAATCACCACGGATTTCATTTAAACTCCAAACAATGGAATATAAATAATTTTGTAGCTTATGACGCTTTAAAAGAAGATGTCTTCATGCCTACAACAAGTAAAACTAAAGGATTTGTTGAGGTAAGAGAAAGAGAAGAAACAGATAGTTCAGTATTTTCATTTAATATAGCGAAATTTATAAGAAAAACCTTAGAATACTTTATACAAAGATAGCCTAGACTATCTTTGTATTGTTATGACTTTTATCTGTAACTTAAGCTACCTTCATAAAAACCATCATCACTATGGTTATAGATAAACCCACCACCAACGTTTGGTACAAAACCATTTTCAAAACTTACGTCTAATTTAACTTCGGTAAATGCCTCTACACCTGTTTCGAAAACATTTTTACCAAATTTAACACCTATACTGCAGGTATTATCATTTTGACTTAAAAAAGGCATAAATGATAGAAACTTATACTTAATTTTCATGAAAAATGATTTAAAAAACGAGCCCTGTTTGACACCTTGAGAATAACCAGCTCTAAATGAAAATTCATCACTAACACTATATGATTCGCAGTAAGTAGCAGATGATAAACAGCCTACATTACTCTCTGTCACAAAATAAGACAGTTCTTCTGGAATTCCATCTAGAGAATATGCTAATGAGTTAAGCACTAAAACTAAACCGATTAAAACTTTTTTTACTCGTTTCATTATTTTCCTTAAATAAACTTTATGTCTCTATTTTACACACATTAGTCAACGTGTCAATATAATAACCATAAAGTTTATTATTTAAGATGGTTAGTTCAATTTACACCAAAAACATCATTTTAAATAAGGAATATTAAGCAAACTAAGTTATATTTTTACTTGGCATTTTTATCATTTTCTATTTGAAGTCTGGCATTCATATCTCCTGCTACTGGAGTTGTAATACTACTTAAAACAAAATCAGATTTGTTCATAGGATTTCTACCTAAAATTGAACGTTTATATATGAATATAGCGAGCCCTAAGCTTACCAAGGACATGAAAAAGAAAAGCCCATTAGTTCCAAAGCTCATGCAAATAGATGCAAGTGTTGGCCCTAAAATTGCACCTATACCGTATGATAATAATAATCCTTGTGTGGCTGCTACTATGTCATCTTGAGATACAAAATCACACGTGTGACTTATGCTAAGAGGATATAAGGTAAACGTGAAACCACCGAAAATAATGCAAAGCAAAATAAATAAGTTTAAATTAACACCGGTTGTAAACATTAAAGCTAAGCTGGCACCACTTATTGCTAGACAGATAAGAAGTATCATTTTTCTTCTATCAAAATAATCAGAGAATTTACCCATTGGGTATTGTAAAACCATGCCCCCAAAAATAATTGAGCCCATAACAAGTGGCACTGATTCAACGCCATAAGTGGTTTTAGAAATAAAAAGTGGAATTAATGAGTAAACGCAACTTAAAATTATTCCTGAAACAAAAGCGCCCAGCATTCCAGATGGAGAAACTTTATAAAGTAGACTAAGTTTTAAAGCAGAAGGCTCATGTACAATAGGTGAGTTCATTCTGGTAAGGGCAAGAGGAACTGTGGATAAAACCATAAGTACGGCAACAAGGGCAAATAATTCTAAAGATTTTATATTGCCAAACCCAAGTAAAAATTGTCCTCCAGATTGAGCAGCGTACATGGAAACCATGTAGATAGATAAAAGCTTTCCTCTTTTTTGTGTTGGACCAGAAGCTAATACCCAGCTTTCTATAACAATAAATATGCCAGACATACAATAACCAACTATTAATCTTAGTAAAAACCAAAAAATCGCGGAATAATAAAGACCCATTAATAGTGTGGATGCAGTTAATAAGCCTGCAAAAGCTGTATACGCTCTAATATGACCAATACGAGATACAATAGCCTCAATTTTGAAAGCTCCAATAGTTATACCAATATATAAAGCAGAAGAAACTATACCAATAACAAATTCAGATACTCCCTCAGATTGCAATCTTATAGGAAGTAAAGTTGTTAGTAAGCTACTTGCCAAAACAATGGCAATAAAACTTATCATTGGGGTAAACAATTTTGAAAAATCTTTTAACATATTATCCTTATACTTAAAGCACCAAACAGGTTATTTAAAAGCTATTAAATTAATATTAATCTAATAATTTGAAACTAAAATAACACCTTTAGTAATAAGTATACAACACAATATAGAACCCTTTTATATATAAATACAAAAAGTTTATAAAGATAAATTTCACTTACTTTATATTTTTTATCAAATAAATTTTAATTAGTAAATTTTGACGCTTATGATTGAATTACATAAAAAATGTACTCAGCTAAAATTTATTTTAGTTGAGCTTTAGAATAATTAATAATTTAAAACTACCATACTAAAGTATTATGTTATTTCGCATATTTACCTACCTGATTAAATAGCCAATAAATGGTTTATCATCCACAAATAAAGATTTTATAAACATAGTATTTTTCATTCAATATATAATAAGAATCCACCTTATTTCCATTTCATATTGACACTGTCTACATTAATATTTGGAACTAGTGATTTAAGTTTTGAAATGTTTTTCTGGCCAAAGCGAAGACATGCGCCTACAGCATGTAAAAAATATTTATTATGTAGCAAAGGATTTAAGGCTAACCTAATTAGAGTGCTCTCACTTTTTAAAAGCAGAATCATTTTTATATACATTTTGACTTTAGCTTTTAGTATTTTTATGTGAACAATTTTATTGTCTTCACATTTTTTGTTTATGTACTTATATCAGGATAAAAGCTACTAAGATTAGTTGGTCTTTCATTTGTTATTTTTATAAATATCCATAGCTTTCCAGACGTTAAAAAAAACAACCTTTTGAATCAAAAGAATTGATGCAAAAATAGCTATAAGTCTTATTAATTTTTTCATGTACTTATTTATACCCAATTAGTTTATCAAAGCTACAATAAAGACAAAAAACCGATTATAAAAAATAAATTATGTTCTTACATTACATTACAAGTTATTTTCTAGAGTTATTTTTTATAGATATTGTGAATTTCTTGAACTTTGTCCAAAATAGGTAGGATTTTTGAAAGTAGCTTCTCATAGTCAGTTACAGTTGAATCGTCTATATAAGAACTAATTTGTGTTATTGATTTATCTGTTTCTTGCTCTAAATAACTCAAGTTTTGCAGCATTTTTTTTATTTCAACTAATTCTAATGGAATACGAGTTACTAGACTTTCAATGTTTGCTATAAAAATATTTATTTTGTTTTTTATCTTGGTAAATATTTTTTTGGCATTAAGATTAACCTGTTCACTTCCTAATGTGACTAACGAATTTTTCTGAAATATAACTTTTTCTTCAGAATGTTTTAAAGAATTAAGTAATTGCTCTTGATTATCAAGGTAGACATCAAAACTAGCATGTTTGTTGCGATCAATTGCATCTTTGTATTTTTTTACAGCTGTTAAAATTCTTTGACGCGGGCACTCTTCAAAAATTCTAAATGACTCAGCTTTATCATAACTAGGATAAGCATAAAGGTTAACTGGATGACTTTTTAAAGTTTCACTCGAGATATAATGAGGTTTGGAAAGTTCTTGAGGTGCTTGTGTTTCGCTATACTCATCTGAATAAAATTCTGATGAACTATCAAAATCACTTAAGTCGCATGTTCCATTTATTTGTGAACTTGCAAAATCTGATTCATTTGAGTCAACTGAAAGATCTTGTTTGGTTATATCAGTTGGTTTTTCTTCAGCGTGTAAGATTAAAAATATTAATAACAAGCGAAAATAATTCATAATTTATAATTTTTTAAAAATTCAAGTTCTCTATTGATAATGCATTAATACAGTACCGATATCTATAATAACAATTTATATTTTGTCATAAGTAATTATCATATGATGTAGATATTAAATTTTGGCATAACAAAAATAATTATGTTATTTTTAAATTTGAAATAATAAAAGGACATATTATGCAAAAAACACTTTATATATTAGGTATTACCCTAATATCATTAGCTTCTGCAGCTAATCCAAAATTAACACAAGTTAAACCTGACACACCTTACATTTTATTTGACACACCTTATCTTTTATTTGATAAAGTTAATCTTTCTTTAAATCTTAAATAAAATGAAATACCTTATGAATAATTGTAAAAATTCATATTTGAAAGTTAGTTATTCGTAAGGTAAATATAATACTTAAATTTATTTTGTACAAAAAGAATTTGAGAATTTCAATTTATTTGCTAAAGTATTGTTTTATTAAGCACAAGAAAATAAATTGATAATTAGCGGCATTCAACCAACAGGTAACATAACATTAGGAAACTATCTTGGAGCAATTAGGCATTGGAAAAAAATGCAAAATGAACCTTGTTTATTTTTTGTAGCTGATTTGCATTCATTAACTAATTATAAAGATAATTTAAAAAGTAAAATTTACGATACAGTAGCAATTTTATTATCTTCTGGTATTGACGAAGAAAATATTTTTGTTCAATCTTCTGTTAAAGAGCATGCCCATTTAGCATGGATACTAACATGCATGACTCACTTAGGAGAGTTAAAAAGGATGGTTCAATTTAAAGATAAATCCTCATCTATAAATAATGCTGGTTTATTGACATATCCATGCTTACAAGCTGCTGACATTTTACTTTATCAAGCAACAACAGTTCCCATTGGGATAGATCAAAGGCAGCACCTTGAATTAACTAAAAATATAGCTCAAAAGTTCAATTATAAATTCGGCCATACATTTCAAGAACCAAAAGCTTTAATTTATCCTCAAACAAGTAAAATAATGGATTTACAAAATCCTCTTATTAAGATGTCTAAATCGAATCAAAATCAAGCTGGTGTCATAAATTTATTAGATACAAAAGATACGATTATTAAAAAATTTAGTAAGTGTCAAACCGATAGCCTTAATAATATTGACTATAACGATAACCAACCTGGTATTAAAAATTTAATTAATATTGGTGAAGCATTTGGTCCTTTACAAATTGATAATTTGAGTAATCAATATGGCAAACTTAAAAAGCTAATAGCAGATAAGGTTTTAAGTGATATACACCCCATACAAAATGAGTTTAGTAAAATTAGACGAGACGAAGACTATATCAAAAATATAATACAAAAAGGCAATATAAAAGCTGTCAATATAGCAAGCAAAACCATCAAAGAAGTAAGTGATAAAATAGGGATTTGTTAATATAATTAAGGTTATAG
>Ga0136599_1000402_pt1 | contig 11799 bp, 3 predicted proteins | sample AntRauMFilla2697_FD_104635 | JGI IMG/M metagenome (GOLD analysis project Ga0136599, IMG submission 104635) | Saline lake microbial communities from Rauer Islands, Antarctica - Metagenome Filla 2 #697 | ecosystem: Environmental > Aquatic > Non-marine Saline and Alkaline > Saline | place... | reverse complement strand
GCCATGAAAGGGTTGATGCGGAACTTAAGGCTTTAGAAGAATTATTAGCTCGCCAATTTGAAGAATTAGAAAGCCTAGCAGGTCTTGGTAGGGGCCATATTAGAAAGCTGAAGCCGATTATACAGCAAGTACGTGGTGTGTCTCCAGGCGGAGAAATCAGACAGTTCTTAGATGAAACGGTAAATGAGGCATCTAAATCTCTTGATCTTGACTTTGGAAAGAAAAACCGTGATGTGTATCTGGATGAGTTCAACCGTCAAATTATTGCTGAACTTTCCTTATTCAATAAAGAATATGAAAAGAACCTTGAAATGCTTGCAAGTGAGATTCTTCCGAGAGCTACAGAAAGCTCTGATTTAGCTATTAAGGCAATCGCCGAAGCTAATCGTAGACTTCAAAGGAATAGAGAACGAGCGCAAGACATCGTAACGCAATCTCAAAGTAAAAGATTCCTTAGAGACCAATTTGAGTTTTTAGGCAATGCATCTGAAGCATTTAGCTCTAGTGATATTTCAGCTATCTTTGATACAAATAATGGCCTTCCTGTTTTATTTAAAGAAGGTTTGACTTATTTAATAAGTTTAAGGGCTGAATTAGGCAGAGTTGCTGCAGATGGGAGTCGAGAGTCTAAAGAAGCATTTCAAGCAATCAAGGCAGAGATTCAAGGGCTTGAACGCCAATTACTGACCTTTGTAGATACTAATTTTTCTGTAGATAAGATAAAGCAGAGAATACAAAGCGCGGATGCAGGTGACTTAACGATACCTGTGTTTGCAGCTTTAGACACTGGCTCTTTGAAAGATATCGAAAGTTCTTCGAGAGCGTTCGAGATTATAGAGAAAGAATTAAAAGTTTTATTCTCTGATGTTAATGCTGATGATATAGAACACCAGACTGCACTCCTACTTAAGTATAATAAAGCAGTTAATACACTCAAAGCTAATGTTGCAGCTGCAAGATTTAACTCTATTGATTTTAGTGATAGCTTACAAAATATCGCTAATCAATTAGAAGACAATTTAAGTATTGATATTTCTTCTGAAATCAGAGGCAATACTGAGGCATTGTCTAAATATATAGCCGCTACTGAAAGTTTAGAGCACATTAACGCTAGATTGAATGATAGGCTAGCAGATTACTCGAACGAGCAAATAAGAGGCATGCATGAAAGACGTGCTGCCTTAGAAGCTTATCGAAATAGTATTCAGGTGTTGTCTACAAGCGATGTTCTTAAAGAAGTAGGTTTAACACCAGGCGTACAGTCCTCTAAATTCGTAAGAAGTGAAGTCTTCTCGCAAGTTAAAGATCTTATAATTGCTAAGAAAGAACTGGAATCTGCTTTAAATAATGCTTCTAGAGAACAAGCTGCAAGTATTCAAGAGATGTTAGGCGATATTGATTTGACAATGGAGCATATCGTTGAATCCAGTAAAACTTTTAAAGAAAGTTTAGACAGTATTTCTTCCGATCTTGAACTCAATGCTTCAGCACGCGAACTCGCTAAATTCTCTGAAAATACTGTTATTATGTTTGAAAAGGCGAGAACGAAGTTACGTGAGCTATATAGAGAAGGGTCAAGAGAATCTTTAGCCACAGCTGATGATTTGCTTAAGGGTGTTAGTAGGGTAGCTGCTTTTGACGAAATGAGTCTTAGGCTGTCCAACAGTATTGAAGAAGGTTTCAACAAAGGCTATGAAAGAGTTTCAAATGCTTTTTCCCGAGAATCTTTCCTTAGCATGGACAAAGATACTCGCGAAAGCATAAACAGAATAGGCCGTATTGATGAAGAATTTGATAGCTTCTTAAATATAGCAAGGCCTGAAGATATAGAAAAGTTAAAACGCGAAGTTTCCTTTGATAATTTATTTGGAACTGGTTTTGATTCTTTCGAGGCTTTCATTAGCAGAATCTCTGAAAGTGACGACCCTGAGCTTAAGGCGATATTGGCTCAAGTAAAAGAGTCTTCTGAAGCCCCTGTAGAGCGTACAAATAGTCTTCTTGAAAATATAAAAGAAGTGCTTGACTCTATTTCTGAAGGGTTGTTAGGGGAATCTGGTGCTATAAGTACAAGAGGGGCCACGATTGGCCCTAATGCAAGCGAATTCTTTAACTTTATGAATTCAGCAGGTGCTTTGGTCCAAGAGTTTCTCAGTGAAAATAGAGAAGTTAATCTCGCTTTAATTCAAAAAGTGACCACTGCTATTACCGAAGGCTTGACTAGAATATCAAGTGAAGCTCAAAAGGCAGCAGCAGATCTTATAGGAAAAGAGTTAGGCCCAGAAGATACCCCGTCTAGTCTTATATCAAGCGAACTTATAACACCGCTTGAAGCCATGTTTAAGAAGATAACGCTCAAGGTAAGATTAACAGAACCGCTAACAGGAAAAGCTTCAGGCGGTCATATAAGTGGTCCTGGCGGTCCTAGAGAAGATAAGATCCCTGCTATGCTCTCTAATGGCGAATATGTTGTTAATGCAGCTGCTACTTCTCGAAATAGAGCCTTATTAGAGCAAATCAATAGCGGCTCTGTGCCTAAGTTTGCAGATGGAGGTATTGTAGACATCCCTTCGGGTAATCAGAGCACTGCTATCAATCTCGCTAAATTACGCTCAGAGTTTATGCAGAAGTACTCTAAGCTTGCAGATATTACTGATGTTGAGGTGTTCACCAAAGATTGGGATAATTATATCGGGCGTATTGTTGAGTCAGTTAATAGACAAACTACAGCTCAGATTCCTGATCTTGCGAGTGTTAGCGTTGATATTCCCTTTCAGAGGGCAAGGACACCTTTTGGAATAGACTCGGCATTTGTACCGAGTGAGCCTATAGGTGTGTCTATAGGTGGTGAAGGAGCTCATACTGCAGTTGTTCCTGAATTTAAGGGCCTAAACACTATTAGGCAAAGAGCTACTATATATGCTCACGAAATAGGTCACGCATTATCTTTCTTTGAAGGGCATGATGCTGATTATCAGAAATGGGCTAAGAGATTACCAAAAAATGCATTATTAGAAGAACTAGATGCTAATCGCTACAGAGACTTGATAACACCTGACTTTTTACTCGACAGAGAGTTAGGGGAAACCGCTATTAGTAGTTATAAAGTTCAACAAAATTTGAACACTAAAGCAGATATTACAGGTGTTGGTTTCAAAGATAGGCTTAAAGCGAGTAAAGAGATCAGTAAAATAGCGGATAGGCTACACTATGCAATGGAAGGCCGTACTACAATGCTTTCTAAGATTGCTGATGATTACGGCCTATATGATATCGAATGGAAGAAACCTAAAACATACCTCAGAGCTGCAGGCTCATTAGGAAGTGCAATGGTCTCCGGCATGTTTGCAGATAGAGTCGTGAATGATTATTTAGACTCTCCTTTCCGACGTTTAGGCGAGTACACTGCAGATAGTCTTGAAGGCAAGCTCCCTATACCGGCGAGATCTGCGATATATGCAACAGGCGCTGCTATTGACGGTGCGATTGTTGAAGCTATAGCTACTGTTTCTGGCGGTAAAGTCGGCAAGGCAATGAAAGGTATTAGATCGTTATTTAATAAAGCTAATTGGGCTAAACATATTGATAGTCTGCCTAAATTTGCTAGTGGCGGATACATAAGCGGTCCTGGTGGGCCGCGTGAAGATTTAGTCCCTGCCATGTTATCTAACGGTGAGTTTGTTGTTAATGCTGCAGCTAGTCAAAAATTTAGACCCGTATTGGAAGCTATAAATACAGGTTCTTATGGCCAGTTCAGGGAAGGTACTACATCAGGCAACCCTGCTACAAAATATAGAGAATTTGCTCGCGTGCCTGGTCTTTCGGCGTCTGAGAAGCTACTTCAAAATATGGCTGCTTTGAATATAGAGTTTGAAGATTTAAATACAAAACTTCCCCAAGTTACAAGAGAAATGTTAAGCTTAGCAGACGATGTTACTATCTCTAGTTTACAATCATTACGTGTTGAGCTTGAGTTCTATAAGAGGCAATTACAAGGCAATACTCTTGAGCGTAAGAAAGCTTCTATTAGTATTGAACTCGCAAGAAGACGCTTAGAAGGCTTAACTAATGGTATTCGATTGTTTGCTGAACAGGTTGTAAGAGCTGGCGAAGAGTTTGCTACTTCAATTGCCAGAGGATTCAATAGCAGTCTCAAAGGCTTTTTCAAAGGTGATTTAGGCTTTAAAGAATTAGGTCTTAGTCTAGTAGACAACTTTACTGATTCTGTTATAGATACTTCTGTTGACGGCATGACAACTCGTATGTTCGCTTCAGGTGAAGAACCAGATAATACTCTCCAAAAATTAGGTAGAATGTTATTTGGAAGTCCTGAAAATGAAACAGGACAGCAAGATATTGGTACGCATCTGGGACTTAGTACTCTTACTGATACCAATAAAAGAGGCTTCAGCCAAGTAGTGCAAGCTATCTCTGCAAGTAGCTCTGGGATGGTAAGTGGAAACACTGCGGCTAATGCCTTTCCTGGGTTGCCGTTTACCGGCACTCCGTTGGCCAGTCCAGTTCCGGAAGGTACCCAGACGCCACTCGACGGGCTGATTTCGAATGTACTTGGAGCCACCCCTCAGGCCAACCCTGCGGCTGCTAGTACTCTTACTGATACCAATAGAAGAGGCTTCAGCCAAATAGTGCAAGCTATCTCTGCAAGTAGCTTTGGGATGGTAAGTGGAAACACTATGGCTAATGCCTTTCCTGGGTTGCCGTTTATCGGCACTCCGTTGGCCAGTCCAGTTCCGGAAGGTACCTCAGCGGGCCAGACGCCACTCGACGGGCTGATTTCGAGTGTACTTGGACCCACCCCTCAGGCCAACCCTGCGGCTGCAGGAGGAGACGCTGTAAGTGTAATCAGCAGCGGAATGGATGAGATGTTGGGGGCGACATTAGCCCAAACAAATATTTTCTCCAGTATAGGAAGCATTTTTAAAGAAGGCTTTAGCGGTCTCACTAGTATGTTCTCCGGCCTCTTTGGCGGGGGCGAATCCGGTGGTGGCTCTGATATGTGGGCCAGTCTCATAGGCACAGGCATAGGCATGCTATTCGGTGCTGACGGGGGCAGCATAAAAGGCCCCGGTACTGGAAGATCTGACTCTATACCTGCTATGTTGTCAAACGGTGAATATGTTGTAAACGCCAAAGCTGCTGCTATGTTTAGACCTTTCTTAGATAATATTAATTTCAAACAGGATATACCTCATTTTGCAGATGGAGGCTCTATAGGTAAGGTAAATAGAGGACGTTCTGATTCTATCTCGTCTTCAAACAAAGGTGGTTCACAGCAGGTTATTAATCTGCAAATTACAGGTGATATCTCTGCACAGACTAAGAAAGAGATCTATAGGATGCTGCCTGATATAGCTTCAGGGGTGAATCGGCATAACAGAGAAATCGGTATCTAACCAAATGGAGGGGTTCTTGGTTGAGCCCCTCCTTCTTTAAAAGGAATTGATATGTTCGGAATTTTAAATATAGATACTGCGAATGATAACGATGGCAGCGACGGGATCGTCATAGCTCAATTTGCAGCTAGTGTTTCCATCAATTCTGCAAGAGTAATTGCAGTATCTGACTCATTAAGCCTTAGAAGGCTTTCATCAACTAACCTTGCACAAAGGTGGGAAATTAAAGCACAAATTTATGATCCAAACTTCTTTATAGACTATTTTGTACATAATGTTATCAACGACGTAAATACATCTATTTTTATTAGGCCGCCTCTCCCGGTGAAAAAGTTTGAACTTACCGAAAATGACCCTAGAGGTTACTCTAATATAGTAACTGAAACTGATAAGTACAATTTTTCAAGGGGTATCGCTGAAATTGTAAGTACAGAGACTGCAGGTTCTGATCATGTCGCACTGCGATTGAACCAAGGTGATGCTAAGGTTTTCAAGGGTGACTTTGTAAGGTTTCAAAACCATTCTAAACTTTATATGGTGACATCTGTCAGCATCATTAACGCTTCGATGGATGATATCCAAATAGGGTTGTTTCCTCGATTAACGAAAGATCTTGTATTTCTTGGCAACGCAAATCTCGGGCTAAATGCTACAATGACTTGCTTTTACGATAACACTCAATTGTCGGGCCTTACATATCAAGATGGCATACTTGTTGAATCTCCTACAATTACATTCGTGGAGGCATTATGAGAAATATACCTTCAGTATTATTTGAAGCAATGCAAAGAGATCATGCAATATCTTTTTTAGTAGTAAAAATAGGACCCACTGTAAATGGGGCTTTTATTGCCTATACTACACTGCCTTATCAATTCCCTTATGGCGGAACAACTTACTTGCCCGACAATGGCCTCTTAGCGATTGATCCCCCTAATCTATCTGAGGTGATGGACAGGGATTCCTACAAATTAACTATCAGCGATCCTGATTTTACTCTCAGAGCCACTATCGAGAGTAATGAGTTTACAGGAGCTACTGTATATGTTGGCGCTGGCTTGATCAATACGCTTGATATTGTAAATGGCGGCACTGAGCCAGGCGAGGCATATGATTGGCTGATGACTGTATACGCGGGTTACTTAGACAATGTAGAATATGCAATTACACCGAATGAAGAAATTTCTTTAAATTTAGAAGGCTCTTCACCTATGGGCTCTTTCGACTTGACAAGGTCTTTAATGACATCTAGAAATTATCTAGATAAAAAATATCCTAATTTGCCTTATGGAAGAGATACTTCGTATGATCAAATATTAATCGGTTCAGAGAAGGTCAATATTCTTTGGGGCCGGAAGGAGAAGAAATAATGGCTTTCGGAGTTACATCCTTTGTTATAACCGTCATTTCTACGGCTTACTCTACATATACATCCATTAAAGCACAAAAGAAAGCAAAACGAGAAGCTGAGGCAAGAAAAGGCTTCGAGATACCTGTAGAAGCAGAAATAGGCGCAGTGCCTCTTGTCTATGGACGTGCTAAAATAGCAGGATTTAGAGTATTCCATGAAGTAGACAGTCACTACCAGTATAGGGCTACTGGTGATTTAGAATTCTTAACATCAGGTGATTCTAGAGTTGTCTCCCGGTATCAAAACACTGTAATCGCTACTGGAAACATGTCTATAACACTATATAATGATGGTGGTGTTTATTCAGCTGAAGCGCCTGTCGGCGGTGTCTGGACAGATGAGACAGCAGAAACAGTATCAGTATCTCTCGGTGCAGGCGGCAAGGTTATAAGCCGAGGAAACCCAGGCAGCGCTAGCCAAGCTAGTATGTCAGCAAACTATGCTATGCAATTAACGCCTTCAGTTTTTCTTATTGACAGGTTGCTTCCAGAGGCTAGAGTTGAATTGACTCATATGCCTTGGAACTTTGTCGCTGGGCATGAGTATGAAGGGCCTAATGGCGAACCATTACCTGAAGTGGTAGCTACCGCTCATAATTACAAAATTATTAGCTATAACGAGACTACTGGCGAGTTGAGGCTAGCTGCACTGTTTAACACAAACAGTTTATACTTTGACTCTACTCGGTTTACAATAGGCACGCTTGCTAATACGGGATCGCCAGCTTTAGACGAGACAGAAACTCAACGTAAACGGAAAAGAGAGTTCTTATACATCCAGCAAGTCTTTTGCATGAAAGGCATTCAAAATGTCTATCATGTTGAAATCAACAATAAAGACTGGCGCGACGCTGAGTTTGGAGAAAGCGGTAGAATACATATTTACCGTGACGGTGAAGTTGCCGACCCTATGATGGCGGCGCAACCTGCTTTCACAGACAGGGCTAATGCTCGATTTCCTGAAACTGCTTATGGCTCTATGGTTTTTAAGGTTGACCGAGATGAGCCGCAGTATAGCGGTGTCCCTCAAGTTATAATTCAATGTGAAGGGGCCAAGGTAAAGACTATAAGCGAAAACGATGTACTAAGCCCTTTTAAATCTTATAGCAATAACCCTGCAGAAGTTCTTCTCGATTACCTGCTTGATGAGTCTTATGGTAAAGGTTTGAGTACTAATGAGATAGATTTGCCTTCTTTCGGTCGCGTTAAGCGTATCTGTGCAGAGCTAGTCGAGGTTAATGGCAGCACAAATATAGTTCACACTGGAGATTTTTGGGATCAAAAGCTTCAAACAGATGGACTGCCAAGTAAAACACTGGGTCGATTTGAGTTTAACGGCGTATTAGACACTAGCGCTACTGTGCGTGGCAACATACAAAGAATTCTTTCTTCTATGAGTAAGAAAGCTACATTGCTTTGGAGTCAAGGCAAATACAAGCTTAAGATGCATTACCCTAAAGTTTATGAGGAGGGTATTTCATACGAAGTAGGGGATATTGTACAGGCACTCGGTACTGTGGAAGGCGGAACAATAGCACTGGATAATGACATTTGGCGCTGTAAGGTAGCTACCAATGGCACACAACACCCGGTAGCTCCTTCAAATTATTGGACCAATGGTCAAGAGCAAATAGCTCTAGATAATTATGAAGAAGACCTTTCTGTTGCATATATAGATGACAGTAATATTGAATTAAAAGGTAAAATATCACAAAGCTGGATACCATTGTCAGATCGGTTTAATTTCTGTACAATAAGCTTTCCTAATGAAGAAAAGAATTTCAATACTGACACAGTGAGTTGGCCAGACAAATTCCCGTCAAATCCTGCTGATGTTGTTTATGATACTTATTTAGAAGCCGATAATGGTATTCTTCTAGACTTCAGAGACTGTTGACTCAATATCAGACTATCATCACGCAAAAGCCTATGCTGAAGAAGTTGTGCGTTCTAGCAGACATGAGCGTTTATTGCAGGTTTCTGTATCAAGAAAATTCTTTTATGTAGAGCCTCAAGATTTAATTCATATAGATAGTGAAGTTTTAGGAATTCCTGGCGTAGTCTTTTTAGTTAATTCCGTTAAAGCAAACAGCGAAGGCTCTTTAGATCTTACTTGTCAAATATTTAACGCAGAGGTGCTGGCGTGGAATGCGGATGACGAAGAGGTCATAGACAGTTTAAACCCTTATACACGCTATCCTGTTGGGCAAGTGCCTCAAAATTCTTTGACGTATACGCCCAATGAAACAGCTGAAGGTGTTCTACTGCGTAGCGGTACATTATCATGGTCGCATGCAGAAGGCAGTGAAGTCTCTTATGATGTTAAATACCTCCCCAAGCCTGCAGGAGCAATTGCAATCGGTGAAGAGTGGGCTCATTTGGGCTCTACTCGAGATTTATCGTTCGATATACCGTTGTTAGCAGAGGGCATAGTTACCTTTACTGTAATTGCAAGGGACGGCTCTGGTAATATTGCGCCTGAGTGGGATGTGGCTAGGGGCCAAGGTTGGCCAAAACTTCAAGTACTAATTGGTGCTAGCAGTATTACGCAAACAGAGGCTCTTATTAAAATATGGAAGTTCTCTAGGGTAGATATCAGTGATACTGAGATCGATATATCAGCTGGCGGAAATTCATATGATTTTAATGGTAAGATATTAGACCCGCCTGATGGCTGGTATGCAGATGAGGCCACTGCTTTTGCACAGGCTGAGATTGAGTACGGTAGCGAATTAGTAGGCAATTTATTCTTTGCTGAAAAGTTGCTCACAATTACATACCCAGAGACTCTTGTAGAAGATATCGAATGGAGTGTCGCAAAGTGGGCTAGTCATGCTTACTCTGAGAAACAGCTTACAGTGTACTATAGAAAGCCCGCTGGCACGGTTGCCCCTAATACGCCGGGCTCTGACATAGCATCTGATGAAGGTTCATATTTCTTCGGTGAAAATATATTAACGCCGCCCACGAGCAATAACGGCACTATTCAATGGACCGAAGGTATTGAGGGCGATCAAGGCACGATTTATGTGAGTTACGCTACTGCTACTGTTAAAGGCGTTTATGGGTTAAATACGAACGATCTTGCCTGGACAACTCCTAATGTACTCTCAGATGTAGGCACAGTTACTGCGACGTTGCGCTTATATAAGTGGCGTTCGACATTCCCTCTTGCTAGTGAATTGGCTTCGACTCAGTCTATAATGACTTGGACGCCTTCACGCTCTCATCATACATTATCAGGCGCGAACGGTTGGTCTTTAGAGCTACCAGCTGCACCCTCTAATAGCTCTGTGCGCGCATACGAAGCGACATTGACGATAGAAGCGGAAGTAGGTGTTATCCAAACTATTGTAAACTGGAGCTCACCTGATGTTATCATAAGTGAAGCTTCTAATAGTGTTTCTTCGCAAAATGTTTATGTCTACAAATGGGCTATTTCAGGAAGTCCTGCGCCAACTACCCCTTTGACCACAAGTACATATAACTGGGCAAATGACTCTATTGTTAATGTTCCAGCAGGTTGGTCAGCCGATATACCTGCGGAGCCAGGATCAGGTTACGTATTGTACCGTCTCGGCGGGAGAGTAACGGATACAGCAGAGGCTACTACTACTACTATTTATTGGACTGCTGGGCATATGACTATGTCTATAGTCTCTAGCACAGGCGGTGATGGCGCTAAAACTGTTACAGCGTTTGCTGCGGGTGCTATGGGGCTTACGTTTACAGGCCAAGTAATAGTTTCCGGTGAGACCTTACCGGCAGTTAATGCTTGGGGTAACGGTCTTACGTGGTATTCTAGTACTGAAGCGCCTTCGCCCTTACCTGAAAATACTAGATTATTTATGAGTGTAGGTGTATACGACCCTAGCACTGATGAGACAACTTGGGATACACCTTTTTGGGCTTCATTGACTGTAGGTAGTCTATCCGCTATTACAATTAATACTGGCAGCCTTAGTGTCACTGGCGATATTGAAGTTACTTCCGGTAATATACGCCGTGGTAAAACTTCTTTCGGCGATTTCGCTCAAGGTTTCTGGCTAGGTAGCGCAGGAGATGTACATGTAGGCGATGGCAGCTCGTATTTCAGATATAGCGGCGGGACTGGTGTACAAATAAAGGCTGACTTAGCTTCTGACAATTATGATGGTTTAAATGGCTGGAGAATGACCAGAGCTGGCTCCGCTAATATAAACCAATTGACAGTTAAGGATCCAGCTACAGGCGATACTGTTATAGATCTCGGAAATGTAGCCTCTACAGGTGTCAACGGCGGCTATATTCAAGATTTATCTGTAAGCACTCTTAAAATACAAGACGAAGCTGTTACTGTCCCTAGATTTGCCAAATCACTTCATACAAATGTTACATTAAATGTTGGTTCTATTGAGCCGCTCACTACTGTTTATTTTGAACTATCTGGGTTGCCTGAAGGCGAAGTTATTGATGTCTTAATAATCTCTACGCTTAATATCTATACACAGTCTGCACCTAGCCCTCCTGATACTACAATATTACACTTTATTAATGGCAATATGTATCCTGCCGCTCCTGTCGATCCTGGAGGCGCCGGCGGGTCTATATCTGCTTCGTATGAAATGGTAAGTAGTGAGCCTGGCGGATCTAACAACACATATGGTCAAGTAGGCGATGGTGTTTACATGAACAGTATGTCGTGGGATTCCTATTTAGGCACTTATGGCGGTCTAGGAAGCAATGACATTAATACAAACGCTGACGTCTATACTAACTTTGAAATTACTATTACTCCTTATTGGGCCGGTGGAACTGGCGATGTTATACAAAGTATTAGTGGAGTATTAGAGCTTGACTTACTCAATACGGATCTCATGGGGAACAGAGCGATTGCCGAGGCTATGCTATATGTGAACGGGGGAGGAGGCTCTACGACTGTAGATGTTACTGATTTACATTTTAGTAGTGCAGATGCTTCTGCGCATACAGTCACTTT
>Ga0136599_1000401_pt1 | contig 11806 bp, 19 predicted proteins | sample AntRauMFilla2697_FD_104635 | JGI IMG/M metagenome (GOLD analysis project Ga0136599, IMG submission 104635) | Saline lake microbial communities from Rauer Islands, Antarctica - Metagenome Filla 2 #697 | ecosystem: Environmental > Aquatic > Non-marine Saline and Alkaline > Saline | place... | reverse complement strand
TGGATGACTCTCGGTGGCGGTTCGGCAACGAAGGCCACCCAGCGTCCCATCCGTGATGGCGAAGACACCGCCCGTTCAGAACTTGACCTTGGGGACATGGTGGTGGCCCGCACCTGGAAGGACGGCAAGACTTCCCTGGTGGTGACAACCAAGGATGGGTTCAAGCACCCCAAACCCCAGGAGCTGTTGGATTCCATGGTGGGGCGGTTCTCGTTTGACCCCCTCGCTTTCACTCGCCTGTCCGCGAAGGAGCAGCGTGACGCTCTACTGAACCTGGTCGACCTACCCTTTGACCCGGTGGAGCAGGCAACTGAGCGTCAGCGTTTGTATGACGAGCGCACCCAGATTGGCCGTGAGGTCAAGCAAGCTGAAGGTGCGCTCGCTTCCACTACGAAGGTGGAGGCGCCGGCAGAGTTGGTGTCGGTGTCTGAGCTGGTGGAGCAGGAGCGCCAGGGGCGTGCCGCCAACGAAGCCAGGGACGCATCGCAGGTTCGCTTGTCCCGCGCCGCCCGCGAGGTGGAGCGCCTGGAGGCGGAGTTGGCTGAGGCGAAGCGTGAGCTCAAAGAAGCCAGCGACGTCAAGGTCCCTGACGCGGTGGACGTGGATGCGATACGTGAGCAGATCAACAACGCTGAAACCATCAACGATGCGGTGCGTTCCAACCGGCGCCACGACGAACTGAACGCCTCCCTTGAGGATGCTCGCTCACGGCAGCAGGACAAAACCGACGCGATCACTGCGCTCGACAAGCAGAAGGCTGAAGGGCTCGCCAGCGCGACATTCCCCGTAGAAGGACTGGGGTTCGATGACGAAGGCGTCACCTACCAGGGCATCCCCTTCCAGCAAGCATCCTCAGCAGAACAGATCAAGGTGTCCCTGGCGATGGCAATGGCCCTCAACCCCAAACTGCGGGTGTTGCGGATCATGGACGGCAGCCTGCTGGATGACGAGTCGTTGAAGATCATCGAACAGATGGCCGTCGACCACGACTACCAGGTGTGGTTGGAGAAGGTTGGCGACGGCGGTGTGGGGGTAGTGATCGAGGATGGCGAGGTGAAAGCGTGACCCCGTTCGAGATCGGATTCGGTGTGGTCGCCGGCGCCCTCACGCTTTTTGTGCTTGCCGCCATACCGGGGGTGTGGCGCGCCCATCGTCGACACCAGCAGTGGGTGCGCACGCATCAACAGATTCTTCAACTGTCACAGACCTTCAGGCAGCTTGGCGAAAACGCGGCCCTAGCAACGTCAGTGTTCTCCAAGTTCGCCGACGCGCTGAGAACTGCACTGACCAATATCAACAAGGAGAAGCCGTGAGCAAGAACACTGACATCATCTACCTGGTTGCATCCCGCGACCGTTACCGCAGCGTCCTCATTCGTCGCATGGCGAAGAGCCGCCCGTTCCTGGAGCCAGACGAAATCGCGGTGAAGGTGTCAAGGTGACCATCCCTGACGAGGCGTTCGCGGCCATTGAGCACCAGCTAGACGTCGACCCGAGTCGGGTCACCACAGTGAACCTTGAAACCGAAAGCGAGCCGGACGAGGAGGCGCCGGCATGAGTGAGCGCAACAAGAACGGGTATTACGACCAATACAACGTCGGCGACAAGTCGGCAGAAGTGAGGCTAGGATGACTGATCACACCAACGACGAACAGGTGGAGCGCCGCATCAGTGACGCGATCACGGGCGCAATCATGGACACGCCGTGGGTCGCGTGCGGCGTGGACGATGCACGCGAGGTGGCCGACCGCGCCCTCGCCGCCATGCCCACAACCGTTGCGACTCCGCAACAGGTGGAGACGGTGAAGGAGTTGGAAGCGTTGCCCTCAGGAACGTCAATCCAGAGGGGCCGGTACTACGAGGTGTCCCCGCGCTGGCACAAACTCATCCCGAGCAAATGGCGACCTGCCCCAAAGCGCGTGCAGGTGCAGATCGGTGCACGTGAGGTAGGTCGCACTGTCAACGAAGACGACACCGTGTCAGTGCGCTACGAGTTCGTCGCGCACCCAACCTCGCCGCAGCTTTACGACTCAAACAACACGGAGGAATCTCATGGACGTACCGCCCTGCCCTGAATGCAGGTCCGGCAAGCACACGAACTGTGTCGGCTGGGCGCTGGACGCACGTGACCAGGAAGTCGCATGCCCGTGCGAGGAGAGGGGGCACGCGTGAGCCCGCTCTGGTCATACGCCCTCGGGGCGCTCGGCGTCCTCGGCATCTGGCTCGCCGGCCGCAAATCCGCGTGGGGCTGAGCGGTCGGTTTCGGGGCGCAGTTCTTATGGCTAGCCTACGCGCTTGCCACAAAGCGGCTCTTCACGAATGAGGGTGTAGCCGTGGTCTGAAGCCGCCGGTTTCGAGGAGGGATCGGGCGATGTAGTGAAGCGCCCCAAGACTCCGCCACCAGCCGACCTCCACCTTCAGAGTTCACCCGAGCGAGACATGCAAGGAGAAATCACCATGACCACAGCTTCAGGCAACCCCGGTTGTCCCGGGGATATGACGATGCGGTCGGAGCCTCTGAGAGACCTCGACTTGAGAACCGATGTCGGCAGCTGCCAGTACCCTTGGGGGGTGCTCACCGACGTTAACGACGCCCACATTTTCACTGGAGATGCGCTCGACGGCTACGCCGAGTTCCCGACTCCCGCGTGCATCGTGAGCGATGGTGCTTACGGCGTTGGCGGCTTTCCTGGTGACCCACGCACGCCCGAGGGACTTGGGGAATGGTACGAGCCGCACATAGAGCAGTGGTCTAGGCGCGCGACGTTAGCGACGACGCTTTGGTTCTGGAACACCGAGGTTGGATGGGCAAACGTCCACCCCGTGCTGGTTCAGCATGGCTGGAAGTATGAGTTCATCGGTATCTGGAACAAGGGTATTGGTCACATCGCGGGCAACGTGAATGGGAAGACCATCCGGCGCATGCCTGTCGTTACCGAGGTTTGCGCGTTCTACACGCGCGAGCCGCGTCTCCCTCTGACCCCTGGAGGCGACGACATTGTTCACATGAAGGAATGGCTACTCAAAGAGTGGAAGCGCACCGGACTGCCCGCTCGTGCCGCTAATGCTGCCTGCGGCGTCAAGGACGCCGCAACGCGCAAGTACTTCGACCAGGGCTGGCTCTGGTACTTCCCGCCTGTGGAGGTGATGGAGAAGTTGGTTGCGTATGCGAATCAACACGGTGACCCCGCTGGTCTCCCGTACTACTCCCTCGACGGGAGACGCCCGTTGACTGCCGATGAGTGGTGTTCGCTTCGGTCAGTGTGGAACCACGAGCACGGTGTCACGAACGTATGGGAACGCCCCGCCCTTCGTAGCAAAGAGCGTTATAAGGGTTCGATGGTGAGGTCGGCTCCCCGCACCCACAACCCATCCGCATCGTCCGCGTCGCATCTGAACCAGAAGCCGCTTGACCTCATGCGTCGCATTGTCAAGTCGTGCACCAGTGAGGGTGATGTCGTTTGGGAGCCCTTTGGCGGTCTAGCCACCGCGTCAGTCGCGGCACGCGAACTCGGGCGGGTGCCATACGCCGCCGAATCCAACGAGCACTTCGCGACTCTGGCGGCGGAGCGTTTGGCTGAGGCGACAAGTGAGCCGCTTTTCGCCTAGAGCGAGTCGTACACGGTCTTAAGCACGCTCGCGGCGTGCACGGCTTTCGCGTCATCCCCATTGAGATCGCGGATGATGCGCGTCCACTCCGCTACGGTGCGACCCTCGTGTTGACTCGCCAACATCTGCGCCTTGAACTTCTCCACTTCTTCGTTGTCAATGCGGTCGATTTTCGGCTCTACACCCTCATTCGTGAAGAGCCCACAAAGCAGTGGGGCTTCATCGCTACCGCTATGGCTTACGGAGCTGTCTACGCACGGAACTGGTGGCGATGGACCCATGAAACGCAGCTGGCAGCAGAGAGCCCGCCGGTGGACACGTCACCTCCCAGTAGGTAACCTAAAACGAACGACAGGACGGAGCAGTCATGCGCCTACTCGCCGCCTTCTTCCATACCACCACTGCAGCCATCATCGCCCTCATCTGCATGGGCACAGTAGAACCCGCACCAACATTCGCGGTAGCCGCACCAGAACAACCGCCCCTCATGGTGGACCCGATCAGCACCAACCCAGACAGCAGCTGGGCGATCTACACACCCGAAGTGGACGTGGAGTTCCCCCCACCCCCTCCACCCCCACCCAGGGCCGTACCAGTAGCCCGGTACATACCCAACGCCAACACCAGTGTCATCGGCGCCGCCAGGGCAATGATCGGCGTCTCCTACACCACAGCAGGTTCCACACCGGCAGGGTTCGACTGCTCAGGGCTCACCCAATGGGCATACGCACAAGTCGGCATTCACATCCCCCGAACCTCATGGGCCCAACGCAACGCCGGCACCGTCATCCCCAGATCACAAGCACAACCAGGTGACCTGATTTGGACGCCAGGCCACATCGGCATCTACACCGGTGGGAACATGCAAATCGACTCACCGACACTGGGTAGCACTGTCAGCGAACGCGGCATCTGGCAAAGCAACCCCGTGTTCCTCAGGATGGGTTGACAGGCTTCTCCCACTTACACGGGTGGGGGAACGTCAACCGCACACCTCGCCCAACACGACCATGCCATGACGTCGCCGACGACGACACGAACCTGCCGGCCGGCACGTGGGTGTTTTTTGACGTCACCTTCACATCCTGGGACTTCTCCCCGCCAATGTTGTTGAGGTTGCCATACAGGGTGCGACGCGAATACTCCCAAAGCTTCCCGCTGGCCGGCAACACCTCACGCAACTGCTGGTAGGCGTGACGGTTAACCATCAACGGGACATGCAGCTCGTAGCACAGGGGGTCACCGATTCCGAGCTCCCGCAACAGGTCCAACGTGCGTTGCATGTTCATCAGGTAACGGCTTCGAGCTCCAGCACCGTAGGACTTGATGACACGTTCCAACTCGCCTCGATGGAGCACCGGGATTTGCTCCATGGGGCGCAAGATGTACACGTCGTCCATCATCCAGATCACGTCATCAGTCAGCGACTCGTCCTGCATGGCGCGCATGGCGTTGTTGGATGAGTCGATGAAGCTGTTGTAGTCGCGGGCGCCTTTCAGTCGTCGGCACGTTGCCCATGATGGGGAGAACCCTGACAGCACCACCTCGCCGTGGGGCACGTTGTCCAAGGAGCGCAGCGAGTAGCGAAGGTACTCGCCGACACCGGCTCGAACCGGGTAGATCACATCCGGGGTCACCATTTGCGCTCCCGGATCGCCTGCTCCTGTAAGAACTTCAGCTTGATTGCGCGCCGCTTCAAGTCAACATCCGTGAACTTTTTGCCCCGGCGCCCGAGCTTGGACGCATGCGAGTCGTCGCGTCGCAAGTAGATCGTGACAGGCTCCTTCACAGCAACAAAACGGGCACCCTTTTGCACCATGGCGGTCACGAACGGGGCGTTGGGGAGGTCGTGCATTTCGTACCCGCCCACCTGGTAGAACCATTCCTTACGGAAGGGCGAGTGCCCCACAATGAACCCTCGACCGCGAGTTTTCCTCTTCATGTCAGCTGGGTGCCGGCCACGGTGGAAGTTCAGGGGTGCGCCCGGTTTCCACGTGTCGAGCGAGTTCCATGACACACACAGGTAGTCGGCTTTGCTTTCGTGCTTGCTCAACGTGTGGACAGCGTTGGAGTGGATGCCATCATCAATAGACAGGTACATCACCCATTCGGTTTGGGCTTCTCTCACGGCAGCGTTCCGCAGCGCCCCCATCGTGTCCCTGGTGGACTCCACGATCTTCAACCCCGGCAGGAGCTCTAGTGCCGCAGCCCGCGCCTCGACAGTGAGCCCGTGGTCCTTGCCCAATGCCACCACAGCTTCACTGGCCGGCGGGTTTAGTGCCGCCACATACGCACACCACTGGGGCAGGAACTTTCCGTACCCGCCGAACGCGATGGTCACCAAGCCAATGTTCATGCGTCCTCCGGCGGATAACCCAAAGCGATGGCGCCACAGAAGATTTGGTTACCGAACTGTGACTCAAAAAACGGGCGGTGACCGTCACGAATGTTGGGGTTCGCAAAGGCGCTGTGCAACCCTTCGGCGGTGGCCCACAAGAGCACCTGCTGGATCACCACACCGGCATCCAGGTATGGCATCCACTTGATCTCGTCGCCGGCCACATAGGCGACAGGGTCGGCAAACACCAACACCACCAAGGGGGCCCGGTGAATCCACCCCACACCCCCCACGAGCACGCCGCCCAGGAAAGCCCTGTCGTCACGGCCGGTGACACCAAACAGGGAGACTGCCTGCCTGTCGCACGACGAAGGCGCCTCGGCTTTCACTGCCGTGATCTCGTGCTGCCAGCGTTCCAGCGTGTTGTGCGGTATGGGGGCGCTGTCGAACATTCGCTCCGAATGGCGGTCCTTCATGATCTTCATGAGGGTTCCTTTTTTGCGTTGCTGGTGCGCCGTGTATCGGGCTTGGTACTGATTGGGTGCAGGCTCCATGTGACCATCGTAGTGGGCGCAACACGCCCCACGCCACATCTTTGTCCGCGCGGCGGACACTGATAGACTGTCCCCATGCAAGACACACCCATGACTCAGACCAGGGCATCCAAGCTACTGAACCGCACCACCAAAACCATCCGCCGCTGGTTGGACGCCGGCGCCCTCGACCCCTACTACGTTGATGGCGTACGGTTCGTCTCCACCAATAGCGTGAGGCGCTACCTCGATCATGACGGCGACCTGCCGTACTTCCTGCACGACCGCATTACCCTCCTCGAACACGGAAGCCGGTAACCCATGGTCAACCGACCCAAACAGATCGGCACGAAAGCCGAGAGCGCTGTTGTGGCCGCATGCAAGCGCCTTGGCTACCCGGACGCGTACAGGCGCACACAGACAGGCTCTCAGGACCAGGGTGACATCGTGCTCTGCGCCAACACCATCATCGAAGTCAAAGGGGGGCACGCCGCCTGGGACGCCTCCACCGGCCAGATCGACAAGTGGCTCGAAGAGACAGGGAAGGAGGTCGTGAACGCCAACGCCATCTACGGGTTCCTGGTCGTCCAACGCAAGGGCGTCGGACACCAGAACGCGGACCAATGGTGGGCGTACACCCCGCTGACCGTGGGCACACACATGAACCTCGTAGTCGGCTACCCCGGCTACCCCATGCTCGACACCAGCCCCTGCATCACCATCCGCACCACCCTCCAGCAGATGCTCACCATCTACACGGCTGCTGGCCGATCACCCGAAAGGAAACCATGAACACCGACACCAACACGCTCATTGAAGGACTTGAAGACTGGAAGTACCACCAGCTGCCACAGTTGTCATCTTCAGGCGCCCGCACCCTCCTTACCTCACCGAAGAAGTTCGCGTACGACCGGGAGAACCCTCGCACCGCCACCAAGGCCATGGAGCTCGGCACTGTCGCGCACACCATGATGCTCGGCACCGGCACCGAAGGGCAGGTCGTGCAACTCGACGGCGAAGACGTGGCAGAGTTCCGCTCCAACGCGGCCAAGGCCGCACGAGACGCCATCACTGCCGCCGGCAACATCCCCGTCAAGCGCCACGAGTTCGATCAGATCGAAGCGATGATCGCAGCCGCGAAAGAGAACCCCGACGCAAAAGAGCTCATTGAAGCCCAGGGGCAAGCCGAACTGACAGCGCTCGCCATCGACCCTCGCACGGGAGTGGGGCTCCGGGCACGCTTGGACAAGGTGATCCCCCGCGATAACGGCGTCCTCGAAATCGTAGACGCAAAAACCGCCCAGAGCATTGATCAGTTTCTGTTCGCCAAGCACGCCTACAGCTACGGCTACCACATCCAGGAAGCGTTCTACCGACACGTCTACAACATCGTCACCGGCCGGTCGCTCGACAAGATCAAGTTCACGTTCATCGTCATGGAGAAGACCGCCCCCTACGATACCCTGGTCTGCAGCCTCGACTCCGACTCCGTGCACCTGGGGAACGAGAAGACCCAGCAGGCCATCGAACGGTTCCGCGACTGCATGGAATCTGGGGTGTGGCCGGCCAGGTACGACAGCAAGCAGATCATCCGCATCCCCGACTACGCATTCCGGGGCGTCAGCGCAGAACCCGCCGAAGAGGAGGCAAACTGGTGAACGACGAAAGCACTTTCAAGATCATGGAAGCCGAAGCAGCCACCAAGCGCGCGCAGCAGGTGACCCACACCTTCATTGCGTTCTTCACCGTCCTGGCTTTCCTGCCGGCAACCGCACTCGTGTGGACGGCAGCGATCCGTTTCATCTGGTGAAACGAGGCGGGGGCACACAGCCAACTAGGTCGACCGTGTGCCCCCGCACGCCATGACACCACCCGTCGTGCCCGGCGCCCCCACTCAATGTGGGCGTCTAGCTCCCCGGAATAGCCATCACATCCATCGCCAGAGGAAGCACAATCCACTGCTGGCCTGTCCAATGACACGCCACATAGTCACGTGCGCCAGGGTCCGAGGACAACGCAATTGGGTTGCCGCCAGCAAACGTCTCGTCCACAGTCCACGCATGCCCACCGGTACCGTCCTGAGCCAACACCAAGTGAATGATGCCAGCCTTGTCAGAATCCCACGTCGGCAACGTCAGAGACGTCACGTCCCCCACAATGGTGGCGCGGATCGTCGTCGGCTGCGTCAGACCCGATAGGTCCACATCCCCCGACCAAGACGTCTGCACCACAGAGTCCTGCCATGTCGGATCAGTCGGCCCAACAAACTCCGCCTCAAGCTGCAACGGGTTCGAGCTCGTACCATCACCAGTCAACGTCAACTCAACGGTGGCAGTGTCAGACACCTGCAGAACCACAGGGTCAGCGTTGATGATGAACGGCCGGCCGGCAGAACCAGACCCCGTTACCGATACCCCACGGCCTGCCTCAATCGCACAACCGCACGAACTTCCCTTGCACCCACAAGCCATGTCAGCACCCCTCTCTTTTGACTGAACCTACACCCATGTGCCCAACACCTTGATCCACGTCTTCTTCACACCCCGCCACGCGCTAGCCACCTTCACCCACGTCTTCTTGATGTTCCGCCACGTGCCGGCAGCCTTCACCCAACCCAAACTGGGAGTCTCAAAAGCAACAGCGGCCACCCAGTCCCCTCCGCCAGCAGAGTTGATTGCCTGAACACGCCCATACAGTTCTGCCCCTGGAGGCAATGGTGATGCAACGGTGTTGCGCGTCGTCCCCGAAAGCTCGTCATACACGACATCGGTGAAACCCGCATCCGTTGCTACCTGCCAGCGGTAGTCCTCAACAGCGTCACCATTCGTGCTGGACGGCGCCGAAGCCGACAGATACGCACTCGTTGGGCCCACACTGGACACCGAAAAACTGGTGGGTGCTGACGGCGGAGACGCCGGACGTTGCGCCACAGTCCACGAACGCGAATGGCTGGGAGTTCCACCCAAATAGTTGCCAGAGATCGACGCCGAAAACGATCTAGACACTGAATTCGAATAGGACGTAGCCACATTCAGTGTGCGCGTCTCAACCAACACCGTCTTCGTTTCACTGGCGTCAGACTGCAGTGTGAAGCTCTCAGAACCGCTGACAGAACCCGAGTAGCTCAACGTTTGACTGTCGTTGAACCCCCACGACATCGTCTGCACATAGAAACGGATCGTCAACGTCACCGACGTTGTTCCCGCCCCCACCGACGACGGGGACTGGGATATGTCAATCCCCACCCGCTCTTTGCCGTCTTCGGAGCCCCACGTAGTTGCCATCAGCTGCTACTCCAGCTCAAACCAAACATCACCATCAACACCATCCCCCGAAGTAGGCGGGGTTTCCTCCGCGAAGAAACTACGACCCCCCACGGTGTCCGCATCCACAGTGCCCGTGATCTGACTGAACGGATGCGTGTGAGAAGACGGGGGGAACGAACCAGGCTTAGACGTGATGTCCGACCAGTCAGTGGGCACCGGGGTGGGCGGGACGACACGCAACTCCTCAGCAGAGTCAATATACGTCTCCAAACCATCCAGGGAGCTCTCCGTGGTGTTGGACACGTTGATGCCTAGCGGATCACCGAACGAACCGTCACCCACCAACCCGCCGGGAACAGTGTTCACGGCACCAGGTGGCACAGTGGGCGGCGGTGAGAACTGCCACGCTGAACCCGTCCACACCGGCACGTCACCCACACCAGGGCCTGCAGTATCATCAACGTCACTCAACTCGGTCATGCGGACTGTGGCCTCACCAGTCAAGTTGAACGGGTCAGACGGCAGCCCACTGCCAGTGATAGACAGTGACAACGTGGGCGAACCCTCCACGTTGATCACAACATCGCTGCCTTCACGGGACACCACAAACGGGTCACCCACAGTTCCCGAACCTTGGACAGCAATGCCCTCGCCGCCCTGGATGATGCACGAACAGAGGTCGCTGCAGTTACACGCCATCGTGCACCCCCACGGGCGGCGCCCCACCAGACTGGCTAGGTGCCGCCACGACTGTCCCGGCGGGCTTCGGCCCGTCAGTCTCAGCAATGTACTTCGGAGACAACCCCTTCGACGCCACATCCCACCACGCACGCAACGCAGCACCAGCAGCAGCAAGCACGGACACCGCCACACCTGTCAGGATCGCCCGCCAGTCAAACGCATCCAGCAGGTCCGTGGTGAGGTACGCGGATGTGCCGCCGGCGGGAATCCATGAACCGTTCAGGTTCTGCCCGAACGTTCTCAGCGCCGCAATCTCCGCGTTGTACCGGTACTTCGAGGGAAAGTACGTCTCAAACTTCCTACGCACCCAACGCCCAAACCGTGTCATCGTTCCACTCCTCAGATCGTGATGCCGTATTCGGCGAGCTTGCCCTTGGTCACAGGGCCAATGATCCCGTCAACCTTGATGCCCACGCGTCGCTGGAACTCCTCCACCCACGCCTGCGTTTGAGGGCCATCGAAACCGTCAGGGGTAATCAGGCGCCCACGCTTGTACTTGACCTTCCACCGGTAGGCCGGGAACACCTTGCGCAAAGCAGCCTGAACGTCCTTGATCTGAGCACGCGTCAACCAGTCCTCAGTCGTCTTCCCGCCCTTGCTTCGAGTCACGTCATCAACCTCCTGCTTCGCGATGCGGGCCTTCACGAACTTGTGGGGGTTGACGTAATCACCATCCACCCAGATCGCCAGGTGCAGGTGAACACCAGTAACATTACCGGTGGCACCCATGTGCCCAATGGTCTGACCGCGCTTCACCGACTTGCCGGCCGTCATCCCAGACGCGAACTTCACCATGTGCGAGTACCCCGACTTCACACCATCACCATGGTCGATCTGCAGATAGTTGCCAGCCCTCGCGTGACCAGCGATACGAGAGTTGATCACACCATCCGCAATGGCTTTGATCGGCCACGGGCCACTCTTCGACTTGTCACGGCCGTAGTCAGTGCCGTTGTGATTCGGGCGCCGAAGCGTCCGATACTTCCCGGTGACACGAACCGGCTTGTACGGGTAGTCGAACTTCTTCATGATTCCTCCTCGGGCGTCCTTCGTTGCATTCTACGCTCGTTACTGCTCGGGCGGGGGACGGTCAAAAGAACCCCCACTTGCACCCACATCAAAGTCGCCAAAAACGACGCAATCGTCAACCACACAGCCCCATCAACCTCACCCACCAGCTGCCGGTACAACACCACACCAGCACCAACAGTCAAGGTGACCGCCATGCCCATCAAATGCCACCCCAAAGGGTACCGAAACCACATGCCACGAGCGATACGCCCATACCCCACGATGAACGTCAGCCCGGCTGCCAGCGCC
>Ga0136599_1000399_pt1 | contig 11859 bp, 8 predicted proteins | sample AntRauMFilla2697_FD_104635 | JGI IMG/M metagenome (GOLD analysis project Ga0136599, IMG submission 104635) | Saline lake microbial communities from Rauer Islands, Antarctica - Metagenome Filla 2 #697 | ecosystem: Environmental > Aquatic > Non-marine Saline and Alkaline > Saline | place... | reverse complement strand
GATAATATCGTAATTAAGGTATCATTATTAAATGCAGTAGCAATGGATGAAGGACTACGTTTCTCAATTAGAGAAGGTGGAAGAACAGTCGGCGCTGGTGTGGTAAGTAAAATTATTGAATAAAAAAGTTTAGGTCAGTAGCTCAATTGGTAGAGCAGCGGTCTCCAAAACCGCAGGTTGGGGGTTCGATTCCCTCCTGGCCTGTATAAAAAAAATTAATATGAAAAAAAAAATACTATCTGCTATTCTGGCAATGTCATCCATAGCTTTGGTCGTTACAGGGTATAGTATACGAAATTTAATGCCAATATGGCTTTATAATAATTGGTCTCTCGTTGCCGTATTCTTTGCGGCTTCTTCATTTGTACTAGCAATAAATTTTAAAATGTTGTCTTTTTTCGTCTCTGAATCGTATATAGAGTTGATTAAAGTTCACTGGCCTAGCAAAGATGAAGTAATGCGCTACACAATAATAACTTTATTAGTTTTATTTACTGCAAGCTTATTTATTTGGTTTTTGGACGGAATTTTAATTAAATTAATTGCATTTGTAACAGGTCAAATAGGTTAGGTATGTCAGAAAATAATAAAAAATGGTTTGTAATACATGCTTTTTCTAATTATGAAAATTTTGTAGTTCAAGAAATAAGAACCAGAATAGAAAGAGATTCATTACAAGATTACTTTGATGAGATAGTTGTTCCATCTGAAGATGTTGTTGAAATAAGAGCAGGAAGTAAAAGAAACGTATCTAGACGTTTCTTCCCAGGTTATGTTCTTGTTAAAATGGAAATGAACGAACAAACTTGGCATTTAGTAAGAAGCACTCCAAGAGTTCTTGGTTTCGTTGGTGGTAATAGCGAAAAGCCAACCCCTATTAGTGACAAAGAAGCAAATAATATTCTTCAAAGGGTAGAAGATGGTAAAAATAAACCAAAACCAAAAGTTCTATTTGAACCTGGTGAGGTTATTCGTGTTATTGACGGTCCATTTTCAGATTTTAATGGGGTTGTGGAAGTTGTTAACTATGAGAAAAGTAAGCTAGTAGTAGCAGTATTAATATTTGGTCGTTCAACACCAGTTGAATTAGACTTTACCCAAATCGAAAAAACATAAATTTAAATAAGAAGTAGGTTAAAAATGGCAAAAAAAATTACAGCATATATAAAATTACAAGTCCCTGCAGGTAAAGCTAATCCGAGTCCTCCTATTGGACCAGCATTAGGTCAACACGGTGTTAATAGCATGGAGTTTTGTAAAGCTTTTAATGCTAAAACACAAAGTATAGAGGTTGGTTTACCAACCCCAGTCGTTATTACTGTTTACGCTGATAGAAGTTTTACTTTTATTCTAAAAACTCCTCCAGCATCAACATTATTATTAAAAGCTGCTGGTCTTAAGAAAGCATCAAGTACTCCAAATACTGTCAAAGTAGGCAAAGTAACAAAAAGCCAGCTAGAAGAAATTGTGAAGACTAAACAGCCTGATTTAACATCAGCTGATATGGCTGCTGGTGTAAAAACAATAGCCGGTACTGCAAGAAGTATGGGTATAGAAGTTATAGGGTAAATTATGAAACTAACAAAAAAAAATAAACTAATTCAAGAAAATTTTGATTCAAATGATTTTCATCCAATTATTAATGCTATTGAAAAGTTAAAAACAGCTCCTAAAGCTAAATTCAATGAAAGTGTAGACGTAGCGATTTCATTAGGAATAGATCCTAAAAAATCTGATCAAAATGTTAGAGGTTCAGTTGTTTTGCCTAATGGCACAGGTAAAACCGTCGTTGTAGCTGTTTTTGCAGACGGTGATAAGGCAGAAGAAGCCCAAAAAGCTGGTGCGGACATTGTTGGTTTTGAAGAACTAGCAAGTTCCATCAAAGCAGGTAAAATAAATTTTGATGTTTTAATTTCAACTGTGGAAGGAATGAAAGAAATAGGTAAACTTGGACAAATTCTAGGACCTAAAGGTCTCATGCCAAACCCAAAAGTCGGTACTGTAACAAACGAAATTGAGAAAGCAGTGCAAAATGCCAAAGCTGGTCAAGTTCAATTTAGAGCCGAAAAAGGTGGTATTGTTCATTGTGGTATTGGAAAAATAGACTTTTCTTCAGAAAATTTACAAGATAATTTGATAACTTTAATCGATAAAATTAAAAAACTTAAACCAGCTAGTGCTAAAGGCATATTTATTAAAAAAATAAATATATCTTCAACTATGGGCCCTGGTCTTAATATAGAAATTGCTAGTTTGAGCAAGTAATTTACACAGAGCTAGTATGTGGTTTTCTACATATTAATCTGTCGTAGACCACAGGTGCTTTGCTTAATTTCCTGTGTAGACATGACCTATAAGGTCAACCAATGGAGTAAAATATGACATTTTCCTTAAGTCAAAAAAAACAAATAGTTTCTAGCGTTAACGATATGGCGTCTAAAACTATTTCTCTAGTTGTTGTTGAATACAAAGGTGTTACAGTTTCTGAAATGACAGAACTTAGAAAAAAAGCCAGAGAAGTAGGAGTTACAATTAAAGTTGTAAGAAATACTCTTGCTAGAAAAGCTTTTGAAGGAACATCTTTATCCTGTGTTGTTGAAAATTTAAAAGGACCAATTTTTTTGGCTTTCACAATAGATCAACCAGGCGCAGCAGCAAAAACAATTTTTGAATTCGCTAAAACTAATAAAAAAATTAGCGTGAAATCAATTGTTTTAGAAAGTGAACTTCTTTCAGCTAGTGAGATAGATAATGTAGCTAAGTTACCAACATATGATGAAGCAGTTTCATTATTGATGAGAACAATGTTAGCACCGATTGAGAAACTAGTGAGAACAATTGCTGCACCAAACGTTAAGTTAGTCAGAACGCTAAGTGCTATTAAACAAAATAAAGAAAACCAAAACTAGGAGATAAATAATGAGTATAACAAATAAAGACATTCTAAATGCTATAAGCAACATGTCAGTTAAAGAAGTAGTTGAGTTAATCAAGTCTATGGAAGATGAGTTCGGTGTTAGCGCAGCAGCAATGGTTGCTCCAGCTGCAGCAGCAGATGCAGGAGCAGCTGTTGAAGAAAAAACTGAGTTTGACGTTAAAATGACAGAACTTGGAGCAAATAAAGTTTCCGTAATTAAAGCAATAAGATCTATTACAAGTTTAGGTCTTAAAGAAGCAAAAGAAATGGCCGAAAAAGCACCTGTTGTGATTAAAGAAGCAGTTTCTAAAGCTGAAGCTGAAGATTTAGTAAAATTAATTACTGAAGCTGGCGCAAAAGCTGAAATAGTATAATACAAAACTAAAAAAATGGCGCCTTTTACAGGCGCCTTTCCTATTTTTAAGAGGCATTTAATGGCAAAACAACTGTTACCTAAATATAGTTACACACAAAAAAAGAGATTTAGAAAAGATTTTGGAACTTTAGAAGAAATCGCAAAGATTCCTCAGTTACTGTCAATGCAAGTTAAGTCTTATGCTGACTTTTTGCAACAAAATGTCCAAAGCTCAGAAAGAAGTTTACAAGGACTTCATGCAGCTTTAAGCAGTGTTTTCCCCATTGAAAGCTATGCTGGTCACGCATATCTAGAATATTTAGGTTACACAATAGGCAAGCCTATTTTCAGTGTAAGTGAATGTAAAATGAGAGATAAGACCTATGCTGCTTCTTTAAGAGTTAAGATTAGATTAACTATTTTTGACAAAGAAATAAAAGACAAAAAAGTTATAAAAGATATTAAAGAACAAGAAGTTTACATGGGTGAAATTCCATTAATGACTGATATTGGTTCTTTTGTGGTAAATGGCACAGAGAGAGTTGTCGTATCCCAGTTACATCGTTCCCCTGGTGTGTTCTTTGAGCATGACAAAGGTAAAACACATTCTTCTGGCAAACTTTTATATAGCGCAAGAATTATACCTTATCGTGGTTCATGGTTAGATTTTGAATTTGATGCAAAAGATAATATATTTGCACGAATTGATAGAAAGAAAAAAATGCCTGTTAGCATAATTTTAAAAGCTTTAGGTTATTCCTCTGATGAAATATTAGATAGATTCTTCGATTTCAATGATTTTACTGTAGTTGATGGAAAAGTTAATTTACATCTTATACCATCTAGGTTGAAAGGAGAGGTAGCTGCATTTGATATATATATTAATAATGACCTCCTGATTGAAAGCGGTAGAAGAATTACAGCAAAACACATTAAGCAACTTGAAAAATCTGGTATTGATTCATTAGAAGTATCTGATGAATATTTATTAGAAAAAACAATAGCAAAAAGTATTGTTGATGAAGAAACAGGTGAAATACTTGTAGCAGCAAATACTGAAATTACATCAGAAGTTTTAGACTCAATCTTATCAAATTCAGTTAAGTCGTTTTCTACCATCTATACAAATGACTTAGATAGAGGTGATTACATCTCAAGAACATTAAGGCTTGATAATAGCAATTCTACTTTAGACGCACTAGTCGAAATTTATAGAATGATGAGACCTGGTGAGCCACCAACAGAAGAAGCATCAACAAATCTGTTTAATAGTTTATTTTTCTCAGAAGAAAGATATGATCTTTCCAACGTCGGAAGAATGAAATTTAACAGAAGAATAGGCAGAACAGAAGACACTGGTCTAAATATTTTATCTAAAGATGACATAGTTGATGTAATCCATACGTTAATACAAGTTCGAGATGGTTTTAATCATGTTGATGATATAGATCATTTGGGTAATAGAAGAATAAGGTCAGTTGGTGAAATGGTTGAAAACCAATTCAGAGTTGGGCTTGTAAGAATAGAGAGAGCAGTTAAAGAAAAAATTAGCTTAGCTGAGTCAGAAAATTCAATGCCTCAAGATTTGATAAATTCAAAGCCTGTTGCTTCCGCCATTAAAGAATTTTTTGGTTCAAGTCAATTATCTCAATTTATGGATCAAGTTAACCCTTTATCTGAAATTACGCACAAAAGAAGAATTTCAGCTTTAGGTCCAGGTGGTTTAACAAGAGAAAGAGCTGGTTTTGAAGTTAGAGATGTTCACACGACTCACTACGGTAGACTGTGCCCAATTGAAACACCTGAAGGTCCAAATATAGGTCTTATTAATTCATTGTCAGTTTACGCTAATACAAACTCATATGGTTTCTTAGAGACTCCTTGTAGAAAAGTTGTTGATGGATTGATAACAGATGAAATTGTTTATCTTTCAGCTATAGAAGAGATAAGCTTAAGAATTGCTCAAGCAAATGCCAGAATCGTAAATAATAAATTAGCTGATGAATTTGTAACTTGTAGACACCAAAACGAATTTACATTAACCAAGTCTGAAAATATTGATTATATTGATATTTCACCAAAACAAATTGTTTCAGTAGCTGCTTCTTTAATTCCTTTTTTAGAGCACAATGATGCTAATAGATCATTGATGGGTTCCAATATGCAAAGGCAAGCAGTTCCTTCAATAAGAGCTGAAAAACCACTTGTTGGAACAGGTATGGAGAAAATAGTTGCATTTGACTCTGGTTCAGTTGTATCTGCTAAAAGAGCTGGAATAATAGAGTTTGTCGATGCAAGCAGAATAGTAGTTAAAGTATCAGGTGAAAACAACCAAACTAGTGGAGTAGATGTTTATAATTTAACTAAATATGCTCGTTCAAACCAAAATACATGTATTAACCAAATTTCAAAAGTTAAACAAGGTGATGTGGTAGAGCAAGGTGACATACTTGCTGATGGACCTTGTACTGATATTGGAGAATTATCTCTTGGTCAAAACATGATGATTGCTTTTATGCCTTGGAGTGGATACAACTTTGAGGATTCAATCGTAATGTCAGAGAGAGTTGTCCAGGAAGATAGATTTACCTCAATTCACATAGAAGAATACGTTTGTGTTTCAAGAGATACAAAACTTGGTAAAGAAGAAATAACAGCTGATATCCCCAATATTAGTGAAAGTTCACGTAACAAGCTTGATGAAGTAGGAATTATATATATAGGAGCAGATGTAAAACCTGGTGATGTTTTAGTAGGTAAAATAACTCCTAAAGGCGAAACACAGCTTACACCAGAAGAAAAATTGCTAAGAGCAATCTTTGGTGAAAAAGCATCTGATGTTAAAGATAGTTCATTAAGAGTACCACCGGGTGTGAATGGAACTGTTATAAATGTTCAGGTCTCTACAAGAGAAGGCGTTGAAAAAGATTCAAGAGCAAAAGCAATTGCAGATAATGCAATTGAAAAAGTTAAAAAAGATCTTGACGATCAGTTACGAATTTCTAAACAGGATTTATTAGAAAGATTTAATAAAGTAACTATTGGAGAGATAGTAACTTCAGGCACTAAAGATTTAAAGAAAGGTTCTGTTGTAAACTCTGAAAACATTAACAGCGTTCCTGTAGACGATAGATTTAGTATTATATTTAGTAACTCTGAAACCAACAAAAAAGTTGAAGAGCTTAGAATCGAACTCCAAGATACAGTTAAGTTTCATTCAGAAAAATTAAAACAAGAAAAAAATAAAATAGAACAATCTGATGATCTTGCGCCAGGTGTATTAAAAACAATTAAAGTTCATCTTGCTATTAAGAGAAGAGTTCAACCAGGAGATAAATTATCCGGAAGACACGGTAACAAAGGTATTATTTCAAGAGTTGTTCCGATTGAAGATATGCCTCATATGCCAGATGGCACACCAGTAGATATAGTTTTAAATCCACTTGGTGTCCCATCACGAATGAACATTGGGCAAGTCCTAGAAGTACATTTGGGTCTAGCTGCTAAAGCTTTAGGTCTCAAAATTGGAGGGATGTTAGATTCTAACAAAAAACCAGTCGAGATAAGAAACTTTATAAATAATATATATAACGATGGAAATGAGAGAACAGTAGATTTAGAACAATTAGATGATTCTGAAATAATTGAATTAGCTTCAAATTTAAGGTCAGGTGTGCCTACAGCAACTCCTGTATTTGATGGAGCAGATGAAAATCAAATTAAATCTATGCTAAAATTAGCTGGTTTACCTCAAAATGGGAAAACTTTGTTAACTGATGGTAGAACTGGTGAAAAATTTGAGCATGAAACCACAGTTGGTTATATGTATATCTTGAAATTGAACCATTTAGTTGACGATAAAATGCATGCTCGTTCTACAGGTTCTTATAGCTTGGTAACCCAGCAGCCATTAGGTGGTAAAGCCCAATTTGGTGGCCAAAGATTCGGTGAAATGGAAGTTTGGGCTCTTCAGGCTTATGGAGCTGCTTATACATTACAAGAGATGTTAACTGTTAAATCAGATGATGTTGCCGGAAGAACTAAAATATATAAAAATATTGTAGATGGTGATCACAGAATGGAACCTGGAATGCCAGAGTCATTTAATGTTTTATTCAAAGAAATTAAAGCACTCGGTATTAATATCGAGTTAGACCAAGATCAACAAATTTAGGAGCATAAATTGAATTTTTTAAATAATGAGCACATGTTAATTCCTAAAAAACCCCTAATGAATGATTTGTTAGGTGTAATAAAAAGACAAAATCACTATGAGGAGTTTGACTCCATTAAAATATCCTTAGCATCTCCTGAGGTTATTAGGTCTTGGTCGTTTGGTGAAGTTAAAAAACCAGAAACAATTAACTATAGAACATTTAAACCCGAACGTGATGGTCTTTTTTGTGCAAAAGTATTTGGACCAATTAAAGACTATGAGTGCCTATGTGGAAAATACAAAAGAATGAAACATAGGGGTGTTGTTTGTGAAAAGTGTGGTGTTGAAGTAGCTCTTGCTAAGGTAAGGCGCGAAAGAATGGGACACATTGAATTAGCAAGCCCTGTTGCTCACATTTGGTTTTTAAAATCATTGCCTTCTAGGATTGGTCTTTTATTAGACATGACTCTAAGGGATATTGAAAAAATTCTATATTTTGAAGCATATGTTGTTCTTGAAACTGGAATGACAGACTTAGAAAAAGGTCAGATTCTAAGTGATGATGAATACCTTGATGCCTTAGAAAAACATGGAGATGAGTTTGTTGCTAAAATGGGTGCAGATGCTATTAAGTATTTCCTTAAGCACATAGATTTAGAAGGTGAGATTAAATTATTGAGGGACGAAATTCCTAATGTAACTTCTGAAACAAGATCAAAAAAACTTTCCAAAAGACTAAAATTACTTGAGTCTTTCTTGAAATCAGGCAATAAACCTGATTATATGATACTTGATGTTTTGCCAGTATTACCCCCAGATTTAAGACCGCTTGTTCCACTTGATGGTGGAAGATTTGCAACTTCTGATTTAAATGATTTATATAGAAGAGTTATAAACAGAAATAACAGATTAAAAAGGTTAATAGAACTTTCAGCACCAGACATTATTATTCGAAACGAAAAGAGGATGCTCCAAGAATCTGTAGATGCCTTACTTGACAACGGTAGAAGAGGAAGAGCAATCACAGGCACAAATAAAAGGCCTTTAAAATCTCTAGCAGATATGATTAAGGGCAAGCATGGTAGATTTAGACAAAATCTTCTTGGTAAAAGGGTAGATTATTCAGGGCGTTCAGTAATTGTTGTTGGACCAACATTAAAGTTACATCAATGTGGTCTTCCAAAAAAAATGGCGCTAGAATTATTTAAACCTTTTATATTTAGTAAATTAGAATCTGAAGGTCACTCTACTACTATCAAAGCTGCAAAAAGAATGGTAGATAAAGGTGAGGCTGTTGTTTGGGACATGCTCGAGGATGTTATTAAAGAGCACCCAGTATTGTTAAACAGAGCTCCAACATTACACAGACTTGGTATACAAGCATTTGAACCTATTTTAATTGAAGGTAAAGCTATACAACTGCACCCATTAGTATGTGCTGCTTATAACGCAGATTTTGATGGTGACCAAATGTCAGTTCACGTACCATTGACTCTGGAAGCTCAGTTAGAGGCAAGGACTTTAATGATGTCAACTAACAACATTTTGTCTCCTGCAAATGGCGAACCAATTATAGTTCCATCTCATGATGTTGTTTTAGGCTTATATTACCTAAGTAGAACATCTATTAATGATAAAGGTGAAGGTAAATTCTTTAAAGATATACAAGATGCAGTAAATTTTTATGAGTCTGGTCATGTTACATTACATGCCCACGTTAAAATTAGAATAGAAGATACAAAACATAATAAAACTTCAGTATGTGAAACCACAGTTGGTAGGGCAATAATTGCTAACATATTACCTAAGGGTTTATCTTTTAGCATAGTTAATAAAGTTCTAAAGAAAAAAGATATATCAGGACTAATCAATACTTGTTACAGAGAACTTGGTTTAAAAGATACTGTTGTATTTGCTGATAATCTTATGTACCTCGGTTTTGAATATTCAACAAAATCTGGTTTATCAATAGCAACAAGTGACTTAATTATTCCAGAATCAAAATCAGAGATAATAAGTGAAGCTGAAGCTCAAGTTAAAGAAATAGAAGATCAGTACTCATCAGGTCTCTTAACTAACGGTGAAAGATATAATAAAATTATTGATAAATGGTCAACCACCAATGAAAAAGTTGCCAAATCAATGATGGAAAAAATGTCTTATGAAGATGTTACTAATTCTGAAGGGAAAATCGTCAAACAAGAATCATTTAATTCTTTATACATGATGGCTGACTCGGGTGCTAGATGTTCTCCTGCACAGATGAGACAGTTATCAGGAATGAGAGGATTAATGTCTAGACCTGATGGTTCAATTATTGAGACTCCAATTACAGCAAACTTTAAAGAAGGTTTGAATGTACTCCAATACTTTATTTCAACTCATGGTGCAAGAAAAGGTTTAGCAGATACAGCGTTAAAAACAGCAAACTCAGGTTATTTAACAAGAAGGCTTGTTGACGTAGCTCAAGATGTTGTAGTTTCAAAAGAAGATTGTGGGACCCAAAGAGGTTTATTAGTTAAGTCTATAATAGAGGGTGGAGACATCGTTGAATCCCTAAAAGTAAGAGTACTTGGTAGAGTTTCTTTAAATGATATTCTAATTCCTGATTCAGATGTATGTATTGTGAAATCTGGGCAAACCATAGACGAGACAACAGCTCAATCTCTTGAAGATCATGGTATAGACGAAGTCATTGTAAGATCTCCTATCACATGTGAAGCAGAACTTGGTATTTGTGTTAAATGTTATGGTCGAGATCTAGCTAGAGGTCATCAGGTTAACATTGGTGAAGCAGTTGGTGTAATGGCAGCCCAATCAATCGGTGAGCCAGGAACGCAGTTAACCATGCGTACCTTTCACATCGGTGGTGCAGCAAGTGGTTCTTCATCTACAAATAGTATTCAATCTAAGCATGATGGAACACTAAAATTTCATAATGCAAAAACAGTTGAAAATAAAAAAGGTAGGTTAATTGTTATTTCTAGATCAACAGAAATAGGTGTAGCTAATAACCAAGGCAGAGAAGTTGAAAGATACAAAGTACCGTATGGAACTGAATTACTAGTTTCTGAGTCAGATAAAATTACTATAGGTCAAAAACTGGCACAATGGGATCCTCATACTTTACCCGTTGTTTCTGAGGTATCAGGTACACTTAAAATGATAGATTTTGTTGATGGTGTAACAATGAAAACTCAAACAGATGAAATTACTGGCTTATCAAGTACTGTCGTCACTGATAGTAAAAGTAATGTTTCTTCAGTTAAAGAGTTAAAACCAATGGTTAAACTTCTTGATGAAAATGGTGATGATGTAATAATTAAAGGCGGAACCGTACCTGCTCACTATTACTTACCAGCTGAATCCATTATTAGTCTTGAAGATGGAGCTAAAGTTTCTGTTGGTGATGTAATTGCTAGATTACCTCAAGAATCATCAAAAACTAAAGATATTACTGGTGGTTTACCTAGAGTAGCTGACTTATTTGAGGCCAGAAAACCAAAAGACTCATCTATATTAGCTAAAAAAACAGGTATTATTTCATTTGGTAAAGAAACAAAAGGTAAAAGAAGATTAATAATAAATTCTATTGATAGTAGTCAAAACTACGAAGAGCTAATACCAAAATGGAGAACCATTTCAGTATTTGAGGGTGAAAAAGTTGAGAAAGGTGACGTCCTAGTTGATGGTCCTTACAATCCTCATGATATTTTGACGCTTCTTGGTATAAGTAGATTAGCAGAACATATTATTAATGAAGTTCAAGACGTGTATAGACTTCAAGGTGTTAAAATAAATGATAAACATATTGAAGTAATTATACGTCAAATGTTAAGAAAAGTTATTGTTGAGACTTCAGGAGACTCAGATTTAATAGTTGGAGATCAAATAATATTGAATAAATTCATTAAAGTTAATAATGAAATAGATTCTAAAGGTAAAACCAAAGCTACATGTTCACCTATGTTACTTGGTATTACAAAAGCATCTTTAGCTACTGAATCGTTCATCTCGGCAGCATCTTTCCAGGAAACGACAAAAGTTTTGACAGAAGCATCTATATCAGGTAAATCTGATAGTTTAATTGGACTGAAAGAAAATGTAATGGTAGGTAGATTAATTCCTGCAGGAACCGGTCTCGCCTATCATAATGATAGAAAAAAGAAAGCTTTCTTTGAAGCTAAACAAAAATATGAAGAAGAACCATCATCTGATGATATTCAACAAGCATTAAGTGAAGCTTTAAAGAATAATGAAGCATAAAGATAAACTGCCGTAGTTATTGACAATTGAATATTAAATATTTAAAATTCAATTGCAATTACTACGGTTCCTAATGGAGAATTAATGTCGACTATAAACCAATTGGTGCGAAAACCGCGCAAAGACAAGATTGAGAAAAGTAAAGTTCCAGCTTTAAATAGCTGT
>Ga0136599_1000396_pt1 | contig 11889 bp, 10 predicted proteins | sample AntRauMFilla2697_FD_104635 | JGI IMG/M metagenome (GOLD analysis project Ga0136599, IMG submission 104635) | Saline lake microbial communities from Rauer Islands, Antarctica - Metagenome Filla 2 #697 | ecosystem: Environmental > Aquatic > Non-marine Saline and Alkaline > Saline | place... | reverse complement strand
TCCCCGACTGGTCCGGGTGGAGTTCCGCGGTCAGTATCTACCTATACGCCAACAACCTGAGCGGAACGATCCCCGACTGGTCCGGGTGGACTTCCGCGAACGCTATCTTACTATTCGACAACGACTTCACGGGAACAATCCCCGACTGGTCCGGGTGGACTTCAGGGAGCCTTATCTGGCTATGGGACAACAACCTGAGCGGAACGATCCCCGACTGGTCCGGGTGGACTTCCGCGAGCAATATCCGGCTACACAACAACAACCTGACCGACGTGGCGGGAACTGCTACGCCGCCCGGACTGACGTACCTGCGACTGGATGGCAACGCTCTGATAGAAGCAGCGGTTGATCGCGTATTGACATCGCTTGACACCGCTGGCGAGAGCAATGGAACCGTGCTGCTAAACGGCGGCACAAACGCAGTGCCCTCAGCCACCGGAATATCGGCTAAATCTAACCTTGAAGGACGCGGCTGGACCGTGACGGTGAACACATGAGCCTATCAGCAGCAATACCGGTGGAGCTCCAATTCGGCAACACGGCGAATGGCACAGCCATTGAGGTATTCCGGTGAGCACGGGCCGAAGACTTATGCTTCAATACCCTGGGTTGTTTTCCCTAAAGGCTACGAAATGAAACCAATAACGCATAACATTGAAATATACCAAAATGCTGCGTGGAAGCTCAAGGCTACATATAAAGATAGCGATAAGAACCCTATTGATCTCTCTTCATATGCCGGTGAGTTTGTAATTCGCCGTGATGCCACTAATCCGGAAGCTATATTGAGATCTTCTAACATTGTTTTTGGCGCTACCACGCATAATATCATAATCGCTTTAACCGCAACAGAGACAGATGAGTTACCGACAAACAATTTTGAAAAACTTACATGGGTTTTTGAGTTTTTGATGTATGACCCAGCTGATAGAGAGAATACTGCTGTACGTCTCTTAGAAGGCAAATGCATGGTCTATCCTAGTGTATCAAGGCCGGATACCACATGAGTACTCTCGAAATTGTCTCTAATGAAGTAACGAATACAATATCAGAAGAAAACCCTGAAGTTGTCATTAATGAGGCAGTTCAAGAAATCTCTATTGTAAATACTGATTTAATATTTACTTTAGAAGAGAGTATTAGCGAGATAGCTTTTACTAATGAAGATCCCGAGCTATCTATCACTAATGATGCGCTGACAGTCGATATTGTAGATTCTTTAACAACTATTAATCAGTATTATTCAGGCGGCTCTGCTGCTGATGGTGTAACCATCGAAGGTACAGGGCAAGCCGGAAATCCATTTAAAATTGCTGATGCAGTAATAGATGAACAAAATAGTCATCTTGATGAAACTTATCCTCATCTAAAGAAAGCGCCAGGGCCTTTTGTCGATGCAATTGCTGCAGGAGAAGCTGTACATTATATTCAAGAGCATCTCGAAGGTTCAGTAAGAGTGACTGATTATATTGTCAAATCAGCTACTGGCGAAGAGCATATACTTTTTAGTTCACGAGAGGTCCTATAACAATGACTATTAAAAGATTTGCCGGAGATAAATTTAGCGGGCTATCTACTGATACAAAGCCCACTAATATTACATCTGGCGCAACATTTTATGAATTAGATACAGGTATTATTTCTGTATACGACGGTACTGGTTGGCAGCAATCTTCAGGCACAATCAATTGGGGCGCTATCACCGGTACTCTATCAACCCAAACTGATCTTCAGTCCGCCCTCAATGGGAAGTCTAACACAGGACATACACATACATTAGCTAATGTAACTGACTCTGGTGCAGCCGCCAGTAAAGGGGTCACAGGTAATGATAATTTAGTAGTTACAGGTACTGCTGGCGTTAATGGTAATTTAGGTGAATGGGATGCCAACGGTGACTTAGTCGATTCAGGAAGTGCCATTTCCGATCTAGCGGCTGCAGCCCATAATCACTCTGTAGGTAGCTTAACAGGTGTTACAATAACTAGTCCAGCAAATGGACAAGCTTTAATTTATAACACTGGTGTATGGGAGAACAGAGCGTTAGTCGCTAGTGATATAGCTTCCGGTACTTTCGCGAATGCACGTATTTCTGAAGCAAGTGTTACTCAGCATGAAGGCGCTATCGACCATGATGCATTAACAGGTTTTGTAGCAAATGAGCATATTAACCATAGCGGTGTAAGTGTGAATGCTGGTGTAGGTCTTAGTGGCGGTGGCAGTATTGCAACTAGTCGCACTATTGATTTAGACATTAACAGCTTGACTGTCTTATCGGGTTCACCTGCAGCCACTGATACCTTTGCATTATATGATGTAACTGCTACTGGGATTCGTAAAGCTACATTCGGTACTATTGAAAGTGCATTGAATATTACGCACAGTCAAATAACCGATTTTGATCCTGCTAATTATGTGCCTACAAGTCAATTAGGTGCTAACAGTGGTGTAGCAACGCTTGATTCAGGCGGTAAAGTGCCAACATCTCAAATGCCGCCTTTAGCATTGACCGATATTCATGTTGTAGCTGATATTACAGCACGTAATGCTATCACCCCTAAGGAGGAAGGCGATGTCGCAATTGTCACTGATGCAAGCGCTGACTCTAACATTGATTCTGGTGGTGCTTCTTATGTATGGGATGGTACTGCTTGGGAACGCTTTAAAACTCCCAACGATGTCTCTCTTACGCCAGGAGGCGCTACGGGTAATGTACAGGTTAACGACGGTAGTGGCGGGATTACTGGTTATTCAAACCTTAATTGGGATAATGCAGACAGTCACTTCGAATTAACTGGCAGTATTAAGTTAAAAGAAGGCGGTACTGTCGCTACACCAGCTCGCGGAGAAGTATTATCTTACATTGAGACTGAAGTTGTTTCTACCGATACAATAACCCGCGTAATGCAGCGGTTAAGCAATGGAGATGATGTGATTATTGCAAGCTTTGTCGAGGCTACTTAATGTCTATTCAGAGATACGCAGGGGATAGATATACGGGTCTGTCTACAGATACAAAGCCTGCAGATATTCTTCCAGGAGCGGTGTTTTTGGAAACAGACACCGGGAACTCGTACTTCTACGCGGCTGGAGCGTGGCAGCTGGGAGGTGGGTCCACGACGTGGGGGAATATTACAGGCACGTTGGCCGCTCAGCCCGATCTTCAGTCCGAGCTGAATGCAAAAGTAGACGTTGCCGGGGATACGATGACCGGCAACCTGACCATCGACAAGACGACGCCACAGATCGTGCTGGACGAGTCGAGCCTGTTCTGGTCGATCACGCTGTCAGGCTCCGAGGCGTTTTACATTACGACCTCAGCAGAGCACGTCTTCAAGATTGGGGCTGCTGAAGTCGGTCGTATAGATGCTACTGGTTTCAGTGGGGATGGTTCGCAGCTAACCAATATCGACCATGATGCGCTCCAGAATTATGTAGCCAACGAGCATATTGATTGGACGCTCAGTGACCCACCCACACAGATCAATGATAGTGGCATATCAGAAACTAACGTGACTCAGCATGAGGCAGCGCTTTCAATCACTGAGAGCCAGATCACCGACTTAGGTCCATATATCGCAGGTGACGCAGACACACTGATTACTGATGAGAATGGAATAGGTCGCTTCTATTTCAACTCTTTCGCGCATCAGACATTACTTTTCGGAGGAGGGGCCGCTGGGCAGGTATTTATTTACCGTGACGAAGCAGCTACAGATCAGATAGCCTCTTTCGGTACAGGGGTAACATTCAGCAAAAACACAGCTGTTAATGCTGAATTCTTGAATGTCAACCATAACGGGGCGGGTACAACAATCCAGCCTGACGGTATTACCGCGATGTCGTATGGTTCGACTGATACATTCTCTATCGAACGTTATACAGGTGCTGGTTACAATACTGTATTGCTGGCGGACTCGTCGAATAATGTCGGGATAGGCAAGTTCCCATCGACAAAGCTCGACGTGAATGGGACAGTCACAGGCACAGCTTTTGCAGGTGATGGCTCACAGCTAACCAATATCAACGAAGCAGCGCTGTCGATTACCGAGAGCCAGATCACCGATCTTGGAAACTACACCGAGAGGGATGTGAATGAAACTATTTCAGGGGATTGGAATTTCACTGGCCAGCTTAACGCCAACGGCAACCCTGTAGTCGAAGAGACGGTTGGCACTTGGACACCTGTAGTGGTTGGTTCAACTACAGCAGGAACGCAATTATATGCGAAACAGTATGGCCAATGGAAGCGTTACGGCGATCTGATTTTTGTTGACTGTGAAGTAAAGCTATATGCTTATGATGCAGCGACATCTGGTCAGATTAGAATATCAGGATTACCAGTCTCAGCCCAAGTTGCCCGTTCAGGAGTAACGTTTGCGAGCATCGAGATTGATGCGACACTACCAGCCGACTTTCAGCAACTAGCCGGCTTTATCGTAGGTTCTCAAGTGCGTCTTCAGTACATGAGCACCTCAGGCGTAAACAAGTCGTTCACAGACGGCTTCATCGGACATAGTTTCCACGTTCGCTTCTCAGCGGTATACCCTGTATAATAGGATAACTGATGGCACTTTCAACCTTCGGAGTACACTCTATGAGATATTTAGTTCTTCTTTTATTTGTATGCAATACTGCAGCAGCAGACATCGGTATTGACGCGGTCACTGTTACGTCAAGTAGTCTTGGCTATGATACCCGAGGTAATGGGCTACAACTCGATGTAGACCATCGATGGAGTAATTGGGGAGTAGATGGTCAAGCGACTTTCCTTAAACACTCTAAAGTGACCGGCGATGGTGAGCGATACCAATACATTTTAATGGGCAGGAAGTTTTTCAACAACTACTTTATTGAGGCCGGTAGTGAATACGGCGGCTATGAAACCCGATTCCCGAATACATCTATATGGAAGAAGTTTGGATTCTCGCCCGGTGTTGGAGTAGGGAGACAGACAAGCAACAATGAGTTTGGTTTCCGATACTTTGCACCGGACAGTACACCAAATAAAACATCGGTACTTCAAGCTTATGGTGAGGTATTTCTGATGCCTTCATTCGCGATTGGCGCAACCGTCGAACGCTGGCAATTCGACATTAAGGCAGAACGCTTAAGAGGTACACAGATGACGTTCGAAGCGGGCTGGCGGTGGTAACCAAATGAAAACTTTAACTATTGTCTCAGCAGTGCTTATATTGCTTACGATAGCTTCTCTTATTTTTTACCCTAAGAGTACAATTACAATATATATTATAGTGTCTTTGTTTATAGCTGCTATCTCTATGAAAATAAATCCACAAAGTGGTATTTGGGATTCCTTGCAGATTGGCTTTGGGTGGCCTCTTAATCTAGTTGTAGGGTTAACTACATATATACGCACTTTATTATGAGAAAGTACCGTAATCGGGAATAATTATGAAGACATTATTAGGCAAATTCAGATGGGATCCTCGCCATGATTCCCCTATATTCCATCCTAACTCTGGCGAATTATTTATAGCAGACTTGACTGAAAAGCCCGATATTATTTTTGAAAGGGAACTAGAGGCTACATTCAGAGAAAATGTACTTGTATCTTTTAGAGAAAGCCCGCTAGCAGATGCTTCTAATATGTTTAAAATTGCACTTGTGCATGTTGTGAGTGAAGGCGAAGAAGTCTCTGACTTTAAGCGTAAAAAGCATTTAGAAAGAGCTATTCTTACACAAAATACTTTAAATTTTCTAAGTAAAAATAAATATGTATTTAAAGTTGATACTTACTTTAGAAGTTACCCTGCAAATCAACTCGCGTATTATCATTTTAAATGGCATGATCTCAGAGAAGAGCTACCAGGGTATACACATTATCATTGTGTAGGTGGTACTTCTACTAATTGCGGTCTAGGAGGGCTAGGTGCTGACATTGGCTGGACCTATAATCCTACAACATGTGATTTTAAAACTACAGTCCATGAGATTTTCCACAATCTCTTTCTGCATCATGCCGGTACGCCCCAAAAAGAATATGGCGAATATGATGTTATTATGGGAAGTGGAGGTCTAAGAGAAAGTCTTAACGCGCCTCATTTTTATAAGCTCGGCGTTATGGCGGCAGATAATATTGTAGAGATAGAAAATAGTGAAAGTAAACGTGTATGGCTAGTGCAGGCTGGTACATTTGACATGGCTGTGCCTATGAATGCTGATTTAATCGCTATTGCACGTACACCAAGAGGTGAAAATAAAAGAATAGCGGTATCTGTACACAAAGGTAAAGTCGATATACATGTACCGGGTACCGCTGGCTCGCAAATTTTCCAACAGACTACATTATTAAAGACATTATCTTTAAGCGATACCTTTACAATCGATAATGTAAAAATTAAAGTAATCGACCGTGATGAAATGCTAAATGCATATTTAGTAGACATTTCTAATAATACAACCGAAAACGCTCCTGATATACTTACGCCTATATTTCCAGAGCCTGACCAAGCATATGGCTTTATGAATATATCCGGTATTTGGCGTCATCCAGAATGGTCTGGCCAAGGTTTTCAGATCAGATACCTGAAAGGTAATGATCAAGTATTTGTCACTTGGCTTACTTGGGATCTGTACAATAATGCCGTATGGTTTTATGCTACTCTAGATATTATCGGTACAATGGCGAAAGGCGCTCTTTATTCCGGACGCTCCCCTGAAGCTGTCGGTTGGGCTTCCCTGTACTTCACTGATCAAAATCACGGAGTGTTCAGAGCGGGCACCTCTGAGCGTCTCTGGGCGCAACCGCTGGAGCGCCTTAGTGCTACAGTGCCTAGACACCCATTAGCTGGTTATTGGGGCTTAGGAAATCAAGAAGGGTTGTCTTTGGAAATGACGAAAGATGGGCGACTGATCGGCTATTGGCTAACTTATAAAAATGTAGGCACCCCAGTCTTACCGCGTGAAGCTTTACATTGGCGACTTATCCAACAGTTTAAAGAAGAAGACAGAATAGATCAAGAAGATTCTCGCATTGATGGTAAAATATATATTTATGACGTATTCAATGGAATGCTTGGTGTTAAAGCCGAGACTTCGATTAAAAAGATTAGTGAATTATCTATTGACAATGATAATATTTCCTTTAATCTTGATGGTGTAGAGCGGCAGCTAGCTATGCAGCGTTTTACGTAAGAAACATAAAAGTAATAAGTAGTCTTTTAAATTAGACTTCCAATTAAGAGTAATAAACCTAGTGAATCGATATCACTTTTAATTGTAACTAACGCAGGGATCTTTATGCATACGAAAGGACCGGACGATCTCACTCTGAGTTACAATGAACATGACGATAATGGAAGATCGTTTAGAAGACGAAATACTGATACTTTTTTCTCTCGTCCTGTATTTACTCATTTGATAACTCTCGTACTCGCTGCATCAGCCAGCTGGTTCGCAATGAAACAAATCGAATCGACATCTGCAGCTTCTCAGTTAGCTTCTGCTTATGGTAGAATTGCAATTTTAGAAGTTAAAAACGAAGCGCTGGTCGATAGATTGATTGGATTAGAAGCAGAGTTAACTTTCTTAAAAATAGCATATAAATCTGAGAATAACCCTAAAGTTTCTGTTTATAGGCTATTAGATGCGATGGGGCGACCCGCTTCTGTCAAAAAATATAATGCAGAAAAAGATAGTTTCCAAATGCTTTATGTGAATCATGCTCATGAACTTTTCTATGGAATGACGAATGCATTTATAGCGGGTAAAACTTCAGAAGAAGTATACGAAGTAGAAAATGCTCAAGAGCTCACTAAAGGAGACCGTCGCGCTTATAATTCAAAAATGTTTATTCAAGTACTTCATCAGTTGACTTTAAATAAAGAAAAATATGAAGTACGCTTCTGGCGATTTTACTTGAAATTCCCAGACAATACTGAAACAATTGTAGGGATACAAATTTCTGAAACTAAACTTAAGGATCTACAATGAAAACACTAAGTACAGAAAAAGCAGAATCTTCGGAAAAGGCTTCTGTTAAGACTCCTCAGAATCCTCCGAAATCAACCTTCACTATGGATGAAAGAGTGCCAAGCGCATGGATACTAACGGCTGGCGAAGAAGGTACTGTCCATGGGCGTCATAGCGTTACTGGTCGTAATTTCGAAGGTACAATGAAAGAGTTTAACGCAGCTCTGAGAGGTTAACTATGACAGTTTCCAATGCTGTAGACGACACAAGAAAGGTTTCAGACCCCAACGCTGAATACGATTCGTTATACCATATTTGGAAACGGAATAGAGCTATTTGTGGTGGTGAACAGGCGACGAAAGCTTTTGATGCGTCATTGGATAAAGAGAACAATTTAAATCTTTTAATTCCTTTTTCGCCTTCTATGACACATCAGCAGTATGCTCTTTATAGATGTGAAGCAGAATTACCGGGGATTGTTGCTGAATTTACTAAGATGATGATAGGAGGGCTTCTTCGAAAGAAGCCTACTTTAGAGCTTCCTGATAGTATTCCTGATGACACTGAGAATTGGATATTAAATCATTTTTCTGAAGATGATAAGCCCTTAACAGCGTTTCTTGACGAGATATTATGGGAAGAGTTTCAAACTAGTCGTTCTTGGATTTATTTAGATTTCCCTAATGTCAGCGATGACGATGACGAGGAAAGTGTACGCCCTTATCCTGTTATTTGGCCCGCTGAAACTGTCATAAATTGGCGTGTAGGCGTAAACAAAAAGAAAGAACGCTGTTTAGTTTCTGTTATCGTAAAAGGTTACGAAGAGGTCTTTGATGATGAAAATAAATTCCACCCTGCGTTAAAAGAAACAGTATGGGTGCACGAATTAGATGAAGAAGGCTATTACAATATTCGTAAATACCAGCGTAGGACAGAAGCGGCACAAGTCCCTGTAGTCACTGGCCAAAGAAGAACCACTCGAAATCAAAAAACAAATGATTTTGAAGAAGTGCGAGAAAAAATAGATTATAGAGTAAACGGTAAAAGAATAACTTATATACCTGCTTGGCCTTTAAATGGGAATATAGCACCTAAGAACCCTATTTTATCTGTTCTTGTAGATAAGGAAACTGCTCTCTATAATAAAATTAGTAGACGTAATCATCTTCTTTATGGTGCTGCTACATATACACCCGTGTTGCAAAGCGATATGTCTGACGAGGATTTCAATAAAATTGTCGAGAGAGGCTTAGGCAGCTGGATTAAAATAGGCCGAGAAGACAAAGTAGATATCCTGAAGACACCGACCGAAGCGCTAGGCGATATGGAGAAGGCTATCATCTCTAATATTGAAGAAATGGCAAAATTAGGTATTCGTATGTTGAGCCCAGAAGTGAATCAATCTGGTGTCGCCCTAGAAATACGGAATGCATCTCAAAACGCTCAATTAGGCTCATTAAACTTAAAGACTAGCAATACGCTTAGGCAAGTCATCGCTGTAATGATTAGTTGGCGCAATAATATTGAGCTTAATACGGACGATATTGGGTTTGAGCTATCTTCTGACTTTAACCCTATACCTTTAGGTGCTGACTGGCTCAGGCTGGCCACTGAATGGTATGAAAACAATCTCATTCCCCGTAGTCTTTGGCTTCTTATTCTCAAGCAGAATGATATGGTCCCTTCGGACTATGACGATGGAGAAGCAAAGAAAGAAATAGATGGCGATGGACTGACTAAAGTACCTGAACCGACAGGTGATTTTGCCGATCAAATGTAAGGAAAACAAATGATTAATCTGAACACTTCGCTCTTCGACAGTGTTGTTGATAGAGCAGCAATGGTACGGCTATACGAAAAACGTATTAGCGATAAAGTGTCAGTGGTAATTGATGGTCATAAAGTAAAAATAGCAAAACTTGTAGAAGACGCCAATTTATCTAATGCAGGTTTTAAACGTTTACAGAAGGCAGTAGATATTCAATTACGTAAAACTTACGGTGATACTTTCAAGCTCTCAAAGAGAACTTTTGTGGATTTAGCTAGTAATCAAATTTCTTTTGCTTATCAAAATATTGAGAATAAAGTAGGGAAAATTTGGCGTACACAGCGACCTCTGCGGCGTGTCTCCGAGGATATTGTTCTAAAAGATCCTTTGTATAAAAACAATACGCTTGCTAATGGTTGGCGCGGTATTGAGCAAAGCGAAAGAAAGCGTATCTCTCAGCTCATAAGACGTGGAATAGCTCAGGGTAAGACGCCACAAGAACTCGCAATAGAGGTTCGTAAGGGACGTATACATAAAATATCACGAAATCAGTCTATGGCTCTGGTCACTACAGCGACCACCTCTGTGCATTCTCAGGCCGACCATAGGGTCTATGAGGCTAACAAAGATGCGATCCGAGGGTGGCAGTATGTGGCTATCATAGACGGCGCTACGACGGCTATTTGTAGGCATCGTGATGGAACAGTATACGATGTAGACCAGCGAGAATACTTACCGCCAGCTCATTGGAATTGTAGGTCTGTAACAAGTCCAGTCTTCAAATCATGGAATGACCTTACTAAGCTAGAAGGATTAGCCCATATTAGAAAGAGGAATCTAGCTAAGCTTACAGATAAGCAAAAAGCTTACTATGACGGGTTAATACCTAAGCAAGAGACTTATAGCCAATGGCTCTTTAGGCAGCCTCGAGATATTCAATTAAAGCATTTAGGCTCCAGTAAGGCTGTATCCACATTCAATAGCGGTAAGTTCGAAGCGAAAAGTTTTCTCAACCCTGATGGGAAGGCTATTGGCATTAGAGATCTCGCCAGATTGACTGCACAAAAGTATACACCGGAACAAACCACTCATGGCTTCGCTGCTGCCAAAAATAAGCTCGATCAGCTGCAATTAGGGGCGACATCGCCTGACGATTTACTCTCAAGTAAAGAATTGGCCTCTAATCTTGTGCAATACTATAAGTTACAGGCTACGGAACTTGATGGAACTTTATCTCTCGTAAATTATAGAGGTGTTATAATAGGGTCAAAACGAGCGAATAAAAATAGGGTACTTAAAAGTCCTCCTAGAGAAGATCAAATGGTATTTAACCCTATCACTAAACGTTACGAAGACGCAAGGGTGTATCAACCGCAGCCTCAGGTTTTGAACAATAACTTAAAGCTTATGCGAGAGTCTGATGTACTAAAGCCTAGAGACAAAGAGTTTATATCTGATATAAGCACTAGGCTTGCAGGTACATTCGGTGTCAACCAAAGAGCTGTTGTAGTCGATAATCTAAGGATAATATTTACAAGGTATAGGAACCAAAACGAGCCCTGGGTCAATTTTAAAGCTGTTTTAAATAATCAGATGAAGTTCGATGTGATGAACGTGTCTGACGCGATCGAGACATCTCTAAGATCCCAATTAGATCCTTTGAAAAGGCTCAAGATATCCAATTATATAGATCCAGTTCTTGGCGAAGTACAGCTAGATGATCTTGCGACAAATTTTATAAGTAATATCAGGGCTAAGAATGCGTGGGAGTCCAGAGTAGCTCCTAAAATTGCAAGGGAGTTACGTACTATATTTGATTATAGAATTCCGCGTAAGTTGCGCAGTAGACTTTCAGAAAAAGACTTACAACAGTTTTATTTGAAATTTGCTAACAGATTATCTCTTGCTGACTCTCCTGACAGAGATCAATTCGCAGTAGCTTTAGGCCGTGATATTTATAATCTCGCGAATTATAATGGTAGCCGTAATGAATGGTATACTTTAGGATTACGTCTCTTAGACGCAAAGAATGCCAAGAAAATATTTAAGCTTGAAACATTCGGTGTTCAAAAAAGACGTATGAAGTCTCGTATGAGCGGTCGTTACTTCGGGCCTTACTACGATACTCTCTCTTACAACTTGAGAATTGTAGACCCTCGTGTTCAAAATTACGCACAGTTAACACG
>Ga0136599_1000394_pt1 | contig 11914 bp, 10 predicted proteins | sample AntRauMFilla2697_FD_104635 | JGI IMG/M metagenome (GOLD analysis project Ga0136599, IMG submission 104635) | Saline lake microbial communities from Rauer Islands, Antarctica - Metagenome Filla 2 #697 | ecosystem: Environmental > Aquatic > Non-marine Saline and Alkaline > Saline | place... | reverse complement strand
TTCAGACATCGAAGGCATCGCGCGGCCCGTGTCGCATTGGGTGCACAGCTCGAAATCGGTCGAAACCGTCGGCGTGGATGCGGCGCGCGCGGTGCAGGCGGCGATGACCGCGCCGGGCCAGATCGCCTCGCTGATCCTGCCGTCTGATACGGCATGGAACGAAGGCGGTGTGCCGCAGGGCGCGATTGATCTGCCTGCCCCCGCGCCGTTTGACGAAAGCGCGCTGGAGCGTGCAGCCAAGGCGCTTGACGGTCCCGAGACGCTGCTGCTGCTGGGCGGTACGGCCCTGACCGAGAGCAATCTTGAGATCGCAGGCCGTATCGCTGCAAAAACCGGATGCAAGATCCTGTCGGAATGGTCCAATGCGCGGATGGAGCGCGGCGCGGGCCGCGTGTTCATCGGGCGTGTGCCCTACCCCATCGATATCGCGTTGAAAGTGCTGGAGCCGTTCAAGCGCATCGTGCTCATCGGTGCGCGCGCGCCCATCGGCTTTTTCGCCTATCCCGACAAACCCGCTATTCTGACGCGGGAGGGTGCGGATATCCTGACGCTGGCGGATGCGGGAGCGGATCTTACCGGCGCGCTGTCCGCGCTTTGTGCTGCCACCGATGCCACCGAGACACCCCCCGCGCATGTGGTCACCGCCGAGCAACCGGAGCGGCCCACGGGACGCATCGACCTCGACAGTCTCGCCGCCCTCATCGCCCGCGCGATCCCCGAGGATGGCATCGTAGTCGACGAATCCGTCACCTCTGGCCGCGCCTTCTCGCCTGCCACAAAAGCGGCGCGCAAGCATACCTGGCTCAACAATTGCGGCGGTTCAATCGGGTACGGCATGCCGGCGGCCATCGGCGCGGCGGTTGCCTGCCCGGACCGCAAGGTAATGTGCCTCACCGGCGACGGATCTGCGATGTACACGGTGCAATCGCTCTGGACCATGGCGCGCGAAAACCTCGACATCGTCACGCTGATCTTTGCCAACCGCAGCTATGCCATCCTCCGCGGCGAGCTGACGAATGTGGGCGTGCAAAACCCCGGACCGCGTGCGATCGACATGCTAAGCCTCGACCGCCCCGCCCTTGACTGGGTGCAGATGTCGCATTCCATGGGCGTGCCCGCCACCCGCGTCACCGAGTGTGAGGATCTTGAGGCGGCACTGGAAGACGGGCTGACCCGCGGTGGTCCCAGCCTGATCGAGATTGTACTGTGAGGGCGGGGATGTGATGTCATGTCCCCGAACCTGAAAGACCTGCCACAAATACAGGCTTTGTTGGTCAGGCCCACGATTGCGGAGCTGATTACTCGCTATAGCCACGATGAGGTGGTCGCCGAGTTGAGGCACCTCATCGCGGAGATGCGGGCGCGGATACTCACCGGGAAGGCCGATCTTCCCGATTTCGATAGCGCCGATTTTGCCGGGCGCGTTGCAGCGCAGATCGAGCAGGCCCGCGCGCCCTGCCTTGTGCCAGTGATCAACGCGACGGGTATCATCATCCACACCAATCTGGGCCGCGCGCGGCTGGCGCCCCAAGTGTTGGAGGCGATGCAGGTGGCGGGTGCCTGCCCCAGCAATCTGGAGCTGGATCTGGAGAGCGGCAAGCGCGGGTCGCGCCATTCCCATGTGGAGCAGTTGATCTGCGATCTGACAGGTGCCGAAGCGGCAGTAGTTGTTAACAATTGCGCGGCGGCGGTGCTGTTGAGCCTGATGGCCACCGCGCAGGGCCGCAGTGTCATTGCGTCGCGTGGAGAGCTGATCGAGATCGGCGGCTCCTTCCGCCTGCCCGATGTCATCGCACAAAGCGGCGCACAGCTGCGCGAGGTTGGCACCACCAATAAGACCCGCACCGCCGATTACGCCGCCGCCATCGACGCGGACACGGCAGTTCTGCTCAAAAGCCACACCAGCAATTTCAGGATCGTGGGGTTCACGACAGCGCCGGACCGCCGTGAATTGGCGAAACTGGCACAGGACCGCAGCGTTATTCTGATGGAGGATCTGGGCAGCGGTGTTCTGATTGATCTGTCGCCCTATGGCCTGCCGGACGAGCCGGTGGTGGCCGAGATCCTGAAGACCGGCGTCGATCTGGTGATGTTTTCGGGCGACAAGCTGTTGGGCGGACCGCAGGCCGGGATCATCGCCGGACGGCGCGATATCGTGGCACAGCTCAAGGCGCATCCGCTGATGCGCGCGGTGCGGATCGACAAACTGTCACTTGCCGCTCTGGAAGCTACCTTGCGGCTCTACCGGGCGCCCTTCGATCCTACGCGCGATGTGCCCGTGCTTGCCATGCTGTCAGAGCCACTTGACGCGGTCAAAGAGCGCGCGCAGACACTCGCCGCGATGCTGGCCGAAATCGGTGTTACCGGTGCCACGGTGCGCGACAGCGTGGCCTATGCCGGTGCCGGATCCCTGCCCGATCAGGATCTGCCGAGTTTCGCTCTGTGTCTCGACCTACCCGACCTCTCTGCCGAGGATCTCGCCTCCAAGCTGCGCCGCAGTGTGCCCCCCGTGATCGGGCGGATCACGCGGGGATCCGTGATGCTGGACATGCGCACGGTGCGCGACGCAGAATTGCGCGCCATCGTGAGTGCCATCGCTGTCGCGCTCGTTCCGTGAAAACCTGTTGTGTGGTTGTGATCGGCCATGTGGATCACGGTAAAACCTCCCTCGTGCGCGCCCTGACGGGGACCGATACGGACCGCCTGCCGGAGGAAAAAACGCGCGGGCTGTCGATCACGCCGGGCTACGCGCATCTCGGATTTGACACCGGCACTGTCGATTTTATCGACGCGCCCGGGCACGAAGATTTTATCGCCGCGATGATCCATGGCGCAAGCGGGGCACAGGCGGCTCTGGTGGTGATCTCAGTTACCGAAGGGATCTGCGCACAGACGGTTGAGCACCTTGGCATCGCGCGGCTGCTGGGGATCACCACCGTGATTATTGCCGTGACAAAGGCGGATCTGCTTGCGCCCGAAGCCTGTGATGCGCGACTGGCAGAAATCCGGCACAGCCTGCGCGACAAAGGATTCACGGATGCGAAAACGGTACTTTGCTCCGCTCTGACAGGTGCGGGCATTGACGCGCTGCGCGACGAGCTTGGCGCGCTGCTGACGCTTGACTTTGCGCAATCTGGACCGCAGGGCAGTTTCCTGCCCATCGACCGCGTGTTCACCCTTGAAGGGCGCGGCACGGTGGTCACCGGCACGCTGTTGGGGCGGGATCTGAGCTGTGACGACGCGTTGACGCTGCTGCCCTCCGGTCAAAGCGTGAGCCTGCGCGGCCTGCAAGCGCGGGGAGTTGCGCGAGATACCATCGGCCCCGGAGAGCGGACGGCGGCCAACCTGCGTGGTGTGAGCGTCGCGGAGATTTCGCGCGGTGCGGTGCTGTGCCGGGGCGGGGACGCCGCGCCATCGCAGTGTATGGATGTATCAATAAATTTACTGCCAGATTGTCCGATCGCACTCAAACACAACGCGCAGGTCCGTGTGCTTTTCGGCACCACGAGTGAGGTCGCGCATGTACGGCTCTTTGGTGGGGGCCAGTGCGCGCCGGGTGGCAGCGGCTTTGCCCAGTTGCGGTTCAACCGGCCTGTCGTGGGGTTTGCTGGTCAACGTGCGGTGCTCCGGCGGCTGTCACCTCCGGCAACCCTTGGGGGGGCGGTTATTCTTGATCCTCAGGCCACGCCCGTCCGGGCCGGCGATGCCCTGCGGCTGCGCCTTTTGCAGGCGGTGATCACACTCAATCCGGCGGCGATCGCGCAGGCATTGGCACAAGAACACGGCGGCGCCTTTGATTTGCGCATCTGCGCGCGGCTGGCGCGGCGGTCTGTGGCCGCGATTTCGCGGGAATTAAGTGCTACTTTTGTCAGCTTGAGCGAAGGTCAGATGGCCGCGCCACGCGATATCGCGGCCTGCACGGCGATGATTGCCGATGCTTTGCGCGGGTTTCACCGTCAACATCCGCTCAAGCTGGCCGCGCCGCGCACTGTGCTGACCCGAAAAGGGGTAGCGCCCGCGCTGCTCGCACACGCCGAAGCGGAGGCGGTGAACGGGGGTGTGCTTCGCAAGTATGGCCCGCTTCTGGCCTTGGCCGAGCATGACCCGGTAGTCCTGCTTTCGCCCGCACAAAGCGTGCGATTGTCCGAGCTGGAGGCGGTGTTTTTCTCCGCAGCACTTTGCGCACCGGCGATTGAAGGCATCGTGCGGGACGGTGGTGATCAGGATCTGATGGGGCTGCTGACGGATCTGGGTATACTGGTACGACTGGATAATATCGCGCTCAAGCAACGGCTGATCTTTCACCGTGATACCCTTGCGACGGCGGCGGCGCAAATCGCCCGCGCCTTCCCTGCGCCACAGGTGTTTACCACCTCGCAGGCGCGCACTGCGCTGGCCACAAGTCGCCGGATTATCGTGCCGGTGCTGGAGTATTTCGACGCGCAAGGCATCACCGTCCGGAACGGCGATGCGCGGCGGCTTTCGGCGTTTGCTGTTTCGCAGGAGGATCCGGCTTGATAACGTGTAGCAATACGGAGGTGACAGGAGTCTGGTGGCTTCCCTGGTCTTCAAAACCATGGACGCGCTCTTGCGGCGCGTGGTGGGTTCGATTCCCATCCACCTCCGCCAGATGGCCGCGCTGGACATCTTGGCGGGTTTGTTCACAGTATGGACGGGACGCACGGGAGAGCAGATATGAGTAGCGGACAACCTGACTTTGCATTGAACGATCTGGCGGGTAACGCCCATACGCTACCGGATGGAAAGCCGAGCCTGATCTGTTTTGTGAAAGACGACTGCGAGACCTGTAATACCGCCGCTCCGGTGCTGGAGGCGTTCCACCGCGCCTACGGGAGCAAACTCACGGTTTTGTTGATTGCGCAGTCCGGCGAAGCCAACGCCGAATTTGCCGCGCGGCACGGTCTGAGCATGCCGGTGCTGGATGACAGCGCCTGTAAGACGGCGTTCGGGTGGGATATTGAAAGCGTTCCTTCGCTGTTCTGGCTGGATGCGGAAGGTGGCGTGCGCACCAAATTTGAAGGCTTCATCCGCAGCGATTGGGAAGCGCTCGCCGCCGATCTGAGTGGCGCGACATCGCTGCCCGCCGCACAGGTGGATTGGGGCAGCCTGCCCGCCTGGCGCCCCGGCTGCGGCTCCAAACACCTCGAGCCGTCGGTGTTTGACAAGCTACAGGCGGAAGCCGAAGGCAGCCCGATCCGCGCGCGCCGTATCGAAGTGGCCAGTGGCGATGATGTGGCCGAGTTCATGTTCGATCAGGGGTTCTCGGACGGGCTGCCGCTGGTGCCGCCGACGCCGGAGCGGGTGATGCGGATGCTGGGTGGCACCCACCGCGACTCCCAGGAGGTCGTTGCGACCGTGCCGCCCAACATGGGCGAGGCAACCATCGAAAAGATCGCGATCAACGCCGTTATGGCGGGCTGCAAGCCTGAATACATGCCTGTGATCATCGCCGCCGTCGAGGCGGTTTGCACCGATGAATTCAACATCCACGGGGTCACGGCAACGACGATGGGGGCGGCCCCCGTGATGGTGGTCAATGGCCCCATCCGCGACCGGATTGGCATGGCCAAGGGGTTGGGCGCGCTGGGGGCGGGCAACCGTGCCAATGCCACCATCGGCCGTGCGCTACGCCTTGTGGTGCGCAATGTCGGGGGTGCTACTACCGGTGGAGTTGAACGCTCGACCCTCGGCAACCCGATGAAATTTACCATGTGTTTCGCCGAGCATGAGGAGCGTTCACCCTGGCCCGCTCTGCACGTCGAGCGCGGATTTGAGCCTGAGGATTCGGTCGTGACCGTCTTTGCCATGACGGGCGGCCCGGTGCACATCGTCGACCAAACGTCGCGCGCGCCCGACCAGATCGCGGGCTCTCTGGGGCTGGGGCTGGAGGGCGTATTCCTGCCCAAGCTGCACAATCTGCCCATTGACGCCCTGTTGGTGGTCTGCCCCGAGCATCTTGATACGCTGACCCGCGAGGGGGAGTACTCCAAGGACCGCCTGCGCGACCGGATCCAGGACGTGACCATGCGGCCGCTGTCGGAGATGGTGCAGGACGCACGTTCGGGTGCGGGCATACCGCCCGAAACGGCGGCAGGCATGAGCGCGGAAGCGCTGGCGCAACCAGTGCCAAAATTCGCGGGCAAAGAGTATATACATATCGTCGTGGCGGGATCGGACGCGGGGAAATTCTCTTCCGCCTTCCATGGCTGGGCCACGGGCGCAGTCGGCTCGATTTCGGTGTCGAAGAAAATCGACATAGGATGAACTTGGGGCTAAATTACCCCTGAAGGAGGAGTGAAATGACAACAATTCTCGACCCCACGGACGAGCGAAAACCGGTGGAGCGGCAGATTACGCCGCGCAGCGGCAGCTTGTCGGGCGTGATCGGGCTTTTGGACATCAGCAAGCCGCGCGGGAACGTCTTTCTCGATGCGCTGGAACAATTGCTGGCGAAAAAACTGCCCGATGTGACGTTGAAACGGTTCATGAAGCCCACATTCGCCAAACCCTGCCCCGATCCACTGCGGCGACAGATGCGCGATGAATGTAATTTTGTGATCGAGGCTTTGGCCGACTGAGGATCCTGTACGACGTGCAGTATGCACGACAATTTCTGGTTTGAAACCCAGGGGATCCCGGCCATCGCCATCGCATCGAGCGAATTCGGTCAAGCCGCCGAAGCGCAGCGCCACGCGCTTGGCATGGACGATGCGCGCTATCTGCTGGTGCCGCACCCGATACAGGATGCGACCGACGCCGAGATGCGGGCAAAGGCGGAAGATGCGCTTGAGGAGATCATCAAAGCGCTGACCGAAAACTAGACGGACACCAAAGTTGGCGCAGCGGGTATAACAGCCCGCTGCGTTTTTCTTTGTTCACAGCTTCATTCCGCCCAGCTCGGCAACGCCGGTAAAGCTGCGGTTCCATGTCGGGCTGATCAGGACTTCGTTGATGCAGACATGAGGCGGTGCCTCCGCGATATAGCGCACCATCGATCCCAAATCATCGGCCTGCAACATGCGCGCCTGATCCTCCGCCGAGGGCGGTTTGGGCCGCGATTGCATGATCGGCGTCGCCACCTCGCCCGGCATCAGAGCGGTGCAGCGGATGCCGTTCGCACCCTCGTCCTGATTGATCGAATGGCTCAGCGCCACCACGGCATGCTTCGACGCGCTATAGGCGGGTCCGGTGAGGCGCGAGGGATGGCGCCCGGCCCACGAAGAGGTCAGGATCAGCGTTCCCTGTCCCCGCTGGCGCATTTGCGGCAGGACGGCCAGCACCCCGTTCATCACGCCGTTGAGGTTGATATCGACGACTTTGGCGAAATCCATCGCCGTCACCACACCCACAGCGCGGTTTGGCACGTTGATCCCTGCATTCGCCATGAAAATGTCGATATGCCCGTGCCGCGACACCAGGTCATCGGCGATGGCCTGCGTCGCGGTTGCGTCAACGACATCCAATTGGGCCGTCTCCGCCGTCCCGCCCGCGACGGTGATCTCGTCCACCACCCGCTCCAACTCGGCCAGCCGCCGCCCCGACAACACAACATGCGCCCCCGACCGCGCCAGCGCGATTGCCGAGGCCTCACCGATGCCACCACCGGCCCCGGTAATCCATGCGATTTTTCCTGTCAGCTTTCTCATGTTCCTCTCCCTTTGGTTGTCTCCCGTCAGGAGTTCACAGAAAGCCGCTCAAGTCTATGCATTCTGGCGCGCGCGATTTTTGCTGACGGCGTAGCATCATGGTGAAAGGATGGGCGAAACGTCAGGGAGGACGAAGGCTCATGGAACTTGTCAAAATATGCGAAGGTCTGGATTTTCCCGAAGGACCGATCGCGATGGCGGATGGTACGGTCATTCTTGTGGAAATCCGCCGCAAGACTCTGTCGCGGGTGTATCCCGACGGGCGCATCGAAGTCATCGCGGATCTGGGCGGTGGTCCCAACGGTGCGGCAGTGGGGCCCGATGGAATGATCTATGTCTGCAATAATGGCGGTTTTGTCTGGACGCAAAAGAATGGCATCACCCGTCCCGTGGGCACGCCCGAAGATTATGTGACCGGCTCCATCCAGCGGGTCGATCCCGCAACGGGCGATTTCGAGACCATCTATGACAGTTGTGACGGCGTGCCACTGCGGGGCCCCAACGACATCGTGTTCGACGCGGCAGGCGGTTTTTATTTTACCGATCTGGGCAAATCGACCGCCGACTATGTGCATCACGGGGCGTGTTATTACGCAAAGGCCGATGGCAGCGAGATCCGCCGCGTGCACGGGCCGATGATCACGCCTAACGGCATCGGCCTGTCGCCCGACGGAAAGACGGTGCATGTGGCCGAGACGCGCACCGGCAGGGTCTGGAGCTTTGATCTGACCGGTCCGGGCCAGATCGCGCCCCTCCCCTTCGATATGCCGGGACGCTTGCTGACGACCTTGCCGGATTATCAGCTTCTGGACAGCCTTGCGGTACAGGCGGACGGCCATATCTGTGTCGCTACCCTGATGCGCGGCGGGGTCAGCGTGGTCCCGCCCGATGGCGGCGACGTGACATTTATCAGCGTGCCGGGCGATCCCTATATCACCAACATCTGTTTCGGCGGAGCGGATATGCGCGATGCTTGGATCACCGCGTCGGGCACCGGATGCCTGTACCATACCCGCTGGCCGACTGCGGGATTGGTGCTCAATTTCAACGGGTAACCGCGCACGCAACCGTCAGGGCTGTTTTTGCCGGTTGCATGTGATGCGGTGAGGCGTAACTAAAAGGGCATGTTTGAAACGTCACTGTCCCGTCAGGTCCTGCCATGTTGAACGCTGCCCCGCTTACCCGTGATCTGGTTCTGGTGGGCGGTGGTCATGCCCACGCGCTGGTGCTGCGGCAATGGGGGATGAACCCTTTGCCGGGAGCGCGGCTTACCGTGATCAATCCCGGACCGACCGCCCCCTATACAGGCATGTTGCCCGGCCATGTGGCGGGGCATTACAGCCGCGACACGCTTGAGATTGATCTGGTACGCCTTGCGCAATTCGCCGGTGCGCGCCTGATCCTCAGCCATGCGACGGGCATCGACCGGGCGGCAAAGCTGGTGCATGTGGCGGGGCGCGGGCCGGTGGCCTATGACGTGGCTTCGCTCGATATTGGCATCACCGCGCAGATGGATATTGCGGGCTTTGCCGAACATGCCGTAGGCGCCAAGCCGCTGAATATCTACGCGCAGGTCTGGCGCGACTTTCGGGACGCGGTCAAGCGTGGCGAGAAAAAGCCGCGGATTGCCGTGATCGGCGGCGGTGTAGCGGGGTGTGAGCTGGCGATGGCGATGGCCCATGCCCTGCGCTGTCAAGGGGCTGATCCGCAGGTCAGCGTGATCGAGGCAGGTCCGCAGATTTCTGGTACGGGCGCGCAGGGACGCGCCAAGCTGGAGCGCGCAATGCGTGATCTTGGCATCCGGTTCATCGGCAACGCACGGATTACGCGGGTCACCGCCACGCAGGTCGAGATTGAAGGGCAACAACCTGTCGTGATGGATTTGTGCGTTGGGGCCGCCGGTGCTTTCCCGCACAACTGGATCGCGCAGCAAGAGCTGCCGCTGCACGATGGATTTATCGTGATTGATCCCGATCTGCGGGTCAAAGGCGATGACAACCTCTTTGCCGTGGGCGATTGCGCGCATATGCCCTTCGCACCTCGCCCCAAGGCGGGTGTTTTTGCCGTGCGCGCCGCCCCCGTGCTGCACGACAATCTGCGCGCGGCGCTGACGGGGGCGCCCTTGCGGCGGTTTAAACCGCAGAAATCCTATCTCAAGCTGGTATCGATGGGCGGCAAGACCGCGATGGCGGAAAAGCACGGGATCGCGGTCTCGGCCCCGCTGCTGTGGCGCTGGAAAGACCGGATCGACCGCGCGTTTATGGACAAGCTGGCCGAGTTGCCGGTGATGGCGCCTCTGTCGCGCCCGAAGATTGCGGCGCTGGGTGATGAGGACAGCCTGTCTGCGCCCCTGTGCGGGGGGTGCGGTGCGAAAGTGGGCGCTGCGGCGCTGAAAACCGGCATCGGCGATGCGGGCATATTGCACGCCGATGTCGTCACAGGCCCCGGCGATGATGCGGCCATTTTGCGCCTGCCCGGCGGCGGTTTTCAGGTCCTCAGCACGGATCACCTGCGTGCCTTTATCGCGGACCCCGTACAGATGACACGCATCGCTGCCGTTCACGCGCTTGGGGATATCTGGGCCATGGGGGCCGCGCCGCAGGCGGTGTTGAGCACGCTGATCCTGCCGCGCATGTCCGCCCGCCTGCAAACCCGCACCCTGACGGAGATCAACAGCGCCGCGCGCGCGATTTTTGACCCTGCCGGTGCCACGATTGTCGGCGGACACACGACGATGGGCGCGGAAATGACCATCGGGTTTACCGTCACTGGCACGCGGACTCGGATGCCGATCACACTTGCAGGGGCTAAAGCGGGGGATGTTCTGCTGCTCACGCGGCCTATCGGGTCTGGCGTGATCCTTGCCGCGCATATGGCGGGCAAGGCGCCGCCGCGCGTTCTGGCGCAGGCGCTGGCCCGGATGGAGCAACCGCAAGATGTCGCCGCGCGGATCCTGAGCGATGCCCATGCGATGACGGATGTGACCGGTTTTGGTCTGTGCGGGCATGTCGCGGCGATCTGCGCGGCCTCGGGTGTCGGGGCGCAGATAGGAGCGGCATCGGTGCCGGTTTATGAGGGCGCAAGGGCCTTGTCGAACGCGGGCATCGCCTCTTCACTGTTGCAGGCGAACATGGACGACACACCTACTTTAGGGAGCAACGACCCGCTGCTGCATGATCCGCAAACGGCGGGTGGTCTGCTGGCTGTGCTGCCGAAAGATGCAGCCGAAGCAGCGCTTGACCGATTGAAAGCCGAAGGCGCCGAAGGCTGGATCATCGGTGAAATCACCGCAGCAACCGGACCGATACGGATTGTCTAACGCGTATCCTCTGGGTCATTCTCCACATCGGCCTTGAAGCCCGTCGCTACTACAAATTTCTCCGAACTGTCCTGCCTGCTCGACGGTGGCTTGTAGTTAGCGACCTTGCGAAACCGCTTTTTCAGCAGCTGTTGCAATCCGCCCTCTGCGCCGCCGGCCAGCGTTTTGGCGATGAAAGTGCCGCCTTCATCCAGCACGTCAAAGGCGAAATAGGCCGCCGCTTCGCACAGGGCGATGATGCGGTTGTGGTCGGTCTGTTTGTGCCCAGAAGAGGAGGCGGCCATGTCGGACATCACCACATCAGCGTTGCCGCCCAGCCACTCCTTGACCTTCAGATCGGCGTCGTCTTCCATGAAATCAAGCTGGTGGATCTCGCAGCCCGCAATCGGCTCCATCTCCTGAAGGTCAATCGCGAGGATCGTCCCGACGGCCTTACCGCTCTTTTCGCCTAGGATATTCGAGCGCTTGACCGCGACCTGACACCAGCCGCCGGGGGCCGCCCCCAGATCGACGATCCGCGCGCCGGGCACCAGAAAGCGGTATTTGTCGTCCAGCTCCATGATCTTGAACGCGGCGCGGCCCCGGTAGCCTTCGGCTTTGGCGCGTTTCACGTAAGGGTCGTTTAGCTGGCGTTGTAACCACCGCGTCGAGCTGAGCTTGCGGCCGCGCGATGTCTTGACCTTGACCTTCAGATCCCGCTGGCCGCGACCGGATGTGTTTTTGCCCGTTGGCGTCTTGCCCATCAGAATGTTCCTTCTTCGAGCACGCCGTCCGCGCTCATTTGTGCATATAGCAGACCTTCGCGCAGACCTTCGGCAATCTCGACTTCCAGCTCGCCGTCGTCTTTGACCTTGACGACCTTGCCCACGATGCCGCCCTGCGTGACGACCTGATCGCCCCGGCGCAACGAAGATACCATCGCCTGATG
>Ga0136599_1000389_pt1 | contig 11993 bp, 5 predicted proteins | sample AntRauMFilla2697_FD_104635 | JGI IMG/M metagenome (GOLD analysis project Ga0136599, IMG submission 104635) | Saline lake microbial communities from Rauer Islands, Antarctica - Metagenome Filla 2 #697 | ecosystem: Environmental > Aquatic > Non-marine Saline and Alkaline > Saline | place... | reverse complement strand
TTAGTGGATCCTTCTTAAATTTAGTCTGGCAGGTCGGGCGCATGTCATTTAGATTCTTCTTCACATGTTCCTTAAAGTCATGTGTCCACTTCATCTTGGTCTTGCTTTCACCAACGCAGTTAACGTCAATGCCTAGATTTTTGTACCCAAGCTCCTGCAGTACAGCTAGTGATGTAGCAATCACAAGCCCTTCAGAGATGGTCTGATTACATCCAAACATACTGAGCCGAACTTTACCGACCTTTCTTCGTGGATGTAGTGTATGACATACCAGGGGTGGTTGTGGCCATCCCTCCATATTGTTTATGTACTGATTGAGTTCAGCAAGCTTGTCTTCGAGATGGATGTACCACTCACCAGACTTTTCCTTCTTGACCTTTCCTTGGTGCTCCTCAGCCTGTTTACGCAACTTCTTGGTTGCATCAATTGGTTCCACAAGATGAAATCCGTAGTGACGAGCGATATCAATGGCAGTAGAAAAATCTTCAGGTCCTTTGTAGGTAAAGTATGTAGGCTTTTCCTGTGCCATCAATGGGTCGTGAAGTGTGGTGTGAGGTGCCATAGCGAAGTAAATTTAAAGATCAATGAATAATTTCGCCCGTTTTTATTACGGCGATCGGGGTGCCTCGGTATCAACATTAGCTCCTCCAGGAGAGAACCCGATGTTTCCAATTGGTAGCAGTCGTACATAAGCTCGACCGATAAGATTATCTTCTGGAAGTGCTCCCCATATACGTGAGTCAGAGCTTGATTCACGGTTATCACCAAGTACAAAGTACTCATCATCACTTAGGGCTTCTTGCATTTCATTTCGACCGCGAGTCACACCTTCTGTGAGGTAGTCTTGATCAAGAATGAATCCATCCGGATTTTCTTCATTAAAGATAATTACCTGATTGTTCTGAATCTCTACTGTTTCTCCCGGCAGTCCAATTATCCTCTTTATATAGAAGCGGTTAGGATTATTGGGGTATCGAAAAACTACCACCTCATTACGTTGTGGGTCGTGGAATCTATATGAGATTTGATCAATCACAAGATAGTCACCAGTCTGAAGGTTTGGTGACATAGAGGCACCGCTCACAATAAAGGGCTGTGCAATAAAAAGTCGAATTGGAATAACGATCAAAGCAACGATCAAAGCAGTTTGGAGTAGTTCTTTCAGGAATCCATTACCCGAGGATGATTCTACGTCAGAGTGTGAACGATCTTCTGTAGTCATCTCATTCATGCAAGCATTGTATGCTACTGAGGGGCTAGAAATCAACGTAAAAATGTGGTAAAAGTTTATTTTTTCTGCTCAGAAAAATATTGATGGTATTATTACGACTATATGAATTACCTTATTGCTGGACTTGGAAATCCTGGAAAAAAATACAGTGGCACTCGTCATAATGCCGGCTTTATGGTGCTGGATCATCTGACTGACCTGTGGCGAGGAAGTGGTTTTACTGAAAGTAGTCATGCAAATGCGCTTGTGTCTGAGGTAAGAATAGATGGTCACAAGATACTACTGGTAAAGCCGCAAACATTTATGAATAATTCTGGTGATGCAGTTTTAGCCTTGGCTACGTACTTTGATGTTATGCCTGAAGAGATATTGATTGCATACGATGATGTGGATTTACCGCTTGGACGGATTCGTCTAGCGATCAGCCGTGGTAGTGGTGGACACCGTGGAGTGCAGTCAGTTATTAACCGGTTGGGGACAAAGGATTTTATGCGGCTGCGGATCGGTATCAGTCCGGTTGGTGATTCCGGGGTTATTGATAAGCAGACAGTTCCGGAGAAGGGAATTAACCCGTTTGTTATGAGTAGATTTTCTCATGACGAGGAATCAGAGCTGACAACAATATATCCTGATATAAAGAAGGCTGTAACCACCTGGATTGAGAAAGGTGGGGAGTTGGCCATGAATCAGGTTAACTAGGATTTTAGTATTGACAACGCGGAGAATAAAGATATACTTCTTTGCAGATTCGTTATTAATTTCGAGGAGCGATGGTATCAGCCCACTCCTGCTGATATTTTCGTCTAGCCCCCTCAAGCTCGCGACACACTCCAATGTCGCGGGCTTTTTTTATACAAAAACCTGTAGCTACTAGCTACAGGTTTTTATGCATCTCCAATTATTTTTTTTACTACTCTTCACTCTTTTCATCAGGTTCGTAAGCTAGCGCCATGCGCTGGTCGCGTGGCTCAAACAGCTTAATACGTAGCTTGTAGGTTTTGCCAAGCTCAAGTGTGTCGCGTAGCTCTTCCATGGATTCAAATTCAGATACATGCACAAGCCCTGCAACACCTTCTTCGATAGCAGCAAGTGCTCCGTGCTCATTGAATTTGATAATAACCCCTTCGATCTCCTGGTCAGTTTCGTACTTGTCTGCAGCAGTAACCCATGGGTTCTCTTTTAATTCCTTAATAGAGAGGGAGATTTTTTCACCTTCTTTTTCGATAATCTTTGCGGTAACTTTCTCTCCAATCTCGAATAGATCATTTGGGTCCTCAACCAGCCCCCAGTCAAGCTCAGAGATGTGCACAAGTCCTTCGAGGCCTTCCTCGATTTTTACAAAGATACCGAACTCGACAATGCCGGTAATGGATCCTTCAACAATTTCTCCAACCTCATGGCTGTCAACGATTTCGCTCTTATCTTTATCAGTGGAGGTCTTCTCTGAGAAAATAAGCTTTTTCTCCTTCGGGTCTGCTGTGATAATAGCAACAGAAAGTTGATCACCGATCAGGTCCTTTAACTCACCAAGAATCTTCTCCTTATCACCACCTTCGACACGGGGGTAGTGCTCAGGCTTCAGCTGTGAAGCTGGCAGGAATCCGCGAATACCTTCCCAGGCCAGTAGAAGTCCACCTTTGTTTGCGTCAGTAACAGTAAGCTTGAAGACTTCACCGCTCTCCTTAGCCTTCTCAGCTTTTGCCCAAACAATTGCTTGACGAGCCTCTTTGAGAGATAGCTCAACATACCCATCATCATTCTCAGACTCTACAACCTTGGCTGAGATACTGTCTCCTACAGAAATATTACGGATAATGTTACGGGCATTGATGAATTCACGACCAAAGATAATTCCGGTGCTGTGAGGTGGAAGGTCGACGTAGACACTAATGGTGTCAACTGCGACAACTTCTCCTTCAACAATCTTTCCGGGCTGTGGGCGATTCACCGATGACTCATAAACAGACTCCATCGGATTGTCTCCGAGGTTGTCAGTGTCTAATTCAGGAAGATTATCCTCCTGGTCTTCATCATCTTCAGTTGTTTCCTCTTCTGTCTCTTCCTCTAAAATCTCTTCGTCAGTTGTTGGCATAAAAAATTAAGCAGACAGTGGCTGTCGACCCCGTGGCTATCGTAAGTCTCGGTCGGCAGTTTTACACTGAATGTAAGGGTTGGTAAATTCTGGTGTGGCAAAGCACGTTCAGAACGGATGCATTGTAGCGGAAAGAGGGAGAATAATCAATTTACAATTTCTCGTTGACAAAAATATTAACTCGTATACACTAATGGATGTAAGTTGTGTTAGCAACATTTTTTCATACGCGACGAGTTGGCTTGCACAATTCACATTACAATCAAAAATATGTCTCAGTGTCGCACCAGCCTGGCTGGTGCGAGTATTGTGCATTTATGCGTAAAATTTTAAATGTACAACCTCGAAAGGACTTCTTTCTGTTGTAGTCATTATTATACCGTAGATCAGACATTGACTACCACCGAAGAAACTATTCTCCTTTTATAGCTGCTTTATCGGCAATAAAATTACCTCACAATCCCATGGAACAAAAAGTTTTCTCAAAGCACCAAAAACCACTTGTAGATTACCCAAACTTTGTACGCGACCAGCTTGAATCCTTTCAGTGGGTTGTAGATGAAGGACTTGAAGAACTGTTTGCAGAATTCTCACCAATTGAAGATCACTCAAACGAAAAGTTTTCATTTGAATTCAAGAAGATTGAGCTTGGTGAACCACAAGTAACACCTGAGTATGCTCGTCAAAATGAGATGACCTACTCAGCTCCTCTGCGAGCAACAATTAAACTGACCAATAAATCTATCGGCTCTGAAAAGGAGCAGGAGATTTTTATGGCAGACTTTCCGCTAATGACCAATTACGGTTCCTTTATCGTGAACGGTATTGAACGTGTTGTTGTGCCACAACTAATCCGATCCTTCGGAGTGCTGTTTGTAACTAATGAAAAGCGCGGCAATGAATACTTTGGTGCCAAGATCATTCCGGCTCGAGGTGCTTGGATTGAGGTCGAGAGTGATCAGGATAATGTTGTAAGTGTTCGAATTGACCGAAAGCGCAAGCTACCAATCACAACACTACTCCGTGTACTCGGAGCTGCTGAAAATGAAGAGATAAAGAAGTTGTTTGAAGGAGATGAAGAGGCACAGAAGTACGTAGAGGCAACACTGGCCGATGATTCAACTGATAATGAGGAGGATGCATACGTTGCTGTATACAAAAAGCTTCGTGAGGGAGATATTGTGTCTTACTCAAACGCCAAGGATTACATTGATTCACTTTTTACAGAAGAGCGATACGACATTTCTGATGTCGGCCGGTACCGTTTTAATGATCGTTTTGACAAGGGGCTTGATGAAGAGTCACTTGATAAACAGGTGATTGATCTTGATGATGTTGTAACCATTATCAAGCACATCGCCAAGCTTAACAATGACGAGGATGCTCGTCCGGATGACATTGACCACCTTGGAAGCCGTCGTGTGCGGTTTGTGGGTGAGACGCTAAAGAAAAAGATTCGTGTTGCAATGACACAGATGAAGCGAAATATTCAGGACCGAATGTCTACCGTTGATATTGATACAACACTACAAGTTAAATTCCTATCCCCACGTCCACTACAGGCTCGACTAAAAGAATTTTACGCAACCAACCAGCTGAGTCAGTTTATGCACCAGGACAACATCCTGAATGAGATCGAACACCTTCGCACACTTAGTGCTATGGGGCCAGGGGGTCTAAACCGTCAACGTGCCGGATTTGAGGTTCGTGACGTTCACCCGTCTCATTACGGTCGTGTATGTCCGATTCATACTCCTGAGGGTGCTAACATTGGTCTTATTCTACGCCTGGCTACACGAGCTCGTGTGAACCACTTTGGTATGATTGAGACACCGTATGCAGTGGTAAAGGATGGAAAGGTGACTGATGAGATCAAATACCTAAACGCCTTTGAAGAAGAGAAGTGCAAGATCGCCCATGCAGCCATGGAGCGTGATAAGAATGGAAAAATCATTGATGAGCGAGTTGAGGTTCGATACCAAGGAGATCCAGTTGAGATTTCTCGTGAGGAGGTTGATTACATTGACGTTGCTGCCGACCAGGCCTTCTCAATCGCAACCTCGATGATTCCGTTTCTGAACCATAACGATGCAAACCGTGCCCTTATGGGATCTAATATGCAGAAACAGGCTACTCCGTGTATTTCACCGGAGCGGCCTCTTGTTGCAACTGGAATTGAAGGACCAGCTGCTCGTAACACCGGACGTGTTGTGTTAGCACAGGCCGACGGTGAGGTGATTGAGATTGATGGAAGCCACATTATTGTGAAGCGAAAGAGTCCAAAGCGCGGTGAGCCAAAGCAGGACGAATATCCACTTTCTATTTACGAACGAACAAATGCATTTACCGCTTTTCATCAGCGTCCAACAGTTGATCTTGGTGACAAGGTAAAGAAGGGAGATGTTCTGGCTGATACCTCATCAAGTGAGGGTGGGCAGATGGCACTTGGAAAAAATTGCAAGGTTGCATTTATGTCTTGGTACGGAGCCAACTACGAGGATGCGATTGTTATCTCGGAAAAGCTTGTGAAGAAAGGAACCTTTACAACTGTTCATATGGAGAAGTTTGATGTTAATGTTCGCGACACGAAGCTTGGACCTGAAGTTACAACACATGATATTCCTAATGTTTCTGAAGAGAAGCTTTCAAACCTGGATGAGGATGGAATCATACGTGTTGGAGCTGAAGTGGAACCGGGAGATATTCTGGTTGGAAAGATTACACCCAAGGGTGAGACACAGCTTACTCCTGAAGAGCGTCTTTTGCGTTCAATTTTTGGAGAGAAGGCTCGTGATGTGAAGGACTCATCAAAACGAATGGAGCAAGGAAAGCGCGGACGCGTTGTTGGTGTAAAGGTATTCTCTCGCGAGAATGGTGATGAGCTTGAGAGTGGAGTGCTGAAACGTGTTGTGGTTGAAGTTGCTCAGCTGCGACCGCTACGAGTTGGGGACAAGCTGGCCGGTCGTCACGGAAACAAGGGAGTTATTTCAATGATTCTTCCAGAAGAGGAGATGCCGTATGACGCAAATGGTGAGCCAGTTGAAGTACTTCTTACACCACTTGGAGTTCCAAGCCGTATGAACCTTGGGCAGATTTTCGAGCTTCACCTTGGACTAGCTGCGAAGGATCTGGGCTACCAGGCAGTTGTACCTCCATTTATGGGTGCGACTGGTGATGAGATTCGTGATGAGCTTGAAAAGGCCGGCTATCCACGAAGCGGAAAAGTTACTTTGTATGACGGTCGTACCGGTGACCCGTTTGAGCAGGACATAGCTATTGGGTATATGTATATTTTGAAACTTCACCACATGGTGGAGGACAAGCTACACTCCCGTTCAATTGGTCCGTACTCTCTGATTACCCAGCAGCCACTTGGAGGTCGAGCGCAGAATGGTGGTCAGCGATTTGGAGAGATGGAGGTATGGGCACTGCTTGGATACGGAGCAGCTCACACACTTCGAGAGGTTCTTACCATTAAGTCGGATGATATTCTAGGTCGATCAAGTGCCTTCGATGCCATTATTCAAGGAAAGCCAATCGAGCACATGAATACTCCTGCCTCCTTCAACGTTCTTCTTAACAACCTGCGTTCTCTAGCACTGGATGTTGAGGTCAAACTTGATAAAGAAGCCAAATCTTAAGCATTTAAATTAATACATATTATTATGGAGAAACGAGACAACCCGCTCAACGCATTAAATCCACAGGACGTACGCTCGATCAAGCTGTCGTTAGCAGCGCCGGATCGTGTGAAAGACTGGTCTCATGGAGAGGTTACAAAACCAGAGACCATCAATTACCGAACACAACGATCCGAAAAGGATGGTTTGTTTGATGAGAAGATCTTCGGTCCAGAGAAGGACTATGAGTGTTACTGTGGAAAGTACAAAGGTATTCGATACAAAGGTGTTGAGTGTGAAAAATGTGGGGTAGAGGTGACTCGTTCTATTGTGCGTCGAGAACGCATGGGGCACATTGAGTTGGCTTCACCGGTGGCACATGTATGGTTTGTACGAGGAGTTCCATCACGAATGGCACTTATTCTTGGGTTGAAGAAAAGTGACATCGAAAAGGTTGTTTACTTCTCCGGCTACATTGTGACCAATGTCAATGAAACTGGTCGTGAAAAGCTACTGAATGATCTACAGACACAGTTTAAGGAGCGACACGGAAAGATAGCTGATGACGAGGAGGGGGCAAAGCTTGAGAAGCGTTTTCAGACAATGAAGGATGAGATTGAGTCACTGCATGAAGGAATGGTGATTGATGAAGGAGACTATGATCGCTACAGCTCAAAGTATGCCTCATGTTTTGAGGCCGGCATCGGTGCTGAATCAATTTTTGAATTATTTAAAAAAGTAGACCTTGATGCACTGATCGATGAGCTTGACGAGCAGTATCAGCAGTCAGGATCAAATGCAGAAAAGAAGAAGCTGCGAAAGCGTCTTTCGCTTTTGACCAGCATGCAGGAATCAAACCAACGTCCGGAATGGATGTTCCTGGAGCGACTCCCGGTTCTTCCACCGTCACTACGACCAATGGTTTCACTTGGTGGTGGTCGACACGCAACCTCAGATATCAATGACCTGTATCGTCGAGTTATCAACCGTAATAACCGACTAGCTAAATTGCAGGAAATCAATGCTCCGCACGTAATTTTAAGAAATGAGAAGCGAATTCTGCAGGAGGCTGTAGACGCTCTTCTTGATAACTCAATCCGACGAGGTAGCTCCTTTACTTCTAGTGGAGGAAATCGTCGTCAACTGAAGTCGCTGGCAGACAACTTAAAAGGAAAGCAGGGTATCTTCCGTCGTAACCTCCTTGGGAAGCGAGTTGATTACTCAGGACGATCAGTGATTATCATTGGTCCGGAGCTAGACCTGGATGAATGTGGACTACCAAAGTACATGGCGCTAGAACTCTTCCGTCCGTTTGTGATTAATCAACTACTTGAACGTGAGTTAGCTGACAATGTTCGCGGAGCTAATAAGCTTATTGATCAAGGAGCTGATGAGGTATGGGAAATTCTTGAGAAGGTAATCAAGAACAAGTATGTGCTTTTAAACCGTGCTCCGACACTTCACCGACTTGGAATCCAGGCCTTCCGCCCACGGCTAATTGAAGGACATGCTATTCAGGTTCACCCACTTATTTGTGCGGCCTTTAACGCCGACTTTGACGGTGACCAGATGGCGGTTCACGTACCACTTTCTGAGGAGGCGCAGACCGAGGCTCGAGAGATTATGGCAGCAGACAAAAACCTCCTGAAGCCTGGTACTGGTTCTCCGATTGTATCGGCTGACAAGGATGTAATTCTTGGTTCATACTGGCTTACAAAGATTCGCGCTGAGGAAGAGGAGGATATCAAGCGTGAGGATCTACCACATTTTTCAAGCCCGAATGCGGCTATTACTGCCAACAGCTACGGAAAGATCGATCTTCGCGAACCAATCTACGTTCTTCCAACTACTTCAGAGCGATATAACGAGTTTGAGGGAGAAATGTTTCGAACGTCTGTCGGACGATTGCTCTTTAACTCGACACTTCCGAGTGACCTTCCGTTTGTGAACAAGAAGATTGATTCTGGAGTTGCTAAGCTGCTCGTGGCTGACCTTATCGAACGATACGGCGTAGCTGGTACCCCAAAGATTCTTGATGATATTAAGAAACTTGGATTCAAGTGGGCAACCGGTGCCGGAATCACCTTCGGTCTTGATGAAGTTGAAATCCCTGAAGGTAAAGCAGATCTTCTACAGGAGGCGCAGGATAAAGTTGATCAGATTACTGAGCATTACAATGATGGACTGCTTTCAAATGATGAGCGACGCAAGCAGGTTATTAAGGTATGGCATGAGACAAAGAACCGTCTTGGAGAGATGCTTTCAGAGGATCTCGATCAGAATGGTTCAGTAATGGACATGCTTTCATCTGGGGCTCGTGGTTCCATGGGGCAGGTTAACAACATGGCAGGAATGAAGGGACTGATTCAGAACAACAAAGGAGAGACGCTGGACTTCCCGATCAAGACATCCTCAAAGGAGGGGCATACACCGATTGAGTACTTTACAACGACTCACGGTAGCCGAAAGGGTCTAACTGACACTGCCTTGAAGACTGCTACTGCCGGATTCCTTACTCGTCGACTCTTCGATGTTGCACAGGATATTATTGTGACCAAAGAGGATTGTGGAACTAATCACAGTATTACAATTTCCGAGCAGAATCTTTCCGGTATTGTACTGCCGATTTCAAAGAATGCTGCCGGTCGTTATCTGGCAGAGGATGTCGTTGATGCCAGTGGCGAGAAGCTCTTCTCGGCTGGTGACTACTTGACACGAGATGATGCTCGAACACTTGATGATGCTGATGTTGAAAGCGTTGAGGTTCGCTCACCGATGGAGTGTGAGGCACCTCGTGGAGTATGTAAAAAGTGTTACGGAATTGATCACGGATCAAATACTCCAGTTGATATTGGAGAGGCTGTCGGAACCGTGGCAGCTCAGGCGATTGGTGAGCCTGGAACGCAGCTTACTATGCGTACCTTCCACGCCGGTGGTGTTGCCTCAGAGGGAGGTGACATCACGCAGGGTCTTCCACGTGTTGAGCAGCTGTTTGAAGCTCGAACACCGAAGAGTCCAGCAATTGTAAGTGAAGTTGACGGTACAGTGATTGATATCTCTGTTAAAGAGGACAAGCTTCTAATCACAGTTCTTCCTGACGAAGCCGAAGGAAAAAAGGAGGGTATTACGTACTCAGCCAATGCGCGCCGAAGTGCTGTTATCTCTGAAGGAGATGATGTTGAGGCCGGGCAGCTGCTTACAGATGGAGCTGCTGATATTCAGGAGATCTTCAAGTATGGTGGAAAGGTTAAGGCTGAAAACTACATCATTCATGAGGTCCACAAGATCTACGAGCTTCAAGGTGCCTCAACATCTCGAAAGCATCTTGAGGTGGTGGTGAAGCAGATGTTCTCCCGAATGAAGATTCAGAAGCCGGGTGACACCAACTTCACTTTGGGTGATGTTGTTGAGAAGGCTGAGTTCCGATCTGAAAATGAACGCATGAAGGAGGAGGGACTAAAGCCGGCCGAGGCAAAGCAGCTACTGAAGGGTATTACCCGTGTTGCATTGTCACGAAAGAGCTTCCTTTCAGCTGCATCATTCCAGCACACAACACGAATTCTTATCGATGCTGCTGTGCGTGGAAGTGAGGACGAGCTGGTAGGGCTAAAAGAGAATGTAATTCTTGGACGTCTTATTCCGGCCGGAACTGGATTTGCGGGAAGTCCTAAAGCAGAGATGGTCGCAGGAAAGAAGTCAAAAGCTGTGACGGACAAAACAGAGTAGTCCGTTGATGATGTTTACAAACCAGAGCGCTTAACGAATACGTCCATATGGCCTCGGATGTAGAAACAATTAAGGAGCGTCTTACCATCGAGGAAGTGGTGGGCTCATATGTTGAGCTGAAGCAGTCTGGAAAGTATCTGACAGCCAAGTCACCATTCACAAACGAAAAGACAGCATCCTTCTACGTGTCACCGGACAAAGGTTTGTTTCACTGCTTTTCAAGTGGAAAGGGCGGTGATGTCTTCACCTTCATTCAGGAGATGGAAGGTGTTGAGTTTCGTGAAGCATTGAAGTTACTGGCCGACCGTGCCGGCGTCGAACTGACTGGCGGTGATGGTGACAGTGGCCGCAAACAGCGACTCCGAGACATTATGGCGGCGGCACGAGACTTCTACTGTCAGCACCTTCGAAACCAGGATGAAGCCAAGGATTACCTGAAAAGTCGTGGTGTGACCGGAGAGACCGCTGCTACATTTCAGCTCGGGCAGGCACCGGATGACTGGCGTGAGTTGACCACACATCTGGAGTCTGAGGGTTACAAGACGGATGACATTATCGAGGCCGGATTAGCTAAAAAGCCGGATGCTGACAAGTCGCCATACGACCGCTTCCGTCATCGATTAATGTTTCCAATGAATGACCCTGCCGGTCGAACGGTTGCATTTTCCGGTCGTCGTCTTCGGGAGGATGATAATGCTAAGTACATTAACTCACCTGAGACACCTCTGTTTCGCAAGAAGAATATTTTATACGGATTTGACCATGCGAAGGATGCAATACGAGAGAGTGATGCCGCAATTCTAGTTGAAGGTCAGCTTGATCTTGTGCTGGCACATCAGGCTGGATTCAAAAATACTGTAGCTGTCTCCGGAACAGCAATCACAACTAAGCACCTTTCACTAATTCAACGGTTTACCGATAATCTGATTATGGCACTGGATACCGATCGAGCTGGCCGAGCTTCAACCTTAAAATCATCCCGACTGGCACTAGCTGCAGATATGAAGCCAACGGTTGTAAATCTTCCGGATGATTCTGACCCGGCTGATATTATTACCAGTGAAGGAAAAGAGGCGTTCTCTAAGATGGTGTCTGCCGCTGAAGATGTGATTGATACGGCACTTGGCTGGGCAGAGTCTGATACTGATGACAGGGAGGCCTATCTTGATACAGTGCAGAAGCAGGTTTTTCTGTTGCTTCGCAGTATAGAGAATAAGATCAATCAGGATCACTTTATCAGCCATGTGGCGCGACGGGCCGATATTCGAGAGGAAACATTGCGCAGTGAGCTATCAAAATCCATGTCATCATCACAGCCTTCACA
>Ga0136599_1000377_pt1 | contig 12246 bp, 3 predicted proteins | sample AntRauMFilla2697_FD_104635 | JGI IMG/M metagenome (GOLD analysis project Ga0136599, IMG submission 104635) | Saline lake microbial communities from Rauer Islands, Antarctica - Metagenome Filla 2 #697 | ecosystem: Environmental > Aquatic > Non-marine Saline and Alkaline > Saline | place... | reverse complement strand
CGAGAAAAGGTGGTTTTTTAAAAATGAAACGATATTCGTCTCTTCCGAATGCAGCTCCATCCTTCCTGCCTCCAGCTTCGACAGGTCCAACAGCTGGTTGATCAAAGAAAGTAACTGTTCAGCATTACTGTTCGCTGACACCAGTTTCTTTTTTCTGTTCCGGTCTGTTTCAGAATCAAGCAGTGTTTCAAGCTGCCCGGTTATCAACGTTAGCGGTGTTCTGAATTCGTGAGAGATATTGGCAAAGAAATGGGATTTCAGCTGATCGAGCTTCCTCAGAGAGTCTGTTTCAACCCTTTCATACTGCAGCTGATTTTTCAGGTTGAACCGGTTCAGCTCATAGCGCCTCAGTAAATAGAGCCCATTCAAAAACAGGAGTGTATACATGCCATACGCCCACCAGGTATGCCACCAAGGCGGGGTTACAATCACAGCCAGGGCTAAACCCTCCTCATTGTAAATCCCATCATTATTTGAGCCTTTAGCCCGAAATGTATACTCGCCATGTGGCAGGTTTGTGTACGTTGCAGAGCCAAGATTTCCGGATAAAATCCAGTCGTCATTGAACCCTTCAAGCATGTAGGCGTATTGATTTTTTTCAGGGGCCGAATAATCGAGCGCAGCAAATTCAAACGTAATCACATCCTCCTGATGGGAGAACGTAATGTGATCAACGGCAGAAACTGAAGCATGCAACAATTCGGTGTCTGTTTTGTTAGAGACCGTCCGGTTCCCCAGCTTAATGCTGGTGAGCACTACAGGCGGCAGGTGTGGATTGTCTTCTATTTGATTCGGGAAAAAATAGTTGAGGCCCTGGATCCCCCCGAAAAATAGCTCTCCGGTTTTGCTTTTGAAGTAGGCTCCGGTGTTAAATTCATTGCTTTGGAGGCCGTCAAACACATCAAAATTCCGAAAGCTCCCTATTTGCGGGTTGAACCGCGAGAGGCCTTTGTTGGTGCTGAGCCAGAGGTTGCTATCGTCATCCGGCAGTATTGCATAAACCACCTCATTCGGAAGGCCGTCCCTTTCGGTATAGTGTTCAAATGTACCGGCCCGATAATCAAATTTATTGAGTCCGCCGGATGTACCGATCCAGAGATATATTTCTGGCTGTACCGGATCTTCAAGAATAGACTTAATGTGATTATTGCTCAGGCTGTTGGATTGATCCGGATTGTTTTTAAATGTAGTAAATGTTTCACTGACGGGATCAAATCGCACCAGTCCGTTAGCTGTTCCCAGCCAGAAGATACCGTTCATATCCTGAAAAATGACCGGCCGGGCTATCCTAATTGAGTGATCCGATTGCTGGTACCGGTAGTGCTGAAATGTACCTGACTGTTCATCTGTCATTCTGCTGAAGTAGTTGTAAGTGGCAATCCAGATAGAGCTGTCTCTGGCTTCAAAAACAGCATTGACTTCCTGGTACTTCAGACCGGATTCATTTCCCGGAGAATGTTTATAAAGCCTGTTTTGGTTTGTAACCGGATTATGCCTGAACAACCCCTGGGATGTGGCAAACCAAAGCAGTTCATCCGACGCCTGAACCATGGAGTAAGCACCGGTATTGCCGAATTTATCTATCAGGTCGGAGGTGGTTTCAAAGCTTGTCAGTTCTCCTGTTTCCCGGTTCCAGCGGTAAAGTACATCAGCGCTGATCCAAACATTTCCGGAGCTGTCCTCAAGAATTGAACGAATACTAAACCCCGTTATCCGGGAGGAGGGGCCCTGAGTTCTGATAAGTGTCTGAAACCGGTTTGCTTTAAAATCGAGGATATTAATTCCAAGCCCAGATGTACCTGCCCATAGAATTCCGGTGTTGTCTATTAAAAGACTGGAGATGATGTTATAGCTGAGGGATTGAGAGTTTAGCGGATCGTGCCGGTAATAGCTGTACTGTTTCGTTGATGGGTCGAACCTCATCAATCCCGCGACTGTTCCCAGCCAAAGCTGACCTGTATGATCTTCCACAATAATATGAATACTTCCCCAACCATATTCGACTACCTCATACTTATTGGGATAGAACTCGTAATTACCGGAATTCCGGTCAAACTTTATAAGGCCGCTTGGAACCCCTATCCAAAAATCACCGGCACTGCTCTCATGCATTGCTGTGATTTTGTATTCGCCTGAGCCTGAGGGTGCTTCCGGGTGTTTAGTTTCAAACAGAGTCCGGGTAAACGATTCGCTTGATTCATCAAATTGATTGAGACCTTCTTCAGTACCAATCCAAAATGTTTGATGTTCATCAAAAAACAGATTGCCAACCCGGTTGCTGTTCAGGCTTTGGTCGTCGGCCGGATCGTGCAAAAATCGTCGATAGTCGTAATTGCATCCTTTATCGTCATCAACAAGAATGTTAAAGAGCCCGTCACCTTTGGTCGCTACCCAGATCGTACCATCAGGCCCCTCGGCAATATCTGTAATTTCATTGGTCGTTACTTTCTCACCCAGCTCATTGACCATTGGAATTGTACAGAATATTTCATTTTCCCTCTCAAAAACATTGACGTCACCCGATAGCGAACCGGTCCAGATATCCCCGCGGCTGTCTTCAAGCAACCTTGTTATATATGCATCAGAGATCGTGGTTGAATCGAAGGGATCATGCTGATACACTACAAAATTGCGTCCATCATAGCGATTAAGGCCGTCTTTCGTACCAAACCACATAAAGCCCCGGCTATCCTGAAGGATTGAATAAACGGCATTTTGAGACAGGCCGTCATCAATGGTTAGATGACGGAACTTTGCCTGCTGCGAAAATGCATCCGCAAAAAGCAGACAGAAAACCGCTAATAATACCCCTTTTACTAATTGCATTTAATGCTGAACCTAAATTGAGACAATCTAAGCCTCTTTTCGGAAAAATAGCCTTATAAATCGTTAATAAAAGCATACAGGGACTACACGTTTTCTTTGGTCTGTAATGAAATACTAAACGTAGTTCCTTTTCCCGGAATAGAATCAATCGACAGGTCACCGCCATGGGCTTTAATAATATCATTGGTGATGCTTAGTCCCAACCCCGTACCCGCCGTTCCTTTCTTCGTTGTAAAAAAAGGCTGCAGGATCTTGTCCTTCATCTCATCGGGAATTCCCGGCCCGTTGTCTTCGATTTCGAGGACGATGAAATTTGTTTTGGATTGGGTCCTTACCGTCAATTTAGGGCTGTAAACTTCCCCGGTCTCCGGCCCACCGTCTCCTGCCATCTTCTCCCTCATCGCATCAAACGCATTATTGCACAAGTTTAAAATCACACGGCTGAAGTCTTCAGAAATCAACGGTACCACATCAACGGAGTCATCCAGCTGTAGGTCGATATCCACGTTGATGTGATCCCTGCTGGCACGCATTCCGTGGAAACTCAGGTTCACATACTCTTTTACGAGCGAATTAAACGCTGTGGGCTCCATTTTGCCATCCCCGCCACGTGAATGCTGCAGCATTGATTTTACGATAGAATCGGCACGGGTTCCATGCTTGTGGATAGTTTTGAGGTTCGCTTCGATGTCGTCGAAGATATCTAAGATCAGGTCTGTGTCCAGAAGCCAAACGGCCTCACCACTTGCTCCATCAGACACAGCCCTCGCTCCAGCTTCGCTTCCGCCTTCCCCTCTCAAGTGGGGATTTTCCTTCTCACTTTTCACTTTTATCTTTTCACTTACTATCTCTTCCCTCGCTTCCTCCAATAATTCTATACTCAGCTCCGAAAAGTTATTCACAAAGTTGAGCGGGTTTTTTATCTCGTGGGCGATCCCGGCAGTAAGTTGACCGAGCGATGCCAGTTTTTCCTGCTGGATGAGTTGTTCCTGGGCTGATCTAAGGTCAGTGAGTGCGGCCTGTAGTTTTTGGTAAGCTTCGGCATTTTGCATTGCAATACCCACATTGGCTGCAATGGTGGTAAGCAGTCGCTGATCACTTTCAGTAAAGCGATTTTCCTGTTCCTTACTTTGAACACTGATCACCCCAATGGATTTTTTACCGGCTATAATAGGAACACCAAGATAAGATTCGACCATTTTCCCTTTCTTCTCTGCCTTAATTTTATCGTACGCTTCCGCCAGGTCATGATTGACCAAAAGCGGCTCTTTGCTGAGGATGATTTTTTCAGTGATCCCATTGCCAAAAGGCCGAGATTCAGCTAAATCACCATAATAATAGGGAAAATGAAGCATATCAGTCTTTAGATCATGAATGGCCAGGTATACTATATCAGCTTTAAATGTCTCACGCATTTGCTCGCCCACAAGTTTGATAAGAGCGTCAAATTCCAATTGAGAAACCATGGCTTTACTAATATTATTAACAGTCTGAAGTTCAGCTGCACGCTGTTCAGTTTCAGAAAGTAAACGCGTAGTCTCATTAAAAAGCCGTGCGTTTTCGAGGGCTACACTCATACTGTTGGTGAGTGTGGTCAGCAGTCGTACATCTGATTCCGTAAAGGCATTTTCTTTTTCTACATTTTGAAGGCTGATGGAACCCATAACTTTATCGCTTACAATCATGGGTACAAATATGGCTGATTTGGGAGGTAATCCTTTGCTTACACCTTGTTCAGTGTCTCCGAATTTTCTTGCTGTTTCTACATAATCTTCATTAATGAGGAGAGATTCTTTTGTTTTGATGAGATGCTTATTAGCCCAAATAAATGGGCGTGGATCTACATGAAGTTGTTCACCGTTTTCAATTGCATATTCCCAGGTTTCCAGATTTTCTTCAATGTCAAACGTTCGGATAAGCATGGTTTGTGTGTTGAGCACTTCACATATTCGGTTCCCAACTAGTTTGTAAATGGTATGCATATCCATTTCACGCACCAGGCCTTCTTGCACGCTGTTGATGACTGCGAGTTCAGCATTTCGCTGTTCGGTTTCGGCTAATAGTCTGTTGGTTTCACTGAAAAGCCGGGCATTTTCAAGGGCCACACTCATGCTGTTGGTAAGGGTGCTTAACAATCGAACATCAGACTTATTGAAAGCATGTTCACGGTCATTGTTTTGAAGTGTGAGATAGCCTCTGACTTCCTCACCTACAATCATAGGAACGTAAAGCAATGATTTTGCAAGCCGTGTTCCAGGAACGGGCTTTATTTTTTCGCCTTTTATTTCGGAAAGAATTTGAGCTACGTTTTCGGCGATATTTAGGGTAGATTTTTCATTAATGATTTTCTCCCTGATTTTGTCATAAGGTCGAATATTCGGGTACATTCGTGCTCCGTCTTCAAACAAGTACTTCCAATCTTCAGTTTTTTTATCATGATTGAAGATGACTACGCCGGTTACTTGGGCATCAAAGAGATCACGAATACGCTCTCCCACCAAATCATAAATACCCTGCATATCCATTTCGGCTACCAATCCCTGCTGTACGCTATTGATTACGGCCAGTTCAGCATTTCTCTGTTCGGTTTCACTGAAAAGCCGGGCATTTTCGAGGGCCACACTCATGCCGTTGGCCAGCGTACTTAAAAGTCGAAGATCCGATTCACTGAATGCATGTTCACGATCCAGGTTTTGAAGGCTAACATAACCGCGAACTGTTTCTCCAACTACTAATGGGACGAATACCATCGATTTTGGAAACAGTGTACCGGGAACCGCCGTAGGAGCTTCGCCGGTGATGGTAGTAAAGGCTTCTTTGGCATTTTCTTCAATAGTGATCAGTTTTTGAGTATTGATCAGACGCTGACGAATCTTGTCATAAGGGCGGGGATCTGGCTGAACCCGTTCTCCATTCTCAAAAAGATATTGAAAATGTTCCTGTTTACTTTCATGATTGAAGGTTGCAATGATGACAACTTGAGCATCAAATAGCACACGGACTTTTTCTCCCACCAAATCATAAATACCCTGCATGTCCATTTCGGCTACCAATCCCTGCTGTACGCTGTTTATTACGGCCAGTTCAGCATTTCGCTGTTCTGTTTCGTCGAAAAGACGCGCATTTTCAAGGGCAACACTCATACTATTTGAAAGGGTACTCAGTAGCTGAACATCAGACTCGCTGAAGGCATGCTCCCGATCCAGGTTTTGAAGACTGACACATCCCATCACTATGTCACCCACAATTAATGGAACAAAAAGCAGGGTTTTGGGGAGCCGGGTTCCGGGAACAGCTACATGTTTTTCTCCCGTAATTTCATAAATAGCATCATCGGCATCTTCTCTAATGTGCAATATAGATTTGTTGTCAATAATCCATTTCCGAATATTATTTAGTGGACGAGATTCGGGATAAAGCCGTTCGCCATCTTCAAACAAATATTGAAAATGCTCAAACCCTGCATCATGATCGAAGGAGTAAATACCTGTAACCTGGGCATCGAATAAATTCCGAAGACGTTCACCAACCAAATCATAAATACCTTCTAGATTGATATTTGAGACAAGTGCTTCCTGAACACTGTTTATAACTTCTAGTTCGGCTTCTCGCTGTTCCAGCCTGGCTAACATTGCAGCAGAGGTACTTTTATTACTCATTTAATCACCAATTTTTGACTGGTTGTTTAATTTCACTACTACTATAGTAGCATTTTCAATGCTACTTATATCAATTTTTCCTCCATGCGCCTTCACGATATCGTGAGTGATACTCAGCCCCAGGCCTGTCCCTTCTGTGCCTTTCTTGGTCGTAAAGAAAGGCTGCATAATTTTGTCCTTAATGTCTACCGGAATACCGGGGCCGTTGTCTTCGATTTCGACGGTTACGGTGTTTTCGGATTGATGGGTTCGGATTGTGAGTTTGGGCTGGTAGTCATCCAGACCTCCACGGTTTTGAAAACCTTGGAGGTCTTTGTTTGCGAGCTTCTCCCTCATTGCATCAAAGGCATTATTACACAGGTTCAAAATCACCCGGCTGAAGTCCTCGGCAATCAGGGGAACCTCACCCACGGATTTATCCAGCTGGAGGTCGATATCCACATCAATAGGGTTTTTACCAGCCCGCATGCCGTGAAAGGAGAGATTTACATACTCTTTGATGAGCGGATTCAGCGCGGTAGGCTCCATGGTTCCGTCACCACCACCCGAGTGCTGCAGCATCGATTTCACGATACTGTCGGCTCGGGAGCCGTGTTTATGAATCGTTCTGAGGTTGGTTTCGATATCTTTGAGGATTTCGAGAATAAGGTCTGTGTCAGGGCTTGTACTGGAATCCCCTCTTGAGAGGGGATTTTCTCCTTTTCATTTTTGGTTTTTCCTTGCCCACCGGAGACTTGGCGAAGGTGGGACTGGTCTCGGGTCCTCTGTCGCAATTCCTCCCGAATTTCTTCAACTAACTCAATGCTCAAATCCGAAAAGTTATTCACAAAGTTGAGCGGGTTTTTTATCTCGTGGGCGATCCCGGCCGTAAGTTGACCAAGACTAGCCAGTTTTTCCTGCTGAATGAGTTGTTCCTGTGCTGCTTTAAGGTTTTCATAGGCTTTCTCGATCTCTTTTGCCTGCTTCAGCTCTTTTTCGCGGGCACGTTCTTTCTCCTTGTAAAGAACCCGTCGTTTTTGAACCCGAGCTAAAGCAAACACACCGGCTGCAAAGATCAGCGCATAAAATAGGTAGGCCAACCAGGTTCGCCACCAGGGAGGGAGAATCACAAACAAAACGGAGGCAGTCTCCACCGATGTCACTTCATTCGCATTCACCGCCCTGACATCAAACCTGTAGCGGCCGGGCGGTAGGTTGCTAAACTGAGCGTTTCGCCGGCTTCCCGCCTCCACCCAGTCATCATGAAACCCATCCAGCTTGTAAGAGTAGATGGTTTCGCCCGGGTTGCTGAAATTGACCGAGATGTATTCGATATCTATTGAATTGGCATCCCATTCAATTTCCGTTGCGTTATCGCTGGTTAGTGCAGTATCAAGATGGATCCTGCTGTCTCCTGCCTGCAGGTTTACTACATGGATCAGGGGTGGATCCTCAACATCCTGAATGTCTTCAGGCATAAAATAGCTGATCCCGCCAACCCCGCCAAACAGCAGCTCACCGTTCTCTCGTTTATAAAACGAAAATGGATTCATCCGTGACGGCTCAAGGCCATCGTCTTGCCCGTAGTTTCTGATCTTACCGGTGTCCGGGTTGAGGCGGGAAATTCCGTAATTAGTGCTTATCCATATAATGCCCTGATTGTCTTCAAGGGTCCCCAAAACCCACAGATGACGCAACCCATCATTTTGATTGTAAAATGTTGATTGCCCGGTTTCAGGGTCATACCGCACCAGACCATTTGTTTTTGATATCCAGAGCTGCCTGCGACTATCCAAAGATATATGTTGTGCCCTTCCGTTGCCAAATGCACCGATGTAGGAATCGGTGATAGCCGGGGCAATCGTTTCTCCGGTCACCGGATCGTAGCCTAAGACTAAAATCCCTAATGTTGCCCCTGTCGAGTCCAGAGGGACATTATTCGCTGTGAACCAAACCTTACCGGATGAATCAGTCACAAGATTTGGAATCGCAGAAAAATTTACATCAAACGGACTTCCTGCGACGTCAGGTAATTCTGAGATCTGAAGACTCCGGAGCTCTCCCGAATCTATATTAAACTCCCACAACCCCTGATTTGTTGTGAAGAGCAGTGTGTCATCTGAATATCTAATGAACTGATATAAAGTAAATCCATCGGATGTTTTTGCACTGAAATCAAAACTTTCTTTTTCAAGCGTATGGATATCCACACGCTCGATTGCATTTAAATTTTCGGTGGAGATGTACCAAAGGTGCCTGCCATCTTCATCAAGCAGTGGTTTACCAACTGCCCGGATATTGCTCAGCTCTTTCCATGTGCCATTTTTTCGATTCCAGTCAATGATGTTATCACTACCATCTCCTGCAATCCAGAAACGGTCATTTTCAACCTCTTCAATTGCATACAGGTTGTTTTGTAGATTGTACTGGTCACCCCGAATAGGGATAAATGATTCCATCCGGATTTGGTTCCGGTTAGCTTTACTCAGGCCACGGGACGTAGCAAGCCAAAGATTCCTGAACCGGTCTTCGTATACAGACGTTGCGTAATTCCAGGCGATGGATCCCGAATTAGTGGGGTCATATGGGTAGCCAAAAAAAGAGTCAGTAGACACATCATACACTGTGAGCCCGGCAAGGCCAACTCCTCCGTATTGCGTAAACCATAATTTACCATCATCGGTTTGTTCTACCTTACTGACTAAAGCCCATAGTGGATGACTTTTTTCAGGATTATATAGAAAGTGCCGCGTACTGTCCGTCACTAAATTCTTATTCCAAAGACCGCTGCGGCTGCCTGGAGTTAGATCTTCCATAAGAAATACGCCGCTCTTATTCTCTCGACGATCATAACTTACCCATAAAACCTGGTCACGATCTATAAAAACATTGAATATAAAATCACTTGGTAAACTTTCGGGGTCATCCGGGTCGTGCCTGAGATTGGTAATTTCCCTCGTTTGTGGATTGTAGATGTAAACTCCCCCACCATACGTACCAATCCAGATCAGTCCATCATCACTTTCGGTGATTGATGTTACCTCCGGGCGGCTCGATGTGGAATCAATGCCAGTATCTACCAGGACATTTTTAAAGGATTGATGGTTTTTATCATACAGTGCAACACCTTGGGTGGTACCTATCCATAGGTCACCGGCAGTAGATTCATAAATTTTTCTGATACTGTTTCCCGGAAGAGATTCAGAATCAGACGGATCATTTCGGTAGCTGGTGAAGGTGTCTGAAAACCGGTCGTACAGATTCAGTCCGAAAGTTGTACCCGCCCATATGTTATCGTCTCGATCAGCAAAAATCTGAGTGATATCATTGCTTGACAGGGTGGTTGAATCACCCGGATCATTCCGAAAAATTTCAAACTCATAGCCATCGTACCTGCTTATACCGGAGTTGGTTGCGATCCATAAATATCCCCGCGAATCCTGGCTGACGTCTCTGATCCAATTATCTGATAATCCATCCTCAATCGTATAGGTTTGAAAGTGAAGCGGTTCTTTCTCCGATCCTTGCGCGAAAAGCCCGGGAATAATAGCTATAAGACTTAAAAAAAAGGTAAAAACTGGAATTGCATGTCTCATCTTGGTAAGTGAATTTTAAACGTGGACCCTTTCGTATCAGACTCTATGGTCATCACCCCACCGTGCGCCTTGATGATGTCGTTGGTGATACTCAGACCCAGGCCCGTTCCTTCGGTCCCTTTCTTCGTTGTAAAAAAAGGCTGCAGGACTTTATCTTTAAGATCTACAGGAATCCCGGGGCCGTTGACAGCGATCTGAACCTCTACACTTTTTCCATTCCGGCTGGTTTTTACTGATAATACAGGCAAGAACTCTTCTCCCTTTTCACTTTTCACTTTTGCCTTCTCCCTCATCGCATCAAACGCATTATTGCACAAGTTTACAATGACCCGTGAAAAATCTTCCGCGATCAGTGGTATGTCTCCCACTTTATCATCCAGTTTTAGATCAATATCTACGTTGATCGGATTCTTTGAGGCCCGCATGCCGTGAAAGGAGAGGTTCACATATTCCTTCACAAGCGCATTTAAGTTGTTCGGCTCCATTGCTCCGGTTCCCCCACGGCTGTGATCAAGCATAGACTTAACGATGGAGTCGGCCCGCGAGCCGTGTTTGTGGATGGTCTTAAGGTTGGTTTCGATGTCATCGAGTATGTCGAGGATGAGGTCTGTGTCCGAAAGCCGATCAGCCTCGCCTTTTGCCCCATCAGACACACCCCTCGCTCCAGCTTCGCTTCCGCCTTCCCCTCTCAAGAGGGGATTTTCCTTCTCACTTTTCACTTTTACCTTTTCACTTAATATCTCTTCCCGAATTTCCTTCAATAATTCTATACTCAGCTCCGAAAAGTTATTCACGAAGTTCAGCGGGTTTTTGATCTCATGGGCAATACCGGCCGTAAGCTGCCCCAGAGACGCGAGCTTTTCCTGCTGAACCAGTTGAACCTGAGCCGCTTTTAAATCCTCATGCACCTGTTGCAGATTACTATATGCTTTTTCAATCTCACTGGTCCGCTCCCTCACTTTATCTTCCAGATTACTGATGAGATTTGCATTATCTATTGAAATGCCGATCTGTCCGGACAGCATTTCAAGCAGTTCAATTCGGTTCTTATCGAAAACACCTTTAATGAGACTGTTTTCGAGATACAGAAGCCCGATGTCTTTACCCACGGCCGATATTGGCAGACACATCACTGAAAAGAGATTCTGCTCCTGTATATAAGGATCTGCCCCAAACCGCTCATCAATCTGGGCATTGTGTAAAACGACACTCTCTTTTGTTCGCCAGCAATAGTTGATCACCGATTCCGGCATAAGTCTCATCTCCTCCAAAGGTATTGATGGGAGTATCTCTATGATATCAGAACCGGATACCCCGATAGCCTCAATACAAAGCCTTTTTTCCTTAAAGAGTATAAGACACCCCCGTTCAGCCCCCGCATTTTCAATGGTGATCTGCAGCAAATTATTGAGAAGGTCATCATATTTTGTCTGACTTGCGATATTTTGAGTGGCTTTGATGACGCTTGCCAGGTCCAGTTCAACTGTATTGGATGCAGATACGGTAGATTCACCAACCCGGGCTAATCGTTCCTGATTAGATCTGCCAAACATCAGATATGGATAGGCCTTCTCAAGCTTTTCACACTTGGCATAGGCCCCCCATTTATAATAGGCAGACCAGGCTTCTTCCATATAAAACTGACGTTGCTTATTCAGCTCTGATTTTGCACAAAGCTCAGCCGCCCTTTCATTTGCAATAGCCTGAACTTGAGTAAACCCGTTTTCGGCAGCCAGTTCTATGGAGTTTTCGTATGCGTGCTGAGCTTTTCTGAACTTGCCCTGCATGGCGTATAGCTCAGCCTTCAATAAATGGTAGTGCTGACTGTAGTTTTCCGGCGAGCCATTCGCCCACTGCTTCAGATCAGCGAGATGACGTTTAAAAACCCGGAACTGTTTTCGCTTATCCCTTTGGCTAAACGTTTCATAAATTGAAGCAATCGAAAGAGAGGTATAAAAAGCAAAAGAGACCTGCTGCTGGTCCCCAACGAAGTTATCTGCATAAGAGCGTACTTTCTCGCTTTCTTTAAGCGCCTGCGTATAATCCCCGTTTATATACAGAAAGTTGCATTTTGCGGAGTGGAAAAACCCCAGCTTAGTTCTGTTTCCTTCTTTTTCCAGTCGTTTTTGAGTTTCAATGCTATCAAAATTCTCGTCATCCCAGCTATCCTGATAGGTTTGCCCGTT
>Ga0136599_1000364_pt1 | contig 12637 bp, 10 predicted proteins | sample AntRauMFilla2697_FD_104635 | JGI IMG/M metagenome (GOLD analysis project Ga0136599, IMG submission 104635) | Saline lake microbial communities from Rauer Islands, Antarctica - Metagenome Filla 2 #697 | ecosystem: Environmental > Aquatic > Non-marine Saline and Alkaline > Saline | place... | reverse complement strand
TGTTTCGGGAAATACCGTCATTAGAAAACTGATCGTACGTGATGCGGGGGCGGGGAATGACCGACGACAGGTCCACGCTTAGAGGCAGTTCGACGATCACATCCCCAGTACAAAAACCCAACTCCCCGAAAAGGTAAGTGTCCGTCACGCTGCTGAACTGTGTGTAGGTGATGACCTCTCCAGAGATGTCGAAAGACTGCATCGATAACGTCGTGTTCAGTACCGAAATCGTACCGTTCGTGTCTGCGCGTGGGCCCACAGAAAGGAGGGGTGCAGGCCCTGCCTCGCTCCTCATGACCTCCTGTGTGGACACCCCGCCGGAGGTCGATCGCGCGTCTTCCGCACGGTGCAGGGCGTACCCGGACAGGGCCACGGCGCCCACTGACAGCGCCACAGCCAGCGTGGTCAGAATGTTGGTAATCTTCATGATGGGTCGAGGAGTGGATGGAGGAGAGAGAGGGGGGAGTATGTCTTGCTGTGCAGAGATATGGGGATTTACCAGCTCTCTTATAAAGAAATGAAAACGATAACACCTACGTAGTGCTGAAGGTCGACCTTCAATCACAACAAGCATCCGATTCACAACAACGCGATCCCTCAGGGAGCAGTCAACATAAATGGGCAACGTTCTCAAGTGCAACTTGTCGTGTCTCGGCGGTCATAGCGTAAAGACGTATGCGAACGGGGACAAGTACGACGGCGAGTTGAGGCACGGTGTACGCCACGGCCATGGCGTGATGACGTATGCGAGCGGAAACAGGTATGACGGTGAGTGGCATCACGGTCGCCGTCGCGGCCATGGCGTGATGACGTTCGCGAACGGAGACAAGTACGACGGCGAGTGGTGTCGGGGTCTATACAACGGCCATGGTGTGGTGACCTTTGCAAACGGAGACAAGTACGACGGCGAGTGGCGGAACGCTCTACTACACGGTCATGGTGTGGTGAGCAATACAAAGGGAAAAAAGTACGATGGCGAGTGGAGGGAGGGTTCACGCCACGGTCATGGCGTGCAGATCTATGCGAACGGATACAAGTACGACGGCGAGTGGTGTGGGAATATACAGCACGGCCGTGGGGTGCTGACCGATGCGAAGGGAAACAAGTACGACGGCGAGTGGAGGCACGGTGTACGCCACGACCATGGCGTGCTGACCTTTGCGAACGTAGGGTAATACGTCTGCGAGTGGAGGAACGGTGTATATCACGGCCACGAGGTACGCATCGATGCGAACGGGGACAAGTACGACGACATACAGGAGGTTGTTAGACCGACGGTCGCGGGTGCGTTCTATATGAACGGTGTGACCACGATGACGGTGGTCGCAACTGAAAGCCGTAACAATGTCTTTGTTACGTAGCGAGCGAGAAGCGCTGCAACTGCAGTCCAGCCGCCTCCCAGTCTACATCCTCCCCCATGCGAGCTTCAACGCGCTCACATGACGCCTGCGGTAGGAGGGTCGCCTACCTCACACGGAGGTAAAGTCGAAAGGCTCCGGCGCCTCAGGCGGGGGTTGCGTCATGTCAAATGGGTACGGGGGGGGGAGACCCGCCCCCTCCCGCTCCAATGCCTCGCGCCGCAGGTCCATGACCCTGTCGACGTACCTGTGCATGTCGGGGCACAGGTGCAGCCGGTGCGAGCTCTGGTTCGGGTGCATGACGCACAGGTACATCCCGTCCACGCGCACCCTCTCGTACGTGTGGCCCTCCCAGACGACACCCGCGTAGTGGTGCTCCAGGATCCACTTGTACATGTTGAGCTGCATGGAGTAGGTTATGTAGTTTGTACTCTGCAACTTGTCTAGCGGGGCGAAGGGTCGCTCGTACCGGCTGAACTTGGAAATTCTCTTGCTGCGCTTCCAGTCGTAAATCCACAGGTGGAGGGTGCTGGGTGGCTCGGCGCCGTGGGCAACCGCCGCCCACTGCTTCTCCATGAGCGGCTTGTTGACAAAGGTCATGTCGATGGCCCCCGTCACCTTGGTTCGGGGATCAGTGAAGACGAACCACTCCGACCGGTACGGCTGCAGGTCCCCCCCCATCTCGGCCGTGAACTCCGCGAACTGCTTCAGTGCCGCGTCGTCCGCAGGAACGTCGTCGAGGGTGCACTCCCCGTTGTAGTACAGGTCGATGAAATCGTGCATGACTGTCCCACTCTCGCGGGCCGCCTTGCCGTCGCGGGCCCACCCGGCCTTGATCGTCTCTGGCGAGAGGCCAAAGTACTTGCTCCTGCGCTTGCTCGGGTGCCACGTCGCCCCCCCCATCATTTTGGGAATGATTTTGTCCGCGTCGAACTGGGGAAAAAACGCCTTGCAGAGGCCCGTGACGGAGAGCAGGCCCGCCCTCCCAAAGTCGCCGTCGCCCGCAAAGTCCACGTAGTAGTCGTGGACCTCGCCCTCCACGCCGCTGTCAAAGAAGATGCGTCGGTCCCGCGGGTGGCGGTGAAGCACGTCGAGGTACTTGTTACGCACCTTGCACGTGGGGGGGAGGGAGGGGGGGGGGGCACCCCCCCCCACTGCACTACCACTACCGCCCGACCGCGCCCTCTTGCAGGGCGGGGACGCCGTAGACGGCAGCGGGCCTCGCTTGGTCGACATGGGGCGTTTGTCTTTCAGCGTTTCTTGCCGCCCACCGCGGCGAGGCGAATTACACCGCGTTAACATACAAATGATAAACCCCCCGCTCGAATGACCGCCACCCACCCGCGACCTCTCGCGCTGCGGCACGGCGGCGCCACCCTCGTGGTCTACGCATTTCACGTGCTGGACCGCAACGTCCGGTTCTTCATGCGCCACGGCCTCGTCCCCGATAAGAAGGTGGATTACATGGTGGTGCAGAACATGCCCGAGTGGGCCGCTGAACGCGAGGCGGACGTGACGTCCAAGTGGCTGGGGTTATCCTCCGTGACGTGGGTGAAGCGCCCGAACGTCTCACAGGACATTGGCGCCTACAGCGAGGCCATGCGCACTGCGGAAACGGGCGGATACGACTACTTTGTCTTTGTCAACTCGACCATGAGGGGGCCCTTCCTCCCCATGTACTTCACGGAACACTGGACGCGGGCGTTCACGGCGAAGCTCACGGACGTAGTGGCCCTGGTGGGGAGCAGCATCAATCACTACAACGGTCAGCCACACGTACAGAGCATGGCCATGGCGATGGACCAGCGGGGCCTTGGGGTCCTTCGGCACGCGGGCGTCATGCTCGCCAGCAACGTCAGCGTGCGCAAGCCGGTTCTGGTCAAGAAGCACGAAATCGGGGGATCCAAGGAGATTATGGCCCGCGGGTACAACTTGGACTGCATGCTGACGGCCTACCGCGGCATGGACTGGCGGAAGCGCCCCATAATCATCCACCCGTACGAACCCCGGCAGGGCGACCTCTGGGGGCACCGCAACTACTTTGGGCGCACCCTCAACCCGTACGAGACAGTCTTCATGAAAACCAACCGCGACTACGACCCCTCCTTCTCGGACCTCAACCTCCTGTCGGGGTGGTGGGAGCAGATGGAGGTGATGGACGTCAAGCGCGACCGCCGCGGGTACGTCCCGCAGATGCACGCGGCGGACGAGGTGCTGGGCAACGACGCGCGCGACGATGAGCGGTCCTTTGGCGCGGTATCCAGGTCGCGGGACCTCGGGTTTGTGTGGCCCCTTGTGTGTGCGGTACTTTCTGCAACCCTTATCACGTTCATCGCGCTGTGGGCCACGGGCAAGGGGGGACGCGCCAAGGCGAGAGGGTAGACAAAAATACGCATCACCTGGTGTAAAGAATAAACGATTCACCAGCAGCAAATATGAACAATACGCTCATACTGCTCCTGGTCTTCCTCTCGGTTTCCGTTTCGTTGGCGGCCCTGAGCTTCGCCGCGGTGGCTTACACCTCTGACAACTCCCCTCCCGGCCTGGAGTACACCACCGACGAGCTCGGTGTGGGCTCCATCCTCCGCTCCAGCACGGCGGGCTCCATGGTGCCCTCAGCCTCCATGACGTCGCTGGAGCGCAAGGTCAACACGCTTCAGAGCGCCGTGGGCAGCGCCGGGGAGCAGCACATGGGGACGTTCTCCGGCTCAGTCGCCACCTCCAACGTCAGCGCCAAGAGCGTATTGCAGGACCTGGAGTCGAAGTTGGACTTGCTCACGGCCGACCTGAGCCCGCCCGTGGGGGTGGACCGCTTCTACAAGAACGTCGTCCGAGTGGCCGACTCGCCGGGACCGTTGACGGAGTGGATCAAGGTCGAGCACAGCACCACCTCGATCACCGAGCAGGTGGTGAGCGAGGAGAAGACGGGCCTGCTTACGGGCTTTGTCTCCGGCACAGAGTACCTGGTGTACGGCAGAATATATAACATGAGCGAAGTCGAGATCCCTGCGGAGGAGGCGATGTTCCGCCAAAAGGTGGGGGACGCCGCGGCCACGGAGCTGCACTTGCTGGACGGGATTCCAGGTAACGGGTCTTTGAACTTTAGCTTTACCTTCACGCCTGACGCCGCGGACACGCAGATCGAACTGCTGTTGCCGACCTTGGTGAGCCCGCTGAGGGACATTCACCTCGCCATCACCCGGACCTAATCGAAATTAAAGTCCCCCCCGTCGCCATCGTCACCGCCGCCCGCAGGCCCCACCGCGGGCGGGGCCGCCAGGGCCGCCACCCCCGCCGCCCCCTGCCCCGTGGACTGGTCCCTGTACTTCATGCCAAAGTAGCACATGGGGTTACCGGAGACGCGGACGCCAAAGGTGCTGCGCATGTACTTGTCGCGTGCGGTAGCGTCCATCACCTTGCACTTGTTTTCGTCGCAGTACGAGACGTAGTCGTTGTGCACAATGTCGCGGGGTACCGAGTGCTGGGCGTACTGGGGGTCGAAGGAGACTTGGCTCTGCCGCTCCATGCCCAAGATGAAGGCGCGGAAGCTGTTCTCGTTGCGGCAGTACTCGGCCTGCGTGCCCAGCAGGTACTTGGGGACCGGGAAGCGCTTGTCGCCCGGGCGGTAGTAAGGGCGCATGCCGACGTTCAGCAGGTGCCGTTTGTGGGCAAAGACCGCCACCACGGCAAAGACCGCCGAGTCCTCCTCCTCCCACACCTGGTTGATGGTGCGCCGGTCTGTTTCGGAAAAGTGCATGTTCTGCTCGCTGATGCGCCGCTGCCACTTGATTTGCGCGAAGCGGCGCTCCATGTCGCCGTTGACGTCGCTGTAGGGAAGGGGGCCGTTCATGGCGAAGATGACGTGCTGCAGGAACTGCACCACGCAGGAGGGGCGGTGCAGGATGTGATTGACCATGTGCTCGTTGGATATCATCTTCTTCAGATCTCCCTGGGGGATGGGCGTGACCTCCTCCTTGTGCATGTCGGTGGCCTCAATGAAGGCCTTGTGGCGGACCACGCTGAGGTAGTCGATGGCCCGCCGCTGGTCGGCCACGCGCCCGATCAGGTGCTCCTCAAAGTAGTACTCTATCTGGCTCAGCAGCGTGGACTTGCCGGAGCCCGCCGTCCCCTCCAGCACCGTGGCGTACTCCAGCCGGTCGTCCACGGGGTGACCGAGGAATTCCTCCATCAGCCTCTGCGCGCCGCTGGTCGGGCGCGTGGCCTCCCCGATCACCCCGGACAGGCTCCGCCCGGCCATTTCCAGCCAGCTGCGGTACGTGTTGCGCGGGATCTGCTGGTCCTGAAGCATCTTTTGCGTGGACATCAGCCTGACGTCCAGCGGCTCCATGTGCGCCAGGTTCTGCGCGTGGTGTATCCACTCGTCAAACGCCCCCAGCCGCCGCCGCACCCACGCGTCCTGCTCGTTCGCCCTGGACTCCATCCGGGTGTCCCCACCGTGGGTGTGGTCCACGCACGTTTCCTCGTGATCCCTGTAAAACTCAGCCACCCCGGGCTCCTTCAGCCGCAGGAAGGCGCCGCGCAGCATACACACCACCGTCTCGTAGTACCGGCACGGCTTGGCGATGAACTTGAGGGCGCGAATCTGCCCGCGGTTGACGCGCGTCAGTGAGTCGCTGAAGTGCGCCCAGTTGTCAGGCATCCCCTCGGGGAGGCTGCCGCGGTGGTAGTAGAATATACCCGTCCGCGCGCACAGCACGCCGTTGGTCCACGACACGTACCGCATGCTGTTCACAAACGTGTGGGGGATGTAGGGCACCTCGCTGCGCGAGTGGTTGGTGGCGAACACGCCGTTGATGTAGCGCTTGTGCTGCACGTAGGCCTCGCAGATCACCGGGTCCGCCTCGATCTTGCTCAGCAGCAGGTGCATTGGCATCTCGTCGCTGTACGTGTACGTCGGGCACCCGCTGCCGCTCAGGATGGGCAAGGAAAACAGGGGGCGCTCGTCCGAGTCGTTGTTGGACACCACCACGTCCTTGGCGGCCAGCACCGAGCGGACGTTCGTCAGGGCAACGTGGCGGGGATGGTCGGGGTCCTCGCGGCTGAAGGCGTTGGGGCACGGGTCGTACATGGTCTTCCGCGCCGCCATCACTTGCAGCCGCTGATTCTTCATGCGCATGAAGGCGCCCTTCACGCGGCCGACCACGTCGTCCGAAAAGCGCCGGACGCTGTTCAAGTTGTCAAAGGCCACCTCCACCCGCTCCAGCACCTGAATGTCGTTGGCCGCGTAGGGCGATTTGAAGCGCAGGTAGTTGTTGAAGAGCGTCACCATGGTGTGCTTGTACTCATCGGGCACCTCGAGGTCCTCAAAGGGCTTCTGCATGTAACGCAGCATCTTCAGGTACTCCTCCACCGGCTGCTCGTCCTCCATCGCCAGATCCTCCTGCATCATCCCGCCGGCGGCCTCGTCGGCCAGCATCCGCACCGTCGACAGCCTGAAGAACTCCTGAATAACGTCCCGGCCGGCCGTGGTTTCGTAGTCTTGCTCCAAGAGCGACCAGACCTTCAGCGCGTCCGGGTTCTGCACCATGTAGTCCATCACGCGCTCCCCTAGGCCCAGCGGGTCCGCCGGCCGAAAGTCCGCCTCCATAAACACAAGGGGACCGTCGCGAAACATCAGCGGGCACGGGGTCGTGCTCTCCTCCTCCCCCTCCCCCGACACGTGTGGGCGGATGTCCCACTGGTCTCGCTCCCTGCAGCTCACGCGGCACTTCTGCTCGCACGCTTGGTAGGGGTTCTCTCCGGCCACCGCGGGGTCGACGCCCTCCCCGCGGCCCCCCTCGCTCCGGCCGTCACCGTCGCCGCCCCCCTCCCCCTCCCCCTCCAACTCCCCGTCAGATCCCCCCCCGTCAGCCCACAGGGGGGCCGTGACACGGGCCCGTTTGGGGGCGCGGCCGTCACCCCCACCAGCACGCCCACGGACTCGACCCCGCCCCTCCGAGTCAGAGTACGTGTCCGTGGAGTGCGTGGGCATGCCGTGAAATTCTCACGTTTGTCTTTACCTCCCCCCTCTCGGTTTACCCGCGTGATAGTAGTTACAAATTCATACGCAAAGGGTATACCGTAATCTCCCCAAGTCACGCGCGCGGTGGCCGCACTTGGTAACGTTGTCTTCGCACGCATGGCCGCAGATCTTTATTTGGATTGCCTAGGCGGCAGTGGCGCCTCCTCCAAGCTCGGCGGCCAACTTCCACGGGTTCGCGTACGTGGCGACGCGGTGGCCAAGGTGAACAACTACCAGCACTACCCGGTGGAGCGCGGCGGCTCCGGCAAGTGCGGCAAGCACTGGGACGTGAACATCAACGCCATGGAGCGGCCGTTTTTGTCACTGAGGGAGGGCTCGCTGAACGCCACGATTCTGTCCAACAGCGCCGTGGAGGTGCAGGGGGTGGTGGACGTGGACATGCGCATGAGGGACGTGTACGGCGCCTACACATGGTGCCTCAAGATCTTTGGCCACGTCATCGTGTCGCACACGGTGCACGTGTGCTCCAACGAGCCGCTGCGCATGCAGGCGGACGGCGTGCCGTTTACCATCACCGTGGACGTCAAATACGACGCGGCGGTGGGCGGGCTGAACCTGACCGTGGCCGAGCCCAGCACCCCGTTCCCGCCGCCCAAGCTGACCGGGTGCGACATGGGCCAGGGCTGGTTCGTGGAGCTGCTGGTGCAATGGTTCACCGGCTCCTCCGTCGAGTGCATTATTCAGCAGCAGCTGCAGCAGGACATCCAGGACTACCTCAACGGCCAGGCCGGCTTTTTCAAAGAACTCCTCAATGAAACCCAGTATATGTCTCGCTTATGAAACTCAACGTCTCTACTCCCCTGCCTAAAACGGGATGGATTCGGGAATCCCGAGCTGCTGACCGAGCATTCCCGATCCCGCGCCCACCTTCGCAGCTGCTTCCCGATCCCGGTCGGGATTCTCCCGCTCGACGTGGGAGAGTGGGCGAGCTTTACCTTGCGTCCGCCGAGCCGTCGTCTTCTTCGACCATCTCTGCGCCAGGCACTCCCGCAAACCTGACTGAAACACGTGATTTATATCCGCTCGTCGACTGTCAAGGTTCACAACGAGGAGGCGAAAAAGTAACGGCAATTATTTCCAGATTCACTGTTAGTCGGTGCAGTAAACCATAATCGATATACTCAATATGTACTGGACTGAAGAATGGGGTACTGTACGTGCTTTTCGGTTATCCGCCGTTCTTGTCCAACCACCATGTACTCGGCGGCCGCCACCAGCAACTCCTTTACAAAGTCTCGAATGATGCACACCACCCTCACCGTCGTCTCGTGTCCAAGCTGGTACGCGCTGCCGAAAAAATCACGGATAAAACGATCCCATTGTGCCAATGTGAACGGCACGTGTGTTGTAGACTTGGCATGAAGTTTTGCGTGCTTGAAACACGCATCGTCAATTCGGGTCTTCCGCAGGGCGTTGGTTGACGCCCTTAGCAAATTGAGGATACGGATCGCGCGAACTCGCACGGCCTCGTTAATAGCTTCTGCCGCACCTTTACCGATCTGCGTGACGCTCGCGGGCCGCAGGTGTCTGAGCACGGAGAGGTGCACAAGATTGTCGCGACCCATGCTCTTTTCTGTTCTTACGGGGTAGATTAAATAGATGAGAACAGCCTTGTCGCACAATGTCCTGCGGGACTATATCATTAATGTGACGGGGGACGAACGCTTACGCCTGCGTAAGAACGTCTCGTCCCCGTTGTCTCGGTACGTAGGCGAGGTGATTAGCGACGTGCTGTCCGAGGCTGTCAGAACTATGCAGGCCGACGGGAAACGGCGCGTCATGGAGAGGCACATGAGGTGTGCAGTTGTCATATGCCTTGGTATCGATTTCGACAAACGCGGTCGTCACATGCTAAGCGAAACTGAGTGGGAGTCGCAGAATATCCGTCCCAACCGAGAGGTGCTACCCTCCCACGCCCTTGTTCTGTACGGCCATATGGCACGGGAGCTGCGACAGTTCAAGCTGACCCGTATCTCGCAGTGGTACGCGGGGACAGTGGTCTACCTGACATGCGTGGTGTCCGTTGCGCTTGAGGATTTGCTTACGATCCAGGGGGGGGCAGTCCGTTCAGATGACATCCTGAGCAGGGTGCAACACGCCGAGGCGAAGCTGAGGAGCGTGCACAACATCAACAATCGGTAAGCGTTGAATTATGTACGGTGGGCGAATGGTACTCCGTAGCAATCAAGTCACACGTTCGTGACGATAACAAAGACGTCCGTCCCTCCCCATGTCTAGCCGCCTCTGTTTGTCCTTCGATGTCGGCCTTGCCAACATGGCATTTGTGGTGGCGACCGTCGACCTCGACTGGCGAAACTGCACCGTGCTGGATGCGCGGTGCGTCAATTTGACGCGCTTCCAGCACGACGTCGTGAGCCGCGAGAACTGTCCCCTCCACCACACCAACGAGGCCCACGACCGCGTTCGGCACTTTTTGCAAGAGTATCGCGACGTGTGGGAGGGACACGGCCGGGTGGACCGCGTGTTTATCGAGCGGCAGCCTGTGTGCGGCCTCAACCACGTGGAGTCTCTGTTGTTTGCTGAGTTCCGCGACCGCGCCACCAAGGTCAGCCCAAACGCCATGCACAAGTGGCTGGGCATCGGTCACCTCGACTACGACGCGCGCAAGCGGGCCACGGTGCGGCGAGCTCAATCGTACATGAGGGGGGTGCGCGGCTTTCACGCCGTGCGGCAGCACGACATGAGCGATGCGCTGATGGTGATGCTCTTCGGGATTTTGGGGTGCGAGACACGGCGCCTCCGCCGGCTGCGGGACGCACGCCTGGCGAGGGAGCGGGAGAAGGCGTGCCTGCGCCGTCTGGGCGTGACCGTGGACGGTTACTTTGAGCCGTTTAGGTACCGGCCGCGACACGCTTCGTCGGCCTCGGTGGCGCCGGTGACGTGGGCCGCCCCCTCTTCCTCCCGTAGCCCAGGGGGAACAGCGGCCGCCTTCGGCGGACCCGCAGCTGCGGGTCCTGCGGCGCCCACCGCACCCGGCAAAAGTCCACCCGGTCGTTGCTCTCTCGAAACAGACACAGGCGGCACACGTCGCTGCACTCCCCCCACTGCGGTCCCGTCAGTGACGTCCCCCGCGGCCACGGGTGGGGGATCGCCTCCCAGAACCACCGCCCCCGCCGGTCGGTGACCGCGTCGTCGCCGTGGAGCGCCCCCGCGACGGGCCCGGAGGGCAGCAACGAGGAGGGGTGGCGGGCCAGCGTCACCTCCCCCCTGGAGCGCAACCCGTACAGGTCGGTGAATCGTACCCACGGCATGCGTTCGGGCGCCGTGACACGCAACACCACCACCAGCGTCATGCGCTGGCACTCGTGGACGTTCAGCGTCCCCTGCATCACCCAACGCACGTGAGCACTGTGGGGACCGTGGGTTTGGTCGTGCGCGGGCAGCCCCCGCGCGATGCACAGCCCGCGGACGAGGGAGGCGATTGCCGCACTCTCCCTCTCACTCCGCGCGCCCCACCATTCCAGCACAAAGTAGGGCCGTAGGTTGCGGGGGTGGGACCACGCCTCCCAGCACACCACCCCCCGCGGGGGGGGGGGGTCATCCAAGTACCCGGCCGGGCGGTCGACGGCGGCGGTCCCGTCCGGGGCGTGCGGGCACCCCACGCGCAGCCAGGCGGTCCACTGCCGCCCCACCACGCGGGGGTGGGGCACAAACACGACCCCGTCAGCGGCAGCACCGCACCGCGTCCACGCGCAGCAGTCGGGGGGAGGGGGCGAGGGGGGCGGCCGCGGGGGGCGCTGCGCCACCCACGCCCTCATGATGTCGGCCACGGCCCACACCCTCCCGCGGGTGGGGAAGGGGGGGGTGGGGGCCGACCGCCCCCCCGCAGTCACGGTGACCCCTCCCCCGCCCCCCGGGAGGGGTAGGCGGCAGGGGGTGTAAAGGTCCGCGCAGCGGAGGGTGCAGCGGGAGGTGGTCGCGTTGAAGTGTTGGGGCTCCCCGTGGACGGTGCAGGCGCTGGACTTGCCCGTCGCCGGGTCGAGGGCGCGCGCCACCCATCGCGACGCGTCCCCCCGCCTCCACTGGCCCACCGTCAGTCCCCCTCCCCCCGCCGCGCCCAGCAAGGTGCGGACGGTGCTGTGGTGCCGCCGGGGGCAGCCCACCCACGAGCGCCCCCCCCCCCCGTCCCCCCCCCTCAGGGGTTGCAGCCCTAGCGGGGCGGCGCTGAGGCGCGGGGGGGGGGACGACCAGCCGCCAGGGGTCACCGTATCGGGGCCGCGGCCGCGGAGGTGGAGGGTGCGGGGGGGGAGGGCCAGCACCAGCGTTCGCCCCCCGCGGCACAGCCCGCAGCGCTCCACCCTCCACGAATTCTCGGCCACACACAGACAGGGCATGGGGGGGTTGGGCCCCGTCACCCGCACGTGGCCGCGGGACCGCGCGTAAATGTTGACGGTCCCCCGCGCCGGCCACGCGACATCCCCGTGGGTGCGCGTGACGTGCAGGGCAAGCGCGCGGTACACGCGCTCGGCGTGCTTGCGGTGGAGGTGGCCGTCCTCCCACCAGAAGAGAGCCAGCCGCGCCCTCAGCACCACACCGCCGGGGACGACCCACAGCCGCGACTCCGTCTCGAACGTGACCGACCACGAGTGGGAGAGGAGACCGAGGGAGGTGGCCCACCGCCCCACGGACCCCCCGTCCAACTGCAGGAGGGGGAGGGCGAGGCGGACGTGCTCGTTGCGCGAGGGGGGCACGGGCCGCCCGTCCTCGGGGGCGCGGAACCCTTCCACCGCCGCGGCCGCCCCCGGGGGGGGCATCACTACTCGGGGCTTACGTACCCCTCGCGAACGCCTGTGCGGAATCCACGGGAGCGATAAAGTCACGCTTCAGTGCGGAATCTACAACAACTGACGAGAAACCCACAGTGACCGTCGCATATCTCTCTCCTGTCTCTGCCTCTTGCACCGGAATATCCGGCAAGACGGACAAACACACCACATATATTTTCGTCATGTCCAAAAGGTCTGCATTTGTGAACTCGATACATCGCTACCGCACCCTTATATCACGTGAGACTCTCAATTATCGTTACGCCGCCAACCACGTAGCGATTGCAGATTTCGTGATATTTCGCCGAGGTTGCACACTCGACGACATTATATGTCGCCGAACAAGAAACTCATAGTCACATTCTAATTTTTATGTTCCCCGTCCACTTCCACTTGTGCGTCGTGCGCACCCCGGAGCTATGTCGACCACTGCGTATTCTACCTCCTCC
>Ga0136599_1000346_pt1 | contig 13111 bp, 7 predicted proteins | sample AntRauMFilla2697_FD_104635 | JGI IMG/M metagenome (GOLD analysis project Ga0136599, IMG submission 104635) | Saline lake microbial communities from Rauer Islands, Antarctica - Metagenome Filla 2 #697 | ecosystem: Environmental > Aquatic > Non-marine Saline and Alkaline > Saline | place... | reverse complement strand
TCTTCCAAGCTTTGCGCTCGAAGAGCTTGTGAATGATAAATAACTGCAATGTTATTTAAAGCTTGTGGAAGATTTGAATTTAAAGCCAGAGCTTGGTGATAAAATTCTAAAGCTTGAGTATATTTGCCTGTATTTCCATAAATTAAACCTATATTATAGAGTGTATAACTTCTATCATATGGATCTTCTTCCACTTGTAAAGCTTCATAATAGTTTTGTAATGCTTCCGCATATCGTCCTCTAGATTGAGCAGCCATTCCGGCCCTGAATAAGAAAAAGCTTGTTTTTCTTGTTTACTAGCAGGTAAAACTTTTAGAAGGATATCAGCGATTACTGTAAATGTTTTATCGATAAAATTCCCCATAGAATTCTCCTTATAAACTAGTATCGATTAAAATTAAAGACTTAGAGTTATTATATGCGAAAAATAATAACTCTAATAACTTTTAAACTGAATTAGACGCAACAAAAGGAAATAAAGATAAAACTCTTGCTCGTTTTATCGCTTTTGCTAGTTTTCGTTGTTGTTGAACTGTTACACCTGTAGCGCGTCTTGGAAGAATTTTCCCCTGCTCTGTTACGAACAATGTAAGTAGATCAATATCTTTATAATCGATTTTTTGATTAATATTAATCGGCGATGTTTTTTGTTTCTTTGATACCATGAGTTATTTTTATTTTATTTCTTTATGTACAGTTGGTTTATTACAATGTGGACAATATTTTTTCAATTCTAGTCTTTCTGGATTATTTCGACGATTTTTTTGTGTTGAATATCTAGAAACACCAGGTGATCTTTTATCTAAGTTGGAACGACATTCAGTACATTCTAAAGTAATTAAAATTCGAGTCCCTTTATTTTTTGCCATAGAAATTTAAAATAATAATTTTATCTATATAGTGCCTAAAAATTTCGATCTTATCAAGAGTTAATCATGATTATGAAGATAAAAAGTTTTTAAAGTAAAAACTTTTAATTTTTTATCAAATATACTATATTGTGTTAAACCCTAAATTTGCAAAAAACTATTTTAAATATTTCAATAATAATAATATGGCTAACAGTAAATCTGCAGAAAAGCGCATTGAAGTTAATAAGCGAAATCGTTTAGTAAACCGTTATTATAAAAGTTCAGTTAAAACTTTAATAAAAATGTTCTTCCAAGATTTGGAAACATATAAGACTTCTCAAGACCCAGAACAGAAAGAAAAATTAAAGAAAAACTTAAATTCAATTTATAGTTTAATTGATAAGGGTACAAAAAAAAATGTATTTCATAAAAACGCTGCTGCAAGAAAAAAATCAAAATTAGCAGCGTATCTTAAAATTGCATAAAGTTATAGATCTTTTATTTTTATTTAGTTAAGAAAATTTAAAATTTTCTTAACATCATTTTTATAATATGTAACAATTGTAACAATTAAGACCTAATATAATATGCAATTTGAACACAATTAATTATTGGAGTTACTAACAAAAGTTATGAAACAAGATATGAATTATATCAATGCTCTTCCAGACTTTCTGACGATGCAAAGAATAAGTTTTTGTTGGTTTATTACTCAGGGTTTAAATGAAGAATTGGCTTTATTTTCTAGAATTCATGATTTTAGTCAAAATACCGAATATATTATGTTCGGAGAAGAGTATAACTTAATAAAACCACCTTATAACTTATTGATTGCAAGAAAATATAGTGGAAACTATAGAGCACAATTAGTTATTCCAATTGAAGTACGAAACAAGATTATGAATAGTGTTCGATACCATAATCAGTTTCCAATTATTACTTTACCCTTAATGACTACTTATGCAACATTTGTTATAAATGGATGTGAACGTGTTATCGTTAGTCAAATTATTCGAAGCCCTGGTGTTTATTTTGAAAAAAATAAAAATCAACGAGCACTAAACCAATTTAAACGAAAGTTATCAACTGACATTAATAAATTGCGCTCATTTTTACCGTCGGGAGAAGCGTTTATTTCTGAATCTGATTTATTCTTTCCTATTCCAACAACGACTTTTGATCAAGTAAAAAAGAAAAAAAAAATTACCCCGTACTGGAAAAGTAATTCAATTTACTATTATTCTATAAAATATTTAAAAAATACAGAACAAAATTCTTCCTTTTATTTCTTACAATGCTTTAAGTTATATAGAATTATCTCTAAAATTTCTAACCATAACTCTAAAACAAAGTTAATTCAATTATTTCTAAAATGGTTACGTTCACAAAATAATTTTTTAAGTCTTAGAAATAATTTAGAGAAAAATAAAATTACCTACTTATTAACCTATTATAACTTTTTAATCCAACTTTTAATTAAGTACGAAATTTTGCAATTGAATTTAAATCAATATCAAGAGCTTGAAAAGGATAAAAAATGGTTAAATCAATTTTCGAAAACAAATGAACTTTTACTTACATCTAATAAGAAACCTTTATCAAACGATCAAACTTTAAACTTATGTAACACGTATAATAAAGCAATCTTAGATTCCCAGAAACTGGCACAAATCCAATTAAATGATCAATTATTTTTCATTACAAAAGAATCACAAAATTGGTTATGTGAAACAAATAATTTTTCATTTTTAAAAATAAATTTAAAACAATTAATCTCAAAAACTTCTGACATTAATAAATTAATAGATTTTCAAAAATTGCGTCCAACCATATATTTTTCAATAAGTTTAAAAGAACAATTAAAATATATCTTTGGTAAGGACAAATTATCTTACAAACCTGAACGGCATAAATATTTAAAAACAAAAACGCAGTTACTTCTATATAGAAAAGATCATGAAATAAAAACTAGCTATCATAGAAAGTATGATGAAAAAGATTTATATACAGCTACTTTGATACCTGAGTATGGCTCGTGGATTCGTTTTACTTTTCAACGAAATACTAAAATTAACTCTTACAAATATCCAATTAAAAATCAAGAAGACGAAATTATCATTCAACTAGATAAAATAAATCAAAAACCAATTCTTTATTTATTAAAAGAAATGGGATTAACGGATTTGGAAATCTACCAAAATTTACAACACTCTGATTTTTTCTATTTTAATAAACCACTATTAATTAATTCAAAACATTCAAATCAACCATTACCACGATTTAATTTAAATTTAAATTATTTTAAAAATATTTCAGAGTTTTCACGTATTTTTGATTCAAATTATTACCGACTAGGTAGAGTTGGACGGTTAAAAATTAATAATCGATTAAATTTAAAAATTAGTGATCGATTACAGACTATAACATATGAAGATATCTTTGCAATTACTGATAAACTGATAAGCTTAACTCTTTCAAAAACTGTTCAAGATGATATTGATCATTTAAAAAACCGTCGTGTTCGATCAGTCGGAGAATTATTACAAAATTTATTTCGAATAGGATTCCAAAGATTAGTTCGAAAATTACGTAATCAGACAAATAAAATTGATTCCAGTCATTTATTAAGTTTTAATATTGTTAATGCAACAGTAAGAGAATTTTTTGGTTCAAGTCAGTTATCACAATATTTAGACCAAACGAATCCATTGTCATCATTAACTCATAGACGGCGAATTAGTGGACTAGGACCAGGAGGTTTCGATCGAGATAGAATCAGTTTTGCCGTTCGGGACATACACCCAAGTCATTATGGTCGAATTTGTCCGATTGAAACTCCAGAAGGGCAGAACGTTGGCCTAATTGCATCTTTAACAACTTGTGCACGAGTAAATAAGTCTGGATTTTTAGAAACACCTTTTTGGCGAGTTATTAATGGAAAAGTTTTAAAAACTGGTAACCCTATTTATTTAACTGCTGACATAGAAGATTTATATAGAATTGCACCAGCAGATATTGCAACTAATAAAGAAAACTATTTAACAAAAAATGTAATTCCGGTTCGATATCAGCAAGAAATTATTAGCGTTACTCCCTCAGAAGTGGATTTTATTGCTATTTCACCAGTTCAAGTAGTTTCTGTCGCAGCTTCATTAATCCCGTTCTTTGAACACGATGATGCAAACCGTGCATTAATGGGATCAAATATGCAACGACAATCTGTTCCATTGATCTTACCGCAAAAGCCGATTGTTGGAACAGGATTGGAAAATCAAATTGCTATTGACTCTGGTATGACATTAAATGCACAAGAAGCAGGTACTGTAAATTCAGTTACTGCTAATAAAATTGTTATTAAGAGTCAAAATGGGAAAAAATTAACCTATAAATTACAAAAGTATTTACGCTCAAATCAACAAACTTGTATTAATCATCGTCCAATCGTTTGGAAGGGAGAAAAAGTTAAATCAGGACAGATTTTAACTGATGGACCAGCCATAACAGATGGTGAATTAGCTTTAGGCCAAAACGTTTTGGTTGGATATATGCCATGGCAGGGCTACAATTTCGAAGACGCGATTTTAATTAGTGAAAGATTAGTTTACGATGATATTTTCACTTCTATTCATATTGAACGTTATAAAATTGAAATTGATAAAAATTCCGAGACATCGGAACAAACGACAAAAAATATTCCAAATTTGAGTATTTCAGAAGTTAATCATTTAAATGATGATGGAATTGTTACAGTTGGGACATTTGTTAAACCAGGAGATATATTAGTTGGGAAAGTTATCTCAAATAATACTTCTGAACAATTGCCAGAATCAAAATTATTGAGAGCTATTTTTGGAGCGAAAGCAAAAGGTGTTAAAGATAATTCGTATCGAATGTCAGATGGTGAATATGGAAGAGTCATAGAAACAGTTACTTTTAACCGTCGAACAAAATTAACTTATAAATTCGAAAAAATTTATGTTTTTATCGCTCAAGTTCGAAAAATCCAAGTGGGTGATAAAATTGCTGGTCGTCATGGTAATAAAGGAATTATTTCACGTATTTTACCACGTCAAGATATGCCATTCTTACCTGATGGTACACCTATTGATATTATTTTAAATCCATTAGGAGTACCCTCAAGAATGAATGTGGGACAACTTTATGAATGTTTATTAGGTTTAGCAGGTGATAGATTAAATTCTCGATTTAAAATTTTACCGTTTGACGAAATGTATGGTCTAGAAATATCGCGAATTCTAATCAATAAAAAGTTACGCCAAGCTTCTATTGTAAAAAATGAAAGTTGGTTATTTAATCCATATGCACCTGGAAAAATGGTTCTTATTGATGGAAGAACAGGTCAAGAATTTGATAACCCTGTTACAGTTGGAAACGCCTACATGTTAAAATTAATTCATTTAGTTGATGATAAAATGCACGCGCGAGCTACTGGTCCATACTCTCTTATTACTCAACAACCCTTACGTGGAAAAGCGCAACATGGTGGTCAAAGATTTGGAGAAATGGAAGTATGGGCTTTAGAAGGTTTTGGGGCAGCATTTACTTTAAAAGAACTTTTAACAATTAAATCTGATGATATGCAAGGACGAAACGAAACATTAAATGCCATTGTTAAAGGGCAGCAAATTCCAAAATTTGGAATTCCAGAATCATTTAAAGTTTTATTACAAGAATTACGTTCAATTGGATTAGATATGAGCACTTATAAAATTGAAAAATTTAGTTCACATAAAAGATATGAAGTTGAGATTAATTTGATTGAAAAATATAATGCTTCATCAAAAACATTTTCTCCGACTTCAAATATTAATGATATTTCATTTTAATAACAATGGTACAATTTGCAAAAGAATTTGATTATATAAAAATTAAATTAGCTTCTCCATTTAGAATATTACAATGGTCAAATCGAAAGTTACCTAATGGTCAATTTGTAGGAGAAGTTCAAAAATCAGAAACGATAAATTACAGAACCTTTAAACCAGAAATGGATGGGTTGTTTTGTGAGCGGATTTTTGGTCCAAGTAAAAGTCTTGAATGTGCTTGTGGTAAATACAAACGTGTTCGATATGAAGGATTAATTTGTGAACGCTGTGGAGTTGAATTAACAGAATCTCGAGTTCGAAGACATCGAATGGGTTATATAAATTTAATTTACCCAGTTACTCACGTTTGGTACATTAATAGTCGGCCAAATTTCATGGCTTTACTTTTAGAAGTTGAAGAATATGAGAAACAGTTAAATACAACTTACACTCCTCACTCAGAGAAATGTAAAAAATGTGAAAATTTAAAGTTAACAACATCAACGATCGTAGATCTCTGGGATGAAAGAGTCAAACGTATAAAGTTAGCTTCTTTAGCTTATTTTATTGCTGAAGATGAGATCTCATTTTATGGTTTACATTGGGATTTACAACAATATCGAAGAAGCAGAGAATTAGGATATAGTGGCTATCCATTAAAACCTTATCCAAAACCTCAAAATAGAAGATACAATACTCCGAAATATCTTCTACGGGCAACACCAAATTTTTTAATCGGAGCTCCATTAGTAAAAAGGGAATTAGAGAAACTTGATTTAAAATCTGAAATTTTCAAAACTCGATATTTTATCTTAGTTTGTACAAAAGTATTGAATAAAGAGAAACCTTTATATGATGAGTCAAAATGGTTTAGAAAATGGGAACAACAAAGAATTTATAAGATTCGTGAACAGGCTATTAAACGGATTAGAATTTTAGAAAATTTAGTTGGTACTGGTTCTAGTCCTGCTTGGATGATCTTAACTATTTTACCTGTGATTCCACCGGCTTTGAGACCAATGATTCAATTAGAAGGTGGTCGATTCGCAACTTCAGATTTAAATGAATTATATCGTCGAATAATAACTCGAAATAATAGATTACTTCGATTGTTAGAAATTGATGCACCACAATTAATAATTCGTAATGAAAAACGCCTGCTACAGGAAGCCGTTGACACATTAATTGATAATGGTAAGCGTGGTAAAATTGCCTTAAGCGCGAATAACAGACCATTAAAATCATTATCTGATATTATCAAGGGAAAACATGGTAGATTTCGTCAAAATTTGTTAGGGAAACGTGTTGATTATTCGGGACGATCAGTTATTGTCGTAGGTCCAAGCTTAAAGTTAAATCAATGTGGTTTACCTTATGAAATGGCAATAGAACTTTTCCAACCATTTATCATTCGAGAATTAATTAATCAAGGTTTGGCAAGTAATATGAAAATTGCCAAGAATTTGATTCAACAAAATGAACCAATTATCGATCCAGTTTTGGAAAAAGTTCTAACAAGCCACCCAATTTTTTTAAACAGGGCTCCAACATTACATAGATTAGGAATACAAGCTTTTGAACCAATCCTAGTACAAGGGCGTGCAATTAAATTACATCCTTTAGTTTGTTCAGCATTTAATGCCGATTTTGATGGAGATCAAATGGCTGTTCATATTCCATTATCTTTAGAATCGCAAGCTGAGTGTTATATGCTTATGTTGGCACCATATAATTTTCTATCTCCTTCTAATGGAGAACCTATTATCATGCCAAGTCAAGATATGGTATTAGGTTGTTATTACTTAACAGTTAATAATATTCAAGGATTACTTGGTTCCAGTCACTATTTTGCAGACTTAGAAGATGTTATTTTAGCTTATAGTCAGAGTAAAATTGAAATTCATAGTTCAATTTGGATTCGAACTAAAGATGAAAATCAATCTAAATCAGACTTGATAAAAAAAGTTACATTAAATGATAGTACGGTTGTTGAATATTATGATGATTTACAAATTAGAAAAACTGAAAATGGTGAAACTATCGTTCAATATCTGAGAACAACAACAGGCCGTGTTATTTTAAATTATACAATTCAGAAAACTTTGAATTTTTTATAAATTAACAAAGTGAATTACTAAATAAATTTTATGAAAAATTATACTTATCAAAATAATCTGATTGGTAAAAAACAACTAAGACAACTATTAGCTTGGAGTTTTACCAATTACGATTCTATGCAAGCTTGTTTTTTAGCTGATGAATTGAAATATTTAGGATTTAAATACGCTACTCAAGCTGGTATTTCAATTAGTATCGAAGATTTAAAAATTCCTTTTGTTAAAAATTTAATGCTTGAAAAAGCTAATAAAGAAATAATAAATGCTGAAAAAATTTACCTTAAAGGAAAAATTACAGATATCGAACGATTTCAGAAGATAATTGATACTTGGAGTTTGACGAGTGAATCTCTAAAAGACCAAGTTATTCACTATTTTAAAAATTACGATCCTTTAAATTCTGTTTATATAATGGCGTTTTCTGGTGCTCGAGGTAATCTTTCTCAAGTTCGTCAATTAGTGGGTATGAGAGGTTTAATGTCTGATCCAAGTGGTGAGATTATGAAATTACCTATTAAGAAAAACTTTCGTGAAGGATTAACTATTACAGATTATTTAATGTCTGGATATGGTGCACGAAAGGGGATTGTTGATACTGCTTTAAAAACTGCAAATTCAGGATATTTAACTCGTCGATTAATTGATGTAGCACAAGATATTTTAATTCGTGAAAAAGATTGTTTAACTATACATTCATTTTTAATTTCGATTGATCAAAATGAATCAAAAAAAAATGATTTAATTTATGAACAAATTTTGGGTCGAATTATTAATAAACCGATATTCGATCCAAAAACAAAAGATTTAATTGCAAAAACGAATGCACAAATAACTCCAACTTTAATTGAAAATTTAAAACAAAGACAAATAAGAGAATTCTATATTCGATCACCACTAACTTGTAATCTTTATAGAGCAATTTGCCAGAAATGTTACGGTTGGGATTTAGCCAATGAAAATTTAGTTGATATTGGTGAAGCCGTTGGTATCTTAGCTGGTCAATCTATTGGTGAACCAGGTACTCAACTTACTATGAGAACATTTCATACCGGTGGTATTTTTACTTCAGAAGCTAGACAGCAAATCATAAGTCCTTTAAATGGAATTGTCCGTTTTTATAAAACGTTAAAAACAGTAATTCTAAGAACTAATCGTGGTGAAGATGTTCTTGTTACAAAAAATTCGGGTTCCTTAATAGTAATTCCAGATGATAATACCCAAGAACTAGTTCAAATTGAAGTTTTACGAAATACAATTTTATTTCCAAAAAATAATCAATATATTTTAAAAGATACGGTTATTGGAGAATTAATTAATATTAATAAACAAATTAAAACTGAAATTAAACCAATTTTAAGCGATACATCTGGTGAAATCTTTATGCCACGGTTAAAAAGAAAAGTTAATTTACTTAATAATAATAAGTTAATTTGGATTTTGTCGGGACAACTTTATAACAGTCCGAATAATTCTTTCATAAACTTTTACCCAGATTATAAATTAAATAAATATAGTTATATATTTAGAACTAAAGTAATAAATCATTATGAAGGGTTTATCGAGTTTATTAATAATAAACAAAGTTTATATCAACAAGCTGTTCAAATCACTAATAATAAATACTCATTATCTCAATCAAATTTACGAAAGCTAACAAAGTCCGTTCAAAATAAAAATTACTTATTAACTTTAGACAATTTAAAATATCTTCTAAAGATAAAAGTAAAAAATTCAAAATTTTACCTTCAGATGGCAAGAAATGAACAGTTAGCGACTCTTGCAACTAACACATTTCGGACACTAACTGGTGGAATTTTATATTATGATTATCGAATCGTATTTAAGTTTAATGAATTTAATAAAAATATACATTATTTAAATCCAGTTAATTCACAAAAGAATTCTACACCACTTATTTCTCATAGAACAATTATTTGGCTAGGAGAAGAGATTCATAAAGTAAATTGCGAACAAAATATCTTATTCGTCGAACATGGCGATTTAATATCTGAAGGGTTTGAACTTATTCCTAGTCTTTTCTCTAAAACTTCTGGAATTGTCACTATTCGACAAAAAAATAATCTCGTTCAAACAATTTCTATTAAATCAGGCTTAGTCTATGAAGGACAGAAGTTTAAAAATACCGCTAAGAAAATTTATTATCCAGGCGAAATAATTTTCTCTAATATTTCGATTAAGAAATTATCTTTCTGTGAGCATATTGTTGGAAAAAACACTGAACAACTGCTAATTAGACCAATCGAAATTTATGAATTTGCACATCCAAATTTAAATTTACTAAAATCACAAAATAAAAGTAATTTAAACTCAAATTTTGAATTACAGTCTAATGTTAGTTATACTTACAAACCAAATCAGATTTTGAAGGGTATGAAAAACTTAAATTTAGTTGCTAATACCTTAACATTTAAAACTAATAAATTATTGAATAATAATGTTAGCATTGAATTACTAAGTAATAAAAAAACAGAGTCCATTGATTGTCAAATTAGTGAAAAATTATGTCTAAATAATTATATTTCACCTTATTTAAAATATAAAAATTTACAACCATGTTTTCTAATTCAACAGAATCAATTTGTTGATAGATATACAATTTTAGGTTATTTAGAAGCAGTAACAGCAAACTCTTTGGAAGTTGTTAAATTTAAAACCAAGAAACAAGAAAGTAAACAAATTTTATTAATTTCTAATAAAGATTGTTTAACACTACAAAGAGACAAATTTCCTAAAAAGAAATTAAATGATTTTATTATAAATAGTTCTAATGTAATTGAAACCGGTAAAATTATTATCGAAAATAATAACTTTCTTACATTGCAGAAAGGGAAACCTTATTTCTTCCCTAATTGTAAAAATGATGATTCATTGAATAATATTAATTTACAATATAAGCTTGTTTCTCCAACTCGTGTTAAAACTCAATTGAAGACAAGCCGTTCAGTGAAACTGAATTATTCTGATACTTTAAAACTTTCTGTAAGAAAAAAATTTGATTCTGACTATCTTTTAAAAACAAAAACAAGCATAAAATCAGAATTCTCTAAATTATTTTTCAAAAAAGATGGAAAATTATACAGCTCACTAATACCTCAATTTTTTAAAAAGTTTTCAATAAATAGTACAGAATCAAATTTAAAATTTGATAATATTTTACGGCCAGACAGTTTAAAAGAACCAATTTTAAGAAAAATGGACCGAACTTTATTAATCAAAAGTTCTGATATTATACAAAATGATTTTAAAGAATTAAATAGTTCACACTCTCAATTAGCATTAATTAAATTTGTTGAACATCATTTTACAAAGGCGACAAAATCGATTGGTCTTTATTCCATTACTGAAGACTTTTTTGAACAAGATGTGAATAGTGTTTTTTGTAAAAATAGTGAATTCATCGAAGATGGTGAAACAATTGGACTGTTAAATCTTGAAAAAGAAATTACAGGAGATATTGTTCAAGGTTTACCACGTATTGAAGAAATATTAGAAGCACGAAAGAAAAATTTAACCATTAAACGAATTCCTACTAGTCAAAAAAAAGGTTTATTAGTACAAAAAACGAGTTTAGATCCAAATTTTGAATTTAGAAAACTAGCAACATCAATACAAGAAAATGAGAAAATTAATCCTCATAAACTATTAAAAGTATATTTTAATTATTATGGATTAATAAAATCGTTTTTATGTGATCAAACAGAATCAGTAAAATATAATCGCTTGATCACTAATTATGAGGGAAGTTATAAAAGTTTTAAAAAAGTTCAATCATTTATATTAAATTCTGTTCAAGCTGTATATCAATCTCAAGGTGTAACTATTAATGATAAACATTTGGAAGTTATTATTAAACAAATGACTACGAAGGTTCTTATTACTTATGAAGGAAATACTCCTTTATTAAGACGAGAAGTTATTGATTTGTATCATATTCAATATATTAACCAAATTATTACTAATCAGGGAAAACAGTCTGCTTGTTATGTTCCATTACTGCTTGGAATTACAAAAGCTGCGTTAAATAATCCAAGTTTTATTTCTGCTGCAAGTTTTCAGGAAACAACTCGTGTATTAACGAAAGCGGCAATTGAAGGCCGTATTGATTGGTTACGTGGTCTGAAAGAAAATATTATTATTGGTCACTTAATTCCAGCCGGAACAGGATCTCAAAATTACCGTAATTGTTTTAAAACTTATCAATTATCTAACAATCAGACGCAAATGACACGTGAAAATCTGACAAACGTAAAATAAAATAACTAGACAACTTATTTAATGTTTGCTAATATTTATATTACAAATCAAACCTTTAATTAAGTAATTTAAAATTTCATGTCAGATATAAGTTTATCACAATTATTAGAAGCAGGCGTTCATTTTGGTCATAAAGCATATAGATGGAATCCAAAAATGTTTCCATATATTTATAGTGAAGTAAACAATATTCATATATTAGATTTAGTTCAATCTGCGACTTTATTGAAAGAAGCAAATGATTATTTAGAATCAGCGGCAAGAGAAGGAAAGACATTCTTATTTATTGGCACTAAGCGTCAAGCTAGTACTTTAATTGCTCAAGAAGCAAAACGTTGTGATTCTTTTTATGTGAATCATCGTTGGTTAGGAGGTATGTTAACTAATTGGACAACCTTAAAGGAACGTATTGCATACTTAAAAGATTTAGAACAACAAGAAGCAAATAATACATTTGATTTATTAACAAAAAAGGAAGCCGCTCTACGTCGTAAAGAATTAAAAAAATTACGTCAATGTTTAGATGGGATTAAAACAATGCCCGATTTACCAGACGTTGCCATAATTATTGATCAAAAACGTGAAATGACAGCAATTCGTGAGTGTCAAAAGCTAGGAATTCCAATTGTCTCAATCTTAGATACAAATTGTGATCCTGATTTAATCAATGTTCCAATTCCAGGTAATGATGATGCTGTTAGATCAATTAAATTAATATTAAAATCATTAACTGATAATATTATTGCTGGTAAAGCACAGTTGAATTAATAAATAAAATAGTCATGTTGTCTTTTTCAATATTTCTATATTTCTAACCTCTTTAGTTGAAAAAAAATTAATCAATCGTTTTTCTGTTAATATTATACTCACGATATAACTTTTTAAGAATTATATCGTGAGTATAATATTAAAACGCTTATGTAATTTTTACAATTCGATTACAAGATAATTTTGCAGTAGTTCTATTAAACAATATTTTTAGGATTTTTAATAATTTGAAACTTAACTTCTAATTTTATCGTATTAATTTAATATATTTTAG
>Ga0136599_1000342_pt1 | contig 13183 bp, 6 predicted proteins | sample AntRauMFilla2697_FD_104635 | JGI IMG/M metagenome (GOLD analysis project Ga0136599, IMG submission 104635) | Saline lake microbial communities from Rauer Islands, Antarctica - Metagenome Filla 2 #697 | ecosystem: Environmental > Aquatic > Non-marine Saline and Alkaline > Saline | place... | reverse complement strand
GTTACGGATTCCCATAGGGAACCTCCCTTAATCCCTCTTGAATTGTTGGACATGTAGGCCTGGAGGGGCAGTGCTACATGTCTCGTTGCATGTTCTTATACCGCATTTGGGGTGCGGTTTTTTGAAATTAAGGCCGTATTGGGGGCGGCCTGAGATCCGTGATTTCGGTGAAATCCATTTTAGTTTATCTCCTCTGGCGTTGCCTGCTCGCCATAATAAAGAAGCTCGACGTCGCCCGTTATGGGCTGGTCCTCGATTGCGCCGTCTTCACGAAGCTCCTCGAGGAGGAGACGCAGCTCGCGTGCGCGGTCTGCATCGGGTGCCGTCAAGCGTTTGAGCTCGTCGAAGCACGTTCCGCGCCATACGTGCCCTGCTTCGAGCAGCACGTCCACGGTCGCGCCTACTCCGACGCACGTTCCGTTGCCTGCCGGGGTTGCTACGTCGCAACCCTCCCAGGCGTCGCGGGCTGCAATCGCCTTTTGCAGGCGAAGCAGCTTTTGTTCTAGCAGAGCAATGCGCCCTGCTCGCTCCAGAAGGAGCTTCTTGTCGGAAGCGTGGGCTTCGACCTCTTCTTTGTACTCGCGCAGGCGTTGCCGCATGCGCAGTGCGGTTACTTTCAAGCTGTTGAGCGCGTCCTCCCTGGCCGCGACGTCCTGTGCGTGGGCTTCGTATGCGTCTTCGAGCTGCACGCACAGCTCTTGGACTTTCATACGCAGACGTTGCACCAGACGGTGCCAGCCGTTTTGCGGCGCGACTGTTTCCTTGTTCTTACCGAACATCGCTTTCTCCGTTGTCCCTTGAATGAATAAAACTCCCGCTTGCGCATTGGGACATGCGAGCAAGGGGAGTGTGTTGCACACACTTGTACCACGGATCGGGTGGCAGTTTGGCAGCGCTGGGTGTAGACTTGGGCGCGACAATTGACGGATAAGGAACGGTATGGCTGACGACAAACCACGCCTGTATGAGCTGATGACCCGCGCAGAAGACCGCCGCGAGCGCATCCGGCAACACGCAATGGACGGTATCCGGAACGTCATCCCCTCGCTGTCGACGGACGACTACGAACTCGACGTTGAAGACTTCGATTACAAGCCGACTGTCTTTTCTCCGTCTGAGCAGAAGCTGGCGCTCATGGAAGGCCGTACGCTGGTGGAGCCTTTGAAGGGCACCGTGACTCTCAAGGACAAGAAGTCAGGTAAGATCCTCGACCGATCAAAGCGTACACTCGTGCACCTACCTTACTTTACGGAGCGGCACACATTTGTAATGGGAGGTAACGACTACACGGTCGCAAACCAGGTCCGAATCAAGCCCGGCGTCTACACACGCCAACGCGAAAATGGCCAGCTCGAGGCGTCATTTAACCTCTCCAAAGGACGCAACTTCCGCCTGGAGATGGACCCTGAGCGCGGCGTGTTCTTCATGCAGTACGGCACGACACGCATTCCGCTGTACGCGGTCTTGTCTGCCCTTGGCGTGAGCGACTCCAAGATGACCCGCATGTGGAATGCGGACGTCACAAAGATCAACAAGTCGTACTCGTCGGGCAAAGAAAACAAACACATCCGAAAGCTCTACGAAAAGGTCATCCCGTCTTTTGCACGTAAGACAGGGCTGTCCCACGAAGAGCGCATTGAGGCCATCAAAGAGTCGTACAAAACGACGAGCATGGACGCCAACGTTACGCAGATGACGCTGGGCCAAAAGTTCGACACGGTCCAGCCCAAGGCGCTCCTGCGTGCAAGCCAGAAGCTTCTCAACGTTTACAACGACAAAGAAGAGCAGGACGACCGCGACTCCACTGCATTTAAGACGCTGCATACCGTTGAGTCGTTCTTCAAAGAGCGCATCGAGAAAGACGCAGCACGCGACGTGCGCTCCAAAGTCCGACGAAAAATGAACCGGTCCAAGACAAAGGACGCGCTCAAAGTAAGCGACGTGCTGCCCAACGCGCCGTTCTCAAAGTCCGTGCACAACTTCCTCACGACGTCGGCCCTGTCTGCTACGCCTATGCAGATCAACCCGATGGAGATTATCGACCAGTCCGTCAAAGTGACGTCGCTGGGTGAGGGCGGCATCTCCTCGACCTTGGCCGTCCCCGACGAAGCGCGCGATGTCCACTACTCCCACTTCGGAATGATTGACCCTGTCCGTACGCCCGAGTCAGGCAAAGCAGGTATCGATGTCCGCACGGCGCTGCACACGGCGCGCGATGACGACGGCAATATGTATGCGCCGCTTAAGAACCGGCGAACAGGCCAGGTTGAGTACAAGCGGGCAGACGAGTTGGAAGACAAGACGATTGCGTTCCCTAACCAAAAGCTGACGGGAAGTAAGTACGTCGACGCCATGCGTCGCGGCAAAGTTGTATCGGTGAAGCCTACTGAGGTCGATTACAGCATCCCCACCTCCGCGTCGATGTACTCGCCTACTACGAATCTGGTGCCGTTTTTGGAGTCGGCGCAGGGCAACCGAAACATCATGGGCTCGAAGATGCAGACCCAGGCGCTGCCCCTTAAAGAGCGTGAAGAGCCGTACGTCCAAGTGCGTAGCTGGGCGGGGGACGATCGTACCGTTGAACAAGAATTCGGTGAGATGACTGTTCCAATCTCACCTGTCGACGGCACCATCGACAAGATCGACGGAGACTTCGTTTACATTCGGCCGGACCGGATGAAAAGCGCGTCAGAAGTAACGTACAGCGTATTTGATGACCACGGGTCTGACGACGACGAAGAACTCATGCGTAGGTACGATGCGCACATAGATGGAAAAAACGTAGCGTATGCGTCGCTAAAACCTACCTCTACAGAGGGCGATGGGCCTTGGATCAGCGGCGTCTGGGTAAATCCAGACAACCGCGGGCAAGGGTTGGCGCGTGAGCTTATGGCGCGCATAACAGAGGACCACCGCGGCGAGGTACTGCGGCTACGTGCACGTCCTTACAAGGACAAAGCGGTCGACAAAGAAACGCTCATGAAAATATACGAGGGAATGGGGTTCTCTTCGTATGACCCAGACAAGCCCGGCCGCATGATGAAACAAGCCGCGGACGACGCGGAGCTTCACAAAGTCCCCTACGCGCAGATGTTTCCGTTGATGTCGAAGACGTACCTGAACGACGAGCTCAAAGTAAAGAAGGGTGACCGCGTCAAAAAGAACCAGGTGCTGGCAGACAGCAACTTCACCCGTAACGGTAAACTCGCGTTGGGGAAGAACATGTCGGTGGGGTACATGCCGTACAACGGGCTGAACTCAAACGACGCTGTCGTTATCTCGGAGGGCGCTGCGTTGAAGATGACGTCGATGCACATGTACAAAGAGAAGATCGACATCGACCCGTCGACTGTTCTCGACCGTGACAAGCACAAAGCCTACTTCGGGTCGCGTTACTCGAAAGCGGAGTACAACCGGCTGGACAGCAAAGGCGTCATCAAGAAAGGCCAGCGCATCAACAACGGCGAGATTGTCATCGCCGCCATGAAGTCTTCGCAGGCCAGTTCCAAGCAACAGATGCTTGGGCGCCTTCACAAGTCCCTGGTCAAGCCGTACCGCGACGCCGCCGTGACGTGGGACCACCACAACCCAGGCACAGTCGAAGACGTCGCTATCACGAGTAGCCAAGTACTCGTCACCATCCGTACCGACGAGCCCATGCGCGTGGGCGACAAGCTAGCGAACCGGTACGGGGCCAAAGGCGTCGTCTCCAAAATCGTCCCCGACGACCAGATGGTGCGCGACGAGAAGGAAAAGCCCCTCGACATCCTGATGACGTCCGCGGGCATCATCACTCGAATCAACCCTAATCAGATCCTAGAAACCGCGGTAGGAAAAGTAGCGGAGAAAACAGGCAAGCCCGTCGTCATTGACCAGTTTGCCGACCACGACAACGTTCAGTGGGCCAAAGACTTGATGAAGCAGCATGGGGTCAAAGACAAGGAGACTGTCTACGACCCACTCTCAGACAAGAAAATCCCCAACATCCACGTCGGACGCCAGTACGTCTACAAGCTGTTCAAGTCGACGGACACCAACTACGCCGCGCGCGGCATCGGTCCTGGCTACGACGCCAACATGCAGCCTACAAAGGGCGGCGATGAGGGCGCCAAATCTATAGGTAAGATGGAGTTCAATGCGCTCATCGCGCACAACGCTCGAAACATCTTGTCTGATGTGACGTCGATCAAAGGCCAAAAGAACGATGAGTACTGGCGTCGATTACAGCTTGGCCTGCCTGCGCCCACTCCGTCTACAAACTTCGCGTACGACAAGTTTACCAAGACGCTCCACGGCGCAGGCATCAAGGTCAACAAAGATGGAAACAAGCGCACCTTGGCGCCGCTGACAGATCGTGACATCGACGACATGGCAGAGCGCACCATCAATAACGCCTTGCTGGTAAAGCCCAAAAAGATTGACGGTGTGCCCACGATTGCGCCCGAGAAAGGCGGACTTTTTGACCCGGCCGCGACAGGCGGCTTAGACGGGGACAAGTACTCAAAGATTGACCTAGCAGAGCCCGTCGTAAACCCTGTGTTTGTCGAGCCTGCCCGGCGTCTCTTGGGCATGACAAAGTCTGAGTTCCAAGATTTCCGCGACGACAAGGGCGCCGCAGAGGTCAAGCGTATGCTCAACAACCTCGACCTAAACAAGCTCGAGAAAGATCTCCAAGAGCAGGTTCGGTCCCGGAGCGGCTCAGCACGGAACACTGCCGTCAAGAAGCTGAAGTACATCCGGGCGCTTAGCAAAGAACAGATGCGCCCAGGCGACGCGTACGTACTTACAAAGCTGCCCGTCACGCCCCCTAAAGTGCGTCCTATCACGCCCAACCCAGATGGTACGACGCTGGTGTCTGACGCCAACTATCTCTATCGCGACGTCATGCTCGCCAATGAGTCCATCAAAGAGACGCCCGAAGAACTGCGCTACCCTGATGAGATGAAGCTGCAGCGGCGCCACTTGCACGACACCGTTGGGGCGCTATTTGGGACCAACGATCCCGTCAGCCCGCAGAACAAAGGCCGGGGCGTCAAAGGTCACTTGCGCCAAATCACCGGCACCGGGTCACCCAAAGGCGGGTTCTTCCACTCACGTATGCTCAAGAAGCGCCAAGACCTGTCAGGGCGTGCAACCATCGCACCCGACCACACGCTGGGGCTGGACGAGCTTGGTGTGCCGGAGCAGATGGGTTGGCGCATGTACGAGCCCTTCATCGTGAAGCGCCTCATCAAGAACGGCTACTCTGCGACCGAAGCGCGTCAGCTCTACAAAGACCAAGCGCCTGCAGCCAAGCGTGAGCTCGACATTGAGATCCAAGACCGGCCTGTCCTGTTCAACCGGGCACCGTCGCTGCACCGCTTTAACATGGTCGCTGCGTACCCTAAGCTTGTGCCGGGTAAGACAATTCGGCTCAACCCGTTTGCTGAAAGTGGAATGAATGCTGACTATGATGGCGATACTGTCCAGCTCCACACGCCGGTGAGTGACGCCGCCAAGAACGAGGCCAAATCCATTACGCTCTCCAATCTTTTGTTTGGTGACCGCTCAAAAGATGATCTAATGGTCTTCCCCGCACATGAGGCGCTCATTGGCGCCTACATGGCCACCAAGGACAGCGCTACGGGCAAGACGAAAACATTCGCGACGAAGGCTGATGCGCTCGCTGCGTACAAGCGTGGGGAGATAAAAATGAACTCGCGTGTTAAGATCAAAGGCAAGTCATGAAAAGTACTTCCGATTTTATTGAAGCGGTACAAAACGCGAGCACGAATATTCGTGACGCCAGGCGCATCGTGCCGTCGTACGAAGAGCCGGTTTACTGGGGCCCTGCTGCATCTCTAGAGTCGCAAAGTATTGCACAGCAGAACGTGCACATGCCCATGCAAGGGGTCAAGACTGCTGCTGTAACGCACCGTCTGGCCTACATGACAGAAGAAGAGATCATCAAAGAAGCGGCTGTCATGGGAGCGGTCGCGCGGGGAATAGGCGCTGCAGCAAAAGGCGTCGGCAAAGCGCTTGGTTGGGGAGCTAAAACAACCGGGAAAGGGGTAGCTGCCGGTGCGCGTGCCGTAAACAACGCTGGCAAAAGCTCCCGACAGCACTTCAGAGCGACGCGTCTTGCGGATCAAACGGCGAAGCCGACAACAGCGGGAGGCAAAGCGATGCAAGCGTTCGACGTAGTGGACGTGCCGCTTACCGCAGGTGTACTGGCCGCTCCGGGCTTTGCATACGGCGCAAATCGGTACAGTCGAATGGGCGCAGGGGGCGGGTATGGTTGATTTGACGTTTGGGCAAATGCTCATGCAGGACGCGCTTCCTTCGGGCGTCACCATTGACGGCCCCATCACAAAGGGAAAACTGCGCAAGGCGATGACCACATACGCCAAGAGCAACCCCCGTGAGTACGTAAAGGCAATTCAAGAGATCAAGCGTGTGGGGGACCAGGTAGCTACCTGGGAAGGTATCTCTGTGGGGCTTGATGACATCGCGCCTGACTACAAAAACCGTGACCCTGTCATGCAGGACGCGCTGCGTAAAATGAAGGCGGCCAAGTCCGACGAAGAAAAGCGCGGCATCTTGCTCGACACGCAGAACAAGTTTGTAGACATCACAAAAAATCACCCCTCTGACATGACCATCATGGCCAGGTCAGGAGGCCGGGGCTCCATTCCGCAGTTGATGAAGACTGTGGCTTCCCCTGTGGTGGCGACCGCACACGGCGAGGTCACGCCGTGGCTCGTCACCAAATCATATGCGCAAGGCCTTAACCCTGCTGATGCGTGGGTGACGGGCGTCGAATCACGTCGTAACGCGATTGCGTCCACGGGGTCGGTCGTCGAGCCGGGCGCCGCTGCAAAGGTGGTCGTGTCGAATATGGAAGACCTGGTCGTTACGCAGGAAGATTGCGGCACACGCTCAGGCATCATGCTCGACACCGATGACCAGATTGCCGACCGCTTTTTGGCACGCTCAGAATCAGGCCTGCCCCGGAACGAGCTCGTCACACCAGACGTCGTCAACACGCTCAACAAGAAGGGGGTCGACCGCATACTCGTGCGCTCGCCCTCTACGTGTGAAGCCAAGGACGGTGTATGCCGTAAATGCATGGGCCTAAACGAGTGGGGCAAGCCCTACCCTGTCGGGACAAACGTCGGCTCTCGCAGTGCGCAGGCTCTGACGGAGCCGCTTACACAGTTCGTCCTGAACGCAAAACACGGCGTCCGACTGGCAGGCGGCGACGACAACAAGCTCCGTGGGCTGTCGGGTTTTAAGACGCTCACCGAAGTGCCAAAGTCGTTTACGGACAAAGCCGCTATCGCGGAAAAAGACGGCAAAATCGAGAGCATCGTTAAGGCGCCGCAGGGCGGCCACTACATTACGCTTGCTGGCAAGCGCTACTACACGCCGCCCAAACTCGATCCCATTGTAAAGGTCGGCGACCGAGTTGAAGCAGGCGACGCGCTCACCGATGGCACGCCCATGCCCGACGCCGTCGTACGGCACAAAGGCATCGGCGAAGGTAGACGCTACCTGTCGGACTCGCTCACCAAGCTCTACCGGCGTCAGGGCGTCGACATTGACCGGCGTCACACGGAGCTCCTGTCCCGTAAGGCGATGAACTACGTTCGGGTCGAAGACGACGACTCAGGCCAGTTCATTCCAGGCGACGTTGTTGAGTTCAACAAAATAAAGGGAGCGTTCGGCAAGTCACCTAAACGTATCCCCGTCGGACAAGCACAGGGTAAGACGCTCGCCGCCCCTGTACTTCACTACACAGAAGGCACCCGCGTCACGCAGAGCGTAATATCTGAGCTCAAGCGCCAAAACGTTAAAGAAGTAGAGGTAGCAACCAAAGGGCCGCGCATTGAGCCAATCATGAAGTCGATGATCCAGACGCCTCTGTTGAGTGACGACTGGATGAGCCGACTGTCCCACCGGTACCTGCGTAAGACGCTCGTCGACGGGGCCGGCTTTGGCATGACGACAGATGTTTCGTCGACGTCTCCGGTACCTGCCTACATCGAGGGACGCCAGTTCGCGACGGGGCAGCAGGGCAAGTACGCATTCGAAGTTGACCAATTCGTTGTCGACACGCTGACCGCGCCTATTAACCGGCCCACACGTGAGCTGCGTCGCGACGCGCAGCAGCGGCGAGAAGACGAAGGAGAGCCAGGCCTGCTCGAATCTATCGTACAGTTCTTCGTCGACAACCCGGACGCAGAAGTGGCCGAAGCCCCGAAACCAAAAGCAGCGCCTGCCCCGCCCCCGCCTGCTCCAGAGGAGTCTGCCCTGGACGCTGCAGCTCTGGTCGACGGCGTGCCCATGGAGGCAAAGCAGGCATCGCTGAGCACGCTTAAACGTGTAATGTTCGGGCGCGGTGCGGGTGTATCTGGCGCAAACAAACTCCGAAAAGCGCTTGATGACGACACGTTTAAGATTATCTCGCCCAGCGGCGGCGTCGACTCGCGCGCAGTTGAGCTTCGCCGCGCGGCCGATCGTATGGGCGGATTGGACTTAGAAGACGCTGGGCTAACGGACCGCGGCATCATGACCTCTGAAGGCGACGCTTTCATACGCAAGCTCGACGAGAGTCGTCCGGGCCTACGTCGCCAGTACAAAGGCGAGGCCATTCCTGATTTCGATCCCAAAGAGTTTGACGCCATTAAACCGGGGTTGGGGCAGCGCATTACGCCGCAGATGTACGAAGACTACATGCAGGCGCAGCGACGCGGGCGCCCTATTGGCCGCTTCGCAAAAGACATGGTCTTTGGCGAGGACCCGTTAGAGGTACTTCGCCAGCGCTACCGTACAGGCGGTATACTTGGACGTGGCGGTGTTATGGCGGGAGACTTCGCGATCGACCCGGATACGCTGCGATCTTACAAACGTTGGCGCGCAGGTAAGGGATCGCTAAAGGAACTGGCTGCGCCCGCTGCAATGGAAGCGGCGGCCAAGTACTACACGTTCGTCGCGCCCGCCCAGGCTCTTTATTACGCCGCAACGGAACCTGTCGGCGAGAACGAGTCGCGCTACGAGAACGTAGGCGGTGCTGCCGGTGACGTTCTTGGGTGGGCCGCGGCCAGCCCGTTCAACCTTGGCGGCGTCGCGTTTGCCTCGCCCGTCATCGCGGGAGGTAAAGCAATCGGGCGTGGTCTCGACCCGAACTACACGCCGCCTCAAGACGCAGGAGACCCCGCCGTTTCAGACCGTCTACGGTCTGCCTACTCACGGGGTTGGCAGTCTAGTCCTGTCATGGAGCAGTACTCTGACCTACAGTCAGCGCGTACGAGCGCGCAGCAATACTACGACGAACTGAGACGCCGCCGAACGCAGCAACAACAACAACAGCAGCAGCAAGCACCCTCCGGGGTTGCCAACACCCGACCTGCGCGCTAAAACGTTGTTGTTTTAGATCAACGCAGATCTTATACTTCACGCGTACTTCGAGGATCTCTCAAGGAGCAACCGTGCCTAATATCACTCGTCAATCCTTCGCCCGCGGCGTTGGTGAATACCTGCAGCGTAGCGGAGTTACCAAAATTCCTACGCATGACATGCTCAAGCAGGCATGCGCCGTCGCATCATATGAAATTAGCATTGAGCCATCGGCCGACGCAGTACCATGGGAAGACACCATCAAGGTCGCCCAGCACCTGGTGCAGTTCGATCGCCAGCTCAAGTCGACCGGCAAATTTGCGTCGGTCAATCAGGGCGCGTCCATCGGACAGAACGCGCGACTTGCCTACGGCGACATGGTCGAAGGCGTCATGAAGCTCGCCATGGAGTCGGGTCCCTCGGCCAACGCTGAGGCGATGCTCGATGACCGCCCCGAGAACTACGCGCTTGTCGGTCAGGGTGGAAACACCAACATCGGCGAAGACGACACCGCTCGAGTCGGCCAAGAAATGGCACACCCGAAAGCCCCGTCGCATGGCGGCGCTGGAAGCAACTCCGCTGTGGCGGCGTCGACGCAGACGTCACCATCTTCGGCACGTCAAAAGTCCGCCGGAATCGCCAACGCGCTGCGTAAGCTCGCGATGGGCGGAGAAGGTGGAGGCCCGTCGACCATCATGGGCGACGACCCGGAACAGCAGAACCTCATGAACGACTCGGCTAACTCCGAGGCGGCCATGGACGCTAAGCGTCGCCCGGAAGGGTACGCGAACGTCGGGCAAGGCAACGCCAACCTCAACGAGACAGGCGCAGCCAACGTCGGTGAAGAAGTCGATCACCCAGACCAGCCTAGCCACAGCGGCGCCAGCTCGAGCTCGGTGACCGAAGCGTCGAAGCAGGCTTCGTGGGAAGACTTCTTCTCGCGCACCGCACACGAGATTGCACCTCGTCTGCCCAAGAACATGCCCAAGAACGAGAAAGTCGCTGCCGTGAAAGCGTGCATGTCGAAAGAGCCGTTCGAGCGTGAAGAGTTTTTGCAGAAAGTTGCAGAAGCTTACCGCCCAGTCGACCAGACCGCTTCTGACTTGCTCGCGCAAATCGGCCGGCTAACCGGGTAATTCAAACATGAACTTTGGGTCCCAAGACCAGCAAGAGATCCTCCAAGCACTGCTGCAGGCGGGTCAGGAACAGCAACGCGGACGCGTACCACAAGCAGCATCCGGTGCGTACGGTGACTTACTGCGCATCATCCGTGAGCTGAACCGAATGACCGTAGCAGCACAAGTACCTGCTACTCTTGGGGCCCAAGTGTTCATCGAAGACCCAGAACAGCGGCGTCAGCTGCTTAAGATTCTGGACCTACTCAACGTCATGACTGGCGCGCCGTTGGTGGGAGATAAAATGTCAGGCGGTCTTCGGGCTGTCAGACAAGCACCGCCAGAGGCACGCGCTGCACAAGCACGTAGTGCCGTCAAAGACGTCGGCGTCGAAGCCCTTCTGCAAGCGGTACCGGCGATACGAGAAATTCTGAGCTGAACGAGGAACGCTATGTCTGCTTTGTCGCCACGTACGCAGTCTATGATGAGCGAAGGCGGCGGGTCTCCTGAAGAGCTTTTCGAAGCGGCGTTTCAAGACCTCGCTATGAGCCAGCTCATCACGAAAAACCCGGAAATCGCAGACGAGGTCGCCACACTCAAAGTCCTCGATCTCGACTCCGAATCCAATTCGGCCACCGGCACCTTCATCGTCATGCGTGGCGATGACGAGGTGCACATTCCCGTTGTCCTAAGCGACAACGAAATCATGCCGTTCGACACGATGTACGTGAAGTCGCTCGACATGATGCTGCCCCTTACGCCTGACTACCTGGCCGAACTCGACCGTATGGACGCGTCGAAGCTTGGCAGTCCGGTCAAGCCATCTGACTACGCGACGTCTGATTTGGACATCCGTAACGTCGTTGTGCCCCCAACCACGGGGCGCTACAGCTACGCGAGTGCAGGGCTACAGCTCCCGACGTACCTGGACTGCGCGCACAACCGCGTCAAACAAGCGTTTGTCAAAACGATGGAAGCGAATCCGCTTCTGGCGAAACACGCGTTCAGTGTTTACGGGGTAAACACGCTCAAAGCTGCGCTTATCCCGCACCCTGAAACTGTCAAACAAGCGTCCTCGACGGCTGAAGTGACCTTCATCACGATGGAGACGCCCGTCGCAGAGACGCGCGCATTCTTCGGTGACCGCACCCCTGAAGCGCAGGCAGCGATCGCATCGGAAGGCTTCGCTATCAACGACCAGCGCCCTGACCCTGCACTGATGGTGTCGACAGAGCGCCCGTTGGAGCTTGAGGTTCCGAGCTCTGTTGGCTTCTACAACGTCTTCTTCACCGACGGTAAGGTACGCAAGTCACTCGTCTTCACACGCGTTCTGACTTCCGACGACCTGCGCTACGACAAGAACCCGCGTCCAGACAACAGCTACGGCAAGTACGAAGAGTACAACGAAACGTGTCGCATGGTGCTCACCGAAGACGGCGAGATGGTGCTGTCCAAGAAAGGGTTCTCCGCGCAACACCTCGACGCGCAAGAAACCCCCGAGAAACTTGAGAAGTACGTCACCAAGCCCCAGCAGGGAACACCCCGCAACGGACAGCGCGGCTTCTTCTTCAATCCTGACCACAAGAACATGGTGGCGTTTGAGCCCATCAAGATCGACCTGGTCAAGACCAAGGACGGGGACCGGCACGTTTACGGGGAGACCTACTCGGGTAACCGCGTGCTTCTCATCCAGCACAAAAACAGCCCCATCTCGGCGCCGCGCCTGTTCACAGGCAAACGCGGACCACACGGGCGCGACAACGCGGAGTATGTCCCGCACGAATTCCAGACGCAGGCTGAGCGTAAGCAATCTGAGCCGTTCGGCGTCGAGACTGTCATCCTCATCCCAGAGAACTACCGCTTCATTGCGGCAGCAGCGGTGCGTTCGCCAAATGAGATCTTAAAAGATCCTGAAGCGATCATGTCGATGTACTACGACGCGCTGACACTCTCGGGTGCTCCGCGAATCCAGATGAAGTCGGCGGGCGCAGGTGAGTTCTACTGCAACGGCCAGCTTTTGACGTCCAAAATGGCCGCAGTAAAACACCTCATCGACGTCTACGACGCTGAGTCTCCCGGCGCGCTTGAGATGGTGAAACAGGCACAGGCTGACGGTAAGTCGACCCGGTACGCTGTGTCGAGCCAGGCCATGCGTACATTCACACACCGCGCCACGAAGCTTGCCCAGGGCCCTGGCATGATGGCGCCTCCGGCAGGACAAGCGCCCCCGCCGCAGGGTGGCGCACCGCCGCAGGGTGGAGCACCGCCGCAAGAACAGATTGACCCGCAAACGGGGCTGCCCATCGACCCTGCTACGGGCATGCCTTACGACCCGCAAACGGGGCTGCTTATCGACGTTCAGACGGGACAGATGATTGACCCAGCCACAGGTCAGCCTGTTGACCCTGCTATGTTGCAGGGCGGGGGCATGGGCATGGCACCGCCTCCCCCACCGGAGCCTACTCCAGTGGAGATTGCTGCCTCTGAAGTTGCAGACATGCTCATGATGGAAACAGATGAGCTCATGCAGCAAATGGCCTCACAGCAGGAAAATCTACAGACACAGCTTAGCGCCATTCAAATGGTCGCCGGGCGTGCAAACGAGATTGCAGCGTCGATGGGTGCTCCGCCTCCGATGTTGCCCCCTGAGCTCATGGGACCGCCTCCCGGTGCTGCGCCGCCTCCCGGTG
>Ga0136599_1000335_pt1 | contig 13341 bp, 8 predicted proteins | sample AntRauMFilla2697_FD_104635 | JGI IMG/M metagenome (GOLD analysis project Ga0136599, IMG submission 104635) | Saline lake microbial communities from Rauer Islands, Antarctica - Metagenome Filla 2 #697 | ecosystem: Environmental > Aquatic > Non-marine Saline and Alkaline > Saline | place... | reverse complement strand
GAAGACCTCGTTGGCACCGGGTTCCAAAGTCGTGACGGATTATCTGAGAGTTGGCGGCTTCCAGGACGCGCTGAACGAACTCGGCTTTAACCTGGTGGGCTATGGTTGCACCACCTGTATCGGTAACTCAGGCCCGCTGCCGGACGAGGTAGAGAAAGCCATCAATGACGGCAACCTGACGGTGGCCTCTGTGCTGTCGGGTAACCGGAACTTCGAGGGCCGGGTACATCCCAACGTGAAAACCAACTGGCTGGCGTCGCCGCCCCTGGTGGTTGCCTTTGCACTGGCCGGCAACGTGCGGCTGGACCTGTCCAAAGACCCGCTGGGCACAGATAACGACGGCAACCCCGTTTACCTGAAAGACCTCTGGCCCAGCCAGAAGGAAATCGCCGAAGCGGTGGAGAAAGTCAAAACCGACATGTTCCACAAGGAATACGCCGAGGTATTCGACGGTGACGCCACCTGGCAGGCCATCAAGGTGCCGGAAAGCAAGGTGTATGAGTGGTCCGACAAGTCCACCTATATCCAGCATCCGCCTTTCTTCCAGGGCTTGAAAGAAGAGCCGGACGCCATTGAAGACATCAAGGATGCCAACATCCTGGCGATGCTGGGGGACTCCGTGACCACCGACCACATTTCCCCGGCCGGCTCGTTCAAGGCGGATTCGCCGGCGGGTAAATACCTGCAGGAGCACGGGGTTGAACCGAAAGACTTCAACTCCTATGGCTCACGCCGTGGTAACCACGAAGTGATGATGCGCGGCACGTTCGCCAACGTGCGCATCAAGAACGAAATGCTGGACGGCGTCGAAGGTGGATTCACCAAATTCGTGCCCACCGGCGAACAGATGGCCATCTACGACGCGGCCATGGAGTATCAGAAAAAGGATACGCCGCTGGTGGTGGTCGCTGGTAAGGAATACGGCACCGGTTCCAGTCGCGACTGGGCTGCCAAGGGCACGCGCCTGCTGGGCGTTCGAGCCGTCGTGGCCGAGAGTTACGAGCGTATTCACCGCTCCAACCTGATCGGTATGGGCGTAATGCCGCTTCAGTTCCCGGAAGGCACGGACCGCAAGAGTTTGAAGCTGACCGGCGAGGAAACCATCAGCATTGATGGCCTGTCCGGGGACATCACACCGGGTCAGACTTTGACCATGACGGTGAAATACAAAGACGGTTCTACCGAGTCCTGCGATCTTAAATCACGGATTGATACGGCGAACGAAGCGGTCTACTTCAAGCACGGCGGCATCCTGCACTATGTGGTGCGTGAAATGCTGAAGTCTGCCTGATATCGTTCAAGGCTGAAACGACCCGGCGAGTTGAGGCTTGCCGGGTTTTTTATTGGATCACCGGTAATTCCAGCCAGAAAGTCGAGCCCTGGCCGTGGGTTGATTCATAGTCCACCGAGCCGTCCATCTGGTTCATCAGTTCACGGGTAATGGCCAGGCCGAGGCCGGTGCCGCCTTTTTTCCGGCGACTGGAGCTGTCCGCCTGGGAGAATTTCTCGAAAATGCTCTGTCGGAAATCCGGCGGTACGCCCTCGCCCTGGTCATGAACACAAATCCGGACAGTTCCATTTTTCAGTTGCGAGTCGATTATGACGCTCGACCCGCCAGGTGAAAATTTGATGGCGTTGGATAGCAGGTTGTTCAATGCCTGATTCAGACGCTGTCGATCAACCCTCACCTGAACATCGTGGAGTGCTGTCAGATCAAGTCCCACGCCGCGTGCTCCGGCGAACTCGTTGATGTTCTCAACGCTTTCCCTTACAAGCTCAGGCAGGGCATGGGTCTCTGTCTGGAATACCATCTTGCCTGCGACCAGCTTGTCGATGTCCAGCAGATCGTTGATCAGGCGAGTCAGTTGCAGGCTATTGCGATGGGCGATGCTGACCATCCGCTTCGCACTGTCCGGTAGTTTACCGGCGGCGTCGTTTTCCAGCAGCGCAAGCGAGCCACTGATCGACGTGAGTGGTGTACGCAGCTCGTGGCTCACCGTCGAGATAAATTCGTTTTTCATGCGCTCGACTTTTTTCTGTTCCGTAATGTCTTCTGTGATCAGCCAGATAACCGGGTCGCTGTCCGTGTTCTGAAGCTCCAGGCCACGTAATCGAACCGGCGCGACCGACGGGGCCTCTGCGGGATAGTAGACCTGTATATCGTCGATACGGCGGGTGTTGTGCAGTGTTCCCCGAAGCTGCATTGGTTCCGGAAGCGGCGACCCGTCGGCGTTAAAACCATGTTCAAAGAAATCGATCGATGAGACTTTTCCGCCAAATCGGGTGTGAAAGATAGGGTTGGCGCGGATCAGACGGCCATCTTGGGCGCTGAACAGGGCCACGCCGATAGGGGCAAACTCGAACAATCCCCAGAAGCGGATTTGCATGTCCCGGTCTCTAAGCAACAGGCGTGTCAGCCAGAATACTGCAATAACGATTGTGGCTGAGATCAATAGCGAGACGGATCGAAATATCAGCGGATGTTCTGGTGCTGAAGGCCAACCTGATGCAGGCTCTGCAAACACTGTCCAGGTTGTTCCGGGCATACGCAGGGTGCTGACGACCGGGTCCGTCCAGTCGTTATCGTCCGTGCCGTAAAAAATAGCGTCGGTGTCCGAGGCATCGGCCGAAGCTGACAGCGTGAAATTCAGTTTGCGGCTGGTCGCTGCAATATCCGCTGTTTCATAAAGTTTATTCAGGTCCAGAATGACTGATATCACGCCCCAGAATCGGTCAGAATTCTCCGTAAAAGTGGGAATTCGGCTGGCCAGGCCTTGCCCGCCCTGCACCAGATCGATCGGGCCGGTAAACACGGCCCGGCGGTTTTCTTTGAGCGCCTTAACTTTTTCAGGTGGAAGACTTTGCTGAGTCAGGTCGAGACCAAGGGCGCTTTCATTGTCTTGCAGCGGATACACATGGCGTATTACCAGGTCGGGTGCCAAACCGATATTTTTCAGGGCAGGCGCTAGCCTGAATATCACCGGAGCTAGTTCATTGAATCGTTCATTGTCGATGTCCGGTTCGATGGCCACGTTCGCGGCGAGCCCCCAAACGGTTTGGATATTCTGGAGTATCTCCGCCTGCAAATTCAGGCGCAATTGGTCCGCCATGGCCTGCCAGGACTGCTTAACATCGGCTCGGTGCTGCCCCGTACCGGCAATGTCCAGGCTGACGGCAGCGGTGATCACAAGGCCCAGAATGCCGAGTCTGGCAGTCCAGATTAGCAGGTAAAACTTGCCAAACCTTTGTTGCCTGTTCATAGGTGGCCTTGTTGGCTCGCCTTCATTGGCAGCTCCAGCCAGAAGGTCGCCCCCTGACCTTCTTCTGACTCAAAATCAGTGCTGCCGCCCATCTGGGTCACTATCTCTTTGGTAATTGCCAACCCCAGGCCGGTCCCACCCTGGCTGCGGGTAGATGACCCGTCAGCCTGCGCGAACTTCTGGAAAATGTGAGCCCGAAAGCTTTCGGGTACACCGGGGCCATGGTCACTAACGCTGATCCGCAGGCGATCGCCCTTGGATTGCAAACCAACCGTCACCGTCCCACTGTCGGGCGAGAATTTGACTGCATTGGACAAAAGGTTGGCGAGCGCCTGATGCAGCCTTGCCGGGTCCACGTTAACCACCGCATCGGCGCGGCTTTCCGCAATCAGAACTGAGACGCTTCGCTGCACCGCATAGGTTCTGAGTTGCTCGACGACTTCTCTAATCAGAGGCAGCACCGGCGCGGGGGAACTGTTCATTGTCATGGTCCCGGAAACCAGTTTTTCCATGTCCAGCAAGTCGTCCACCAGTCGCCTGAGATTCTCGCTGTTTTTCTGGGCAATAGAGATCATCTTTGACATTTCAGCCGGTACTTTGCCCAGCGCGCCGCCAGTAATGAGGCCGAGAGACCCTGATATTGAGGTCAGAGGCGTGCGTAGTTCGTGACTGACGGTGGAGATGAATTCGTTCTTCATTCTGTCCACTTTTTTGCGCTCGGTAATGTCTTCCACCAGGGTCCAGACCAGCGGCTGCTCGTTTGCATCGTTAATGCGCATGCCCTGAATGATGGCCGGATAGGTCGATTTATCTGCCCGTTGTATAGAGACCTCATATGGCCCGTAGCGGCCTTCGGTCGTCAGCTCTGCCAGGATCCTTTTCTGGATGGAGGCCATTCCTTCGGGCATCAGGCCCTTGAAACCGGCTTTGATCAGCGTTTGCTGGCTAAAGCCGGTCGGAGCACGCAGGGCCTCGTTGACGTCCAGAAAGTTGCCGGTGCGGTAGTCGCTCAGAGCAATCCCGATAGGAGAAAGCTCATACAGCCTTCGCAACTGATTCTCGCTTTCATGAAGCGCAATTTCAGTGCGCTTGCTATCGTCGATGTCAGCAATATAACCGTGCCAGATGATGCTTTTGTCAGGCATCGCTTCGGGTGACGCCTTGCCCTCAACCCAACGCCAGCCCGAGGCGCCGTTCTTGACGCGGTACTGGAAATGCCAGGTCGATAATGTCTTGGCTGATCGGTCGATGCTGTCGGCCAAGGCGATCAGATCCTCCGGATGGATCCGGCTGAAAGCCTCTGCGGCGTCTTCCCGGACGTCCTCGCTTTCAACCCCGTAAATTTCTCTAATATGAGGGCTTGAAAACGGAAACGCACCATGTCCATCTGGCCAAAGTCGATATTGGTAGAGCATACCCGGTGTCTGGTCGACCAGCTTTGTCAGCATTTCATTGCTGCGTTTGCGCTCCAGAACGCCACCGATCCAACGTGCGAGTAGAACCACAAACGTAGTATCGGTATCCGAAAAACTGGCGTCATGGGGTGTCGGCGATGAAAAATTCAGCGTGCCAAAGAGTTCGCCGCCAACGTAAACCGGAGCAGCGATATAGCTCTCCAGTCCAAACATCTCGTAACATCGGTGTTCGCGAAATCTAGACTCACCCATATGAGAGATGGCAAGGCTGCCTTCTTCCGCCAGTAAGAGGGAGCAAAAAGTGTCCTCCAGCGCGAAACGGGACTTCTCGTGAAGGCCTGCATCCTCCGGCGCTACGAACCAGCGAACTGAATAGGTGTCACTGATGATTTCACTCACGATACCCAGCGGCAGGTTCAAATACTGTGTGGCTAGTTGAAGAGCCTTCTGGATCCCAGTGTTTTCGTTTGTTTCAGGCTCTAGAGCCAGTTCGTTCAGTATGTTCAGTGCGGTGTTCTGCTTCTGGATACGCTCGAGATCCTTCATTTCCTGAGTAACGTCGGCGTGGGTGCCAAACATCATCCTGGGCTCCCCTGCTGCGGTCCATTCCAGAACCTGGCCACGATCATGAACCCAGACCCAGGCACCGTTCTTGTGTTTCATCCGACACCGGAAATTATACTCGGGGGAACGGCCTGCAAAATGTTCATTCAACAGGCGTGTTGACTCCGGTAAGTCATCAGGGTGTGCGAGGCTGAGCCAGGTCTGAATGTCTACTGGTGCCAGTTCCTCCAGTCGATAACCGCAGATATCGGCCCAACGTTCATTGAATATTGTTTCACCGGTCTGCACATTCCATTCCCAAGTGCCGATACGTGTGCCCTGAATGATGGCGCGAGTCCGCTGTTCTTTTCTCTGAAGCTCACGGTAGAAGTTCGATGCGGCTTCCTGCTCGATTTCATGTTCAACACAGTCTGCCAACTCACGCAGCAGCTTTTTCTGATTGTCGCTCAGCGTCCTTGGTATTTTATCAATCACACACAGTGTGCCCAGACGAAAACCGTCGCTGCTACGCAGAGGCGCACCGGCATAAAATCGAACAAAGGGATCGCCCGTGACTAGCGGGTTGTCGAAGAAGCGATTGTCTTTGAGGGCGTCCTCAACGATAAATAGGTCGGCGTAATGAATGGCGTGGTTGCAGAATGAGAGGTCACGGGGGGTTTCAGTAATCGATAAACCTTGCACAGACTTGAACCATTGACGATTTTTGTCTATCAGGCTGACTATGGCGATAGGGGCGTCAAACGCGTAGCGCGCCATTCGCGTTAAGCGATCAAAGCGCTCTTCGGCGTCGGTGTCCAGCAGGCCAGATCGTTCAAGAGCGGCTTGCCGAGCGATTTCATTCGAGGGAATGTCAGGAATCTTCATGCGGCGCCTGATCTTGTTGCTGGTAGTTCAAGCCAGAAGTGAGCACCGTTGTCATTGTAGGCGCCGATTTGCCCTCCCAGCAAAGAGGCCAGTTCACGGCAAATCGCAAGTCCAAGGCCCGTGCCTCTGAAGGCGCGGGTAGTGCCGGTCTCGGCCTGGGCGAAACGTTTGAAAAGTCGCGGTTTAAAATCTTCCGGAAACCCGCTGCCCTCGTCGCTGACGGTGAGCCTGACGTGCCCCGTTGCTGTTTCCTCTGCTCGAACCCGAACTTCGCTGTTTTCGGGAGCAAATTTAATGGCGTTGCTGATAAAATTGTCGAGGACCTGTCTCAGCCGGTGCGCATCAGTGAACAGTCTGAGATGGCTGTCGCAGTGTCCTGACAGTGTGACGCCGCGCTCTTGTGCCGTCGTTAAATTGCTCTTTACCGACTGCGCGACTATGGGTGCCAGGGGTTGCTCTTCCAGGCTGGTTTGCATTGCGCCCGCCCTCAGTTTGTTGAAGTCCAGTAGATCGGAAATCAGTAACTGAAGTCGCTCGCCATTGCGTAACGCCAGCTCACTCATATCAGCGGCCTTCCCGGGCAGAGTCCCGATGGCGCCAGAGGTGATGAGTCGAAGAGCACCGTTCATTGACGTTAGCGGCGTGCGCAATTCGTGGCTGACATTGGAAATGAAGTCGTCCTGCATCCGGCTGACGGCGTCTCGATCGTCCTGAAGTTGGTTAAAAGCGCCCGCGAGGTTGCGGACTTCCAGTGGCCCGGTTTCATCCAGTCGGGTAGACGCTTCAGGAGAGGCAGACATTTCACGGATTCGCTGGGTGATTCGATCCAGTGGTTTCATGGCTGACCGGGTGATCAGGTAGCCCAATGGCAGGATGATGGCCATAACGATCAGGCTGAGCAGAAAAAACTGGTTGAAGGAGCGGGTTGCCGGGGCAGCCGCCATTGCCTCAGGTACTGCGCGGATAAACATCCAGCCGAGTCTTTCCAGGTGACTGGTGGCGAAAATCAACTCCTGGCCTTTAATGTTGAATACCCGGCCGACCCCGAGGCCCGACATGGCAGCGTCAATCAATGCATCTTCCCCCGGCTGCGGCAGCGGATGGATGCCGTTACCATGCGCCGCAGACTCGACGTACAGGAAGTTACCGGTATCGATGACCAGAAATCGTGCGCGCTGCTGTTGGCTGACTCTCAGCGCCTCGGGAGGGATCAGGCTGGTCTTGTTCAGGTCAATGCTGCCAGCGAGAAAACCGAGAAGGTCGCCGTCGTCACTTTCGATCGGAGTGACAAAAGACAGTATCGGCGTTCCGGTTGTTCGCCCGATGATAGATTTGCTGATCACCGGTTGCCGGGTTTCAATCGCCTCTGCAAAATGCGTTCGATCGGCATAGTTGGTTCCGATACGATTCGGGACGAACCGGTCCTCGGCGATGGCAGTTGCGGTTTCATCAAGGATCAGCAAGCCATTGGAAAAAAGATCACGCAAAGCCGCCTGGCGGCCGAGGAACGTTTCCAGCAGGTCGGTGCTCAATCGTGCCTCGCCATCCGTCAAGGTTGTACTGAAGGCCTGCAGGGTCGCCAGTCTGGTTTGCAAGCCCTGACCGACCTGGCCTGAGACCCGCTGCGCCTCGGCGACCTGTTGATTTACCAGGATGTCCTGGAAGTCCTGGTTAAGGGCACGGTAGGCGGTTAGAGTCACCGCAGTGATAGCGGTCAGGCCAAAACAGACAATGATGATTGCAAGGCGACTGCCAAGGGAAACGCGGAGCAAATGGAAGCTTCCTTCTGGTGTATTTAGGCAATTTCTGCTTTCTTTGTATAATAGGACAACGTTGTCAAATAAATTGTAAAGTTAGGTGTCTCAAGCATCATGATCGAACCGGCCACCACTGACGTCAGCGTCAAACTGAAGGTTCTCCAGAAACGTTTTTCTGACAAGGCGGTCGGTGAATTCGATGCGCTCGACGAAATTGCCTCGGACATTCGTTCGGGCAGTGCCAATTGCGATCAGATTGCGCAGACCTATCGCATCCTGCATCGGTTGGCGGGCTCTGCCGGTACCTTTGGGTTCTCGACACTGGGCGATAAAGCCCGCGATCTCGAACTGAAGATTAAACCTTTTGCGGAAGATTGTTCGGACATCTCCAGTGCCCTTGTGGCTTTGCGCAAGGACTTCTATCAGCAGTTGACTGAGCTTCGGGCGCTGCTTGAAACTGATGACCAACAAGCGAAAGAGCGTCTGCCATCCGCGCCGGAGAACGCGGCCGACGAAGCGCAGGTAATTGTGTTTGAGCCGGACCAAAAGCGCGGAAAAGCGCTTGCGGAGGGTCTGGCGCTTTACGGGTATCAATCGCACTGGCTGCCCGGCTTTGATGAATGGCAACGGCAGGAAGATGCCATTCCTTCGGCCATTATTATCCGCGATGCGTTGTTTCTTGCCGAAGATACCGGGTTGCCCCAACTTTTGATGGATGTGCCAGTCATCTGTATCAGTGCCACCGATTCGTTCGAACAGCGCTATGCCCTGGCAAGTGGGGGCGCTGAGGCATTTTTCTGCGAGCCCCTGAACCTTCCGGTGATGGCAGACCATCTTGAGCGGCTGCTGACGGATCACGCCGATGCTGCCAGTGGCCGCGTGCTGATTGTGGACGACGATCAGGAGCTGGCGGAGCACTTCCAATTGGTGTTGTCCAGTGTCAGTATGGATGTTCGAACCGTTGGAGGCGACCCGTCCCGTATATTGTCGGTTCTTGCAGAGTTCCGTCCGGATATCGTGTTGATGGATATTCAGATGGGTGATATCTCCGGTCCGACCCTGGCACGGATGTTACGGTTTGAGCCTGAGTGGCTTAGCCTCTCCATTATCTATCTGTCGGCAGAAAGCGACCGGGAGATTCAGCTGGAAGCGATGGCCAAAGGTGGGGATGATTTTCTCACCAAGCCGGTGTCGGACTCGTTCCTGCTGCGCACCGTCCGCGTTCGCTGCTATCGGGCCAGGCAACTCGATAAGCTGGTTTCCAGAGACAGCCTGACCGGATTGCTCAAGCACTCGCTGGCTAAAGCAGACGTCGCCAAGGAGCATGCGCGTTGCCAGCGGATGAAGCATGTATCAGTAGTGGCCATGCTTGACCTGGACCATTTTAAAAAGGTCAATGACACCCACGGCCACCGTGCCGGCGATCTGGTGATCAAGGGGTTGGCAAACCTGCTGCGACACCGCCTGCGCAAGACCGACATCATTGGCCGCTATGGCGGTGAGGAATTTATTGTGGCATTGCTCGATTGCCCCATTGAGAGAGCCAAGGGCATCCTCAAATCAGTCTGTGATGATTTTTCACGACTCGCTTTCAAGGGCGCCGGAAGCGAGTTTTCCGTGACACTCAGTGTGGGTCTGGCCGCGTTATCCGACTACCCGCATCCGGAAGACGCGATTGAAGCCGCCGACCAGGCTCTGTATGAGCGTAAACGGGCAGGCCGGAACGGCGTGACAGCAGCAAGTCTATGAGGGTTCTGATTCTGGAAGATGACGAGCTCATCGCGGACTTACTGGAAACGGTGGTGTCCGGGCTTTATTCGGGAGCTCTGATTTATATCGCGGACCGTGTGTCAGTGGCGCGGTCTGTCTGGCGGAGCAATCCTGCGGACCTTGTTATCGCAGACTGGAATTTGCCAGATGGTTCAGGCCTGGAACTGGTCCGGGATGTTCGCAAAACCCACCCGGAGACGCCCGTGGTGATTGTAACCGGTCGTGCTGATCGCGATTCCATTCTGGCGGCCGCTAATCTTGGCATCAACGGATACATCAGCAAGCCCTTCAACGTGGAGTTGGTGCGTGAACGGTTGAGTTTCCTCATTGACCCTGCCAATGCCACAAATATTGGATCGCTGACTCTGGAAGAACGCCTTGAGTCGGTGACCGAAACCGGCGTTCAGCTGCCGGGCGCGCTTGATGCTGCTGCTGTGCTTGAGCTTCTGCGGCGACAGGATGACCTTGCTCCTGGCCAGTTGGCCGAGCACTGGAAGCAGGAAACTGCACTAAGCGCCAAGCTGCTTGATGTTGCCAGCCGGTCGTCACTCAAACGTTCCGGCCAGCCGGTTCAAAGCGTAAAAGACGCCATAACGACGATTGGGGTTCCCATGGCTCTTAACCAGGCGCTCGCTCTGTCTCTGGATGTCGCGGGTCAGCTAGGGGACAAGCGTCTGAAGGCCATCGCGCTTGAGCATCAGGGGCAAGCCGAAAAGGTGGCGCTGCAGGCACAGCAGCTGACAGCACTTCTTGGTGAACGCGGCGAACTGCATTTTACTGCGGGACTCTTGAGCCGGGTCGGCGAGATGGTGGCGATCCGCATCATCCAGCAACACCTGGAGTCGGGGGAAACACTCACGGACGAGGAAATCACTGCGGCGATTACTGGTTGGGCTCAGCGCCTCGGTAATCAGGTAAAAATTCAGTGGCGGCTCTCATTGGCCCTCCGTGAACTGGTGGGTGCTATTTATGTCCTCCCCAGTGGCACAGTGTCCCGGGACCGTATCGTCATGAGGGCGGCTGCGCTGATGGCTGCCGATGAGGGAAGCAGCGAGGGTTGTCGTCGCTTGCTGCGCCGGCTCGGAATTCATGAATTGGAAAGTGAGCAAAATAATGGCAAAGGATGAAGCACTGACCCGAATTCTGCTGGTTGAGGATGAGGAAGATATCCGGGCGGTGGCTGAGGTAGCGCTGGAGGTTGTGGGCGGCTTTACCCTCAAAGCCTGCGCCAGCGGCCGGGAAGCATTGACCGCAATTGCCGATTTTGCGCCCCAGCTGGTGATACTGGATGTGATGATGCCAGGAATGGACGGTCCGGAAACCCTGAGGGCCATTCGGGGTCTTCCGGATTTTGAGTCTACACCCGTGGTTTTCATGACCGCTAAGGTTCAGTCCGAGGAAGTCGCGAGCTATCTTGCCCACGGGGCAGTCGGAGTCATTCCCAAGCCCTTTGATCCGATGGCGCTGGCAGACCGGGTGAACGACATCTGGCGATCCTGTTGACCCATCGGTTATGCTACGGCCCTCCTATACTCTTGTTTTGAAGGCCTATTGCATGTCTGGTAACGCGTCTCAGGACGAACTGCTCGCCAAGCTCAACCTGGAAACTTCACAAATGAAATGGCGCGACCTGCAGACCTATTTCGCCCGTGGGCATGTGGTTCGGGTTTCTCCGAATCTGGACCTTTTAGCCGTTGCTGCCGAACTGGCAGCGGATAATAAAGCCACCTTTGAACACTGGATGTCCATTGATCAGGTGGGCGAGGTTACTCCGGATCAGGCGCGCCACTGGTACGAAGAAGACGCCGAGCTATGGGCTGTGGTGGTCGCGCCCTGGGTGCTGATCCAGGATCGCAATGACCATGTTCTGCACTGACACTCACGTGGCTATCCTGCTCACCGCACGTCCATGCTGACCGGCGCACTGCTGATTCTGGCCCCCCTGTTTTTCGGATTCGCACTGAGACTGGAAAACCGTCGGGCCATGACCGTGATTCACTATCTGGTCGAGGGCCTGGTGTATTTTATCCTGGCGCTTCTGGGGTTGGGTCTTGGCCAGATGTCAGGTCTGACAGATCAGCTGGCTGGCATGGTGGTACAGGTGTCGCTGTTGGTGCTGGTTCTGCTGGTTTTGAATCTGGCGGGGCTCTGGTTGCTGCATCACTTCCAGCCCATGGTGCCTGACGCCTCGGTTGCCACCGTATCTTCCGGCTATCGCCGGCTCTTTCTGGCCGGGTTAAAACCGGTGCTGGCGGTTCTGGCTGGCGTGGTTGCCGGTTACTCGGTGTTGCCGGACCTTCCCATGGTTGAAGACCTGGCCACAGCCATGCTGATGCTTCTGCTGTTTCTGATCGGGCTGCAACTGCGCAACGCCGGATTATCCCTGCGTCGACTGCTGTTCAACCGCCACGGCATGGGCATCGCCCTGGTGCTGGCGGGCAGTTCATTGATTGGTGGGCTGGTTCTGGCGCCCATGCTGGATGCGGGGTTGTATCAGTCGCTGGCGCTGGCTTCCGGGTTTGGCTGGTATTCCCTGTCCGGTATTGTCATCGGCGACGCACTGGGCCCGGCCTGGGGCGGTGTCGCGTTTCTGAACGACGTGATCCGGGAAATCATAGCGCTGGCTATCATCCCGCTGTTGATTAGCCAGCGCCCGGCCATGGCGATTGGCTATGGTGGCGCAACGGCCATGGATTTTACGCTGCCCGTGATCCGCAGCAGCGGTGGGCTGGGCTGCGTGCCTGTCGCGATTGCGTCCGGGTTTATTCTGTCGTTCCTGTCGCCGATCCTGATGGCCGTGTTTCTGTCTCTGGCTGGCTGACGGCGATCGATGTAAACGTCTTCTGCGCCTTGCACCATTGCTCGACCAGCCGGTTAACCGCGCTCATAAGATCCAGTATCTGGCCACCGGTGTCTGGCGTGACGGTTCTCTGGACTATCATGGCAAGAACGGTTGACTTGAGTGACTCATAGCCCGTTGCAGCTTTTGTTTCGGGAGTCTCTCCGGTCAGGTCTGCGATCAACTCTCCGATTGTCAGCCCCCGAACGGCGGCCAGGTAACTGTCGATGCCGGACACCAGTGCCGCTGATGCATGGTCTCTGTATTCCGTGCGCAGCCGACGTAAATCCGGTGCCAGGCTGGCTGTTTCCGCAAGGTAGCGGCAGACTCTGACATTCGCAGTCAACGCCGTTACCGTGCTTTGCTGCATAGAACCGGCCCGTACCCTGGAGATGTAGTCAGTAATGTTGGCACTGAGGCGTTGTGCTGAATCGGCCTGGGAGTGCAACTGGCCCGGTCGGAGTGTGTTCGGATCAAGGCTTGCCTTGAGCAGGATGCCGGTGACACCGAACAGCCGCTTGATTTCGAGCCGCGAGGCGGAGAGTGCGAGGTCCGGTGTGTTAATCAGGGTGCTGTCGAGATAGCGCGGCTCTGCCTGATCGGCCTCACGGCTGCGGAAGAGTCTGTTAAGGCCCTGCGCAATCTTTCCGATCAGCGGCAGCATGATCAGTGCGCCCAATACATTGAACAGGGTGTGGAACAGCGCCAGGGACAGGGCCGGATTGGCGTCCAGGTCCATGGCATCGGCCAGCAGGGCAACCAGCCACAGCATGCCCGGCAGAACCAGAAGCGCAATCAGGCCCGTAATGACATTGAACAGAATATGCCCCAGCGCCAGTCGCCGGGCATTTGCCGTTGCTTTGATCACCGAG
>Ga0136599_1000332_pt1 | contig 13432 bp, 10 predicted proteins | sample AntRauMFilla2697_FD_104635 | JGI IMG/M metagenome (GOLD analysis project Ga0136599, IMG submission 104635) | Saline lake microbial communities from Rauer Islands, Antarctica - Metagenome Filla 2 #697 | ecosystem: Environmental > Aquatic > Non-marine Saline and Alkaline > Saline | place... | reverse complement strand
ACTTGAAAATTCCTGGACCTATAACAATCAATTGAACTCTAATACCGAGAGTTCGCAGGGAGTTGAAACTTTAAGTATTAACAATCAAGTACGCAATAGATTTAGTTTTTCTCAGGTTATAGATTCTCAGGCTGGATTGTTTACTAATGTTCTTGCTTCGGGGGAAGTTTATAAACAAAGCGGTAATCAAGAAATAATCTACGATGGAAATCTAAATTTAGCGCTTGATAATAATCTTCAAAACTTTGAATTTCCACTTGAAGACGTCATTCTTTACGACGCCAATTTTACTCAAGGAGACGTCATGTTTTCCAATGCTGGAGAACTCCAACAAAATATAAATGGTTTCCCAGTAGATTTTGAATATGAAATAAGCTCAATCCATAAAGGATTTTTAATTTCTGAAGTTGTAAACAATGTGACTTACGAAGATGTTTTTGTTTCTGAAATTAATATCTCACTATCTGCAAGTGTTTTTTTAGTCATTTCAGATTTTTCAATTCTTCAAAAACAAGACGTCATTAAGATAACTAATTATTACGCCAAAGACATTGGATTGATTTATAGCAGAGTCAATACTGAAATAATTTTTGAAGATATTCCTGAACAATTAAATACTGAGATATCTGATGTAAATTCAACATCAACTCAGAATCTTATAAGTTATAGCTTGAGTACAAATTTATAAAGCATACTTATTGAGAATCGAAACTGGATGTAGTGCTTCTTTTTGTGTCCCATCTTTGATTTGATGCCTGCAACTCGTCCCGTTAGCACAAATAATCCCATTTGATTTCCTTACCGCTGGAAATAATACCAGCTCACCAATGGCTTGACTTACCTCATAATGTTCTTTTTCGTATCCAAAACTACCAGCCATACCACAACAACCTGAGGGGATCAATGTTACTTTGAAATTTTCGGGCAAGTTCATCAAATTAAATGTGTGTATCTGACTTGATAAAGCTTTTTGATAGCAATGGTTATGAATTTTGATTTCTTTGGTTTCCTTTGAAAATTGGTCAGCTGTAAGATTTCCGGCTTGAATTTCAGAATCCAAAAATTCTTCTATGAGAAAAACATGCTTTGAGAGATTTTCCGCAGATTTTTTATCTGAAGCTAACTTTAAGTATTCATCTCTAAAGCTTAAAACTGTAGATGGTTCAATTCCTAGCAAAGGAGATTCTGTAGAAACAACTGGATTAAAAATCTTGATGTTTTTATCTATAAAACCTTGAGCTTCATTCAGCAGTCCTTTAGAGAAATAAGCTCTTCCACTTTCTTCGTGGTTTAAAGTCTTAACCTCATAACCAAGTTTTGTGAGAAGCTCAATTGCATCGACACCAATGTTTACATCCAAATAGTTGGTGAATTCATCAATAAACAAGTAAACGATTTTCTTTTTATCAATTCTAGAGCTTAATGAAATTTTACCTTTATTAATTTTGTGTTTCAGAGAGTCTGAACTCAATTTTGGTAAGCTACGTTCTTGGGCGACACCTGCTGTTTTCTTGACTAAACTAGAAGTGAGTGCATTTGAATTCAACCAATTATAAACTGGCGCTACTGGAGATATAAGCTTATTGATTGAGTTATTTTTTGCAAAGATTTTAGTTTTTAACTTTACTCCGTTTGCCTTTTGATACTGATAAAGAAATTCCGTTTTGAAAGCTCCTACATCCACATTACTTGGACATTCGTTCTTACATGCTTTACAACTTATGCATAAATCGAAAATATCTTTTAAATTTTCATTATCAAATGCATTTTTTTCTAGATGATTTTGGGTGAGCACCTCTCTAAGCATATTTGCTCTGGCCCTTGTTGTATCCTTTTCATTTTTTGTGGCTTGGTAACTTGGACACATGCCACCTTCAAATTCATGAGATTTCCTGCAGTCTCCGCTACCATTACACTGTTCTGCAGCTCTTAAGATGCCAAGGTTTTTAGAAAAGTCCATTTTTGTTGAAATCTCTGGCTCTTTTCTATCTGTTTCATATCGTAAATCGGTATCAATTGCTTTAGGATTTACAATTTTTCCAGGATTGAGGAGATTTTCGGGATCAAATAGATGTTTAATCTTTTGGAAAATTAAATAACATTCTTCACCAACAACGCTTCTTGTAAAAGGAGCCCTCACTCTTCCATCACCATGTTCTCCACTTAAGGCTCCTCCATAACTTTTTACAAGATTAGCAACATCTTTAGAAATATTTTTGAAATCATCGACACCTTTAGATGTTTTCAGATTTAAAATTGGTCTTAAATGAATTTCACCGGCACCTGCATGAGCATAATAAACCGCTTTCTGATTGTATGATTTCATGATTTTAGTAAAATCAGAAATATAATGAGGTAAATCTTGAATCGCAACAGAAGTATCTTCAATACAAGCAACAGCTTTTTCATCTCCTTTTATGTTACCGAGAAGTCCCAATCCTGCTTTTCTCAGTTCTGCGGCCAAATCAATTTCACCGTTTTTCAAAACAGGTGTCGCGTAAGCTTTTGTAGAAGATTTTAAATCATTTAATAAGTTTTTTATTTGATCTGTAAGTTCTTCTTGAGAATCAGATTTCAATTCAAGCATCAATATGGCTTCAGGATCCTTTTCTATAAAAAACCGATGGTCCTTATATTTCATACTCTCTTTCGTACAGTCTAAGATGGTTTTATCCATCATTTCACAAGTGTATAAATTGTGATTCATACTTATTTCTACAGACTCAAGACAGTCTGAAATGCTAGAGAAATGAGCTGCAATAAGTGCTGAGTGATTCGGAGGAGAATCGTCAAGTCTTAATTCTAATTCTGTAGCTATGTATAAAGTACCCTCACTACCACATAGAAGTCTATTTAGATTAAAATATGGATTTGAATCGCTTTTGAAAAAAGACGTATTGTAGCATTCATCTATTGCATAACCCGTATTTCTTCTATGAATTGATGACTTTGGAAATCCCTTTTCTATAAGTTTTTCAATATAATTTCTTTGAAAAAGATCATTGAAATATTTATAAATAGCACCTTCAAGAGTGTTTAATTTTAATTTTTCTTCAAATTCTTTTTTTGTGATTGGCTTCACTTCAATAAAACTACCATCAGACAGAAAACCTTTTGAAGAAATGACTTTATCTCGGGTAACTCCATATTTTATAGATGTGGTTCCTGAGGAGTTGTTTCCAAACATACCTCCTACATTACAGCGATTACTCGTAGATGTATTAGGACCGAAAAAAAGACGTTTTGATTTTATATCTCTGTTCAAAGCATCCCTTACTATACCAGGTTCTAAGCGAATAGTTTTTTTCGAAACATCAAAATTAAGTTGCTTAGTAAAGTACTTGCTTAAGTCTAAAATTATACCATCTGTAACACATTGCCCAGCTAATGATGTACCCGCCGCACGAGGCGTAATAGATAATTTGTGTTCATTTGAAAATTCAAGTATCTTTTTAAGGTCTGAATTACTTTTAGGATAAATTACCGCCAAAGGAATTTCCCTGTATACAGATGCATCTGTTGCATAAATAGAAGTATATAAACTATCTGTTTGCACATCTCCCTCAATAGAATTGGATAAAGATTTAAATTCTAATTTCATTATACTTGAATAAGATATCAAAAATACTGTAGATTATTTTATTTCAATCCTGAACAAAGGATAAAATTAAATCTAAAATTAAATGATAAAAATCAGAGCTTAACATTAAAGTTTTGAAAAAAATAAATACAGTAACTTTAATTTGCTAAATTTATGTTTTAAGCTCAACAATGGGTTGAGTTTGATTAAATCTAAAAAGTTACACTAAACAGACAACTCAAAATTTTTAATTATGGACATTAATTTTAATTACGTACACGTTACTGCGAGCGAAAGACTTGAAGAATTGATAAGTAAAAAGTTAAACAAGCTGGAAAATAGATACGATTGGATAGTCAGAGGTGAAGTTTTCTTCAAGACTGAAAATACATCTAGTCCTGATACTGGTATGATCTGCGAAGTTAAATTGAGTGCGCCTGGTCAAAATGTTTTTGCTTCGTCAAATGAAAAAAGTTTTGAATTAGCCATCACAAATACAATAGATGACATCACTAGACAGCTTCAAAAGAAGAAAGAGAAGATGAGTTCCAGATAAATCAATAAAAATTTTAATAACAAAAAAGCCGAAACAGATGTTTCGGCTTTTTTTAGTGATTGGTATTTCTTTATTTGATTATTCCTTCATTGAATTAATTTGCTCCTGAAGTTTTTTAGCTTCCTCATTTTTTTCTAATTGGTAATAAATGTTCAAACGAGTTTGCATAGCATCCAAATTGTCAGGATCTAATTCATTTGCCTTTTCAAGGTATGGTAAAGCATCTTTATAATATTGCTTTTTCTTTTCATTCAATTCTTGATATTTCTTATTGTCTGCTCTAGAATTTCCAAGTTTATTCATTTCTTCAACAATGCTTCTTTCTCCACTTAAGGTGAGTGCTGCTAAATTAATGTAAGCGTTGACCATTTCTGGATCTAGCTCAATCGCTTTTTTGTAATAATCCTTTGCAGAATCTTTGTCTCCCAATTGTTCAGATGCCACACCTAAGTTGTAATATAAGGAAGGATTTTCTGGATCCTTTAATACGACTTGTTTCATCACTTCATTATACTTATCAACTTTTCCAATTCTGTAGTATAAATCAGCTTCAGCTTGCATAATACTTATGTCATCTGGACTCTCTTCTTTTGCCTTTTGAATCGCCACTAAAGCTTCATCTGGCTTATCTTGCTGGATATAGATCAAAGAAACATTTTTTGCAATTTCACCGGTAAGTCTAGGTGTTTTTTGAATTGACGGATCAGCGAACTCATCTGTTTTCACTGCGATATCTCGCATATTTTTAGATTCAAAAATTTCAACCTCTCCAGATTCTTTATTCGTAGCTACATATTGTGTAGTTGAACCATCAAAACCAAGATCTAAAAGTTTGCCGTAGTAATTTAAAGCCTTATCATAAATCTTACCATTTACTGCAGCTGATGCTGCATAGTAAAGCATTACAGTATCGTTTTTATTCAACTGGTAAGTTTTGTACAACAATTTTTGTGCTGTATCAAAATCACCTTCATTTTGACCATCTATAGCAGTCTGCACCATAGTTTGTCTTAATTTGGTCTGATAGTTTAATGCATCTTCATTATCATTTTCTAGCTCCAAGACTTTATCTACAGATTCCAAAGCAGTATTAAGATTATCCATCATCTCATCACCAGACTGGCTGGATGCCATGTTACCATGTGTTTTTGCCTTAGCTAAATGATAACGAACTACCCATTTATCTTTTTCATCAACCAATTGTGGCTTTGCAGCATTTAGTTCTGTTAAAGCTTCACTATAATTTCCATCCTCAACAGCACTTTCGGCACTTCTGATCTCGCTTCTTTGAGAAAACCCTAAGCTTGTTATTCCTATTAGAGCTATTGCTAAAATTGACTTTTTCATGTTTTATCCTATTTATTTATTTAAAGTTAATATTATTCAATTGTTGTTTGATCGTCAGATTCATTTGTTTCAGTGTTATCTTCAATAGCATCATCCTCATCTTCATTCAGAATTTTAGCTACGGCAGCAATTTCATCATCACCTTTTAAGGATATCAATCTGACTCCTTGTGTAGATCTACCCATTGTTCTGATATCAGACACAGACATTCTAATTGCAACACCAGATTTTTTGATAATCATCAAATCATCATCATCTTTCACAGTTTTCATAGCAACCAATTCACCTGTTTTTTCTGAAATAGAAATGGTTTTCACACCTTTTCCACCTCTATTGGTTATTCTGTATACTGGCTCACCATCCTGGTCATCGATGAAAGTTCTTTTTCCATAGCCTTTTTCTGAAACAACTAAAACTGTTTCATCTTGCGGATGTTTTACACAAATCATGCCGATAACTTCATCTTTATTTGAAGCTAAAGTCACACCCTTCACTCCAGCAGCTCCACGTCCCATTGGTCGAATGTGTTTTTCTTCGAATCTTAAGGCTTTACCGCTTCTCAATCCTAACATCACTTGGTTTTCACCATCTGTCAATACAGCAGATAATAATTCATCGCCTTCTTTTATAGAAATAGCATTAATACCGTTTACGCGAGGTCTGGAATATTGTTCAAGAACCGTTTTCTTAACTTGTCCCTTTTTGGTCACCATTAACACGTAATGATTATTAATGTATTCCTCATCAGAAAGGTTTTCAACTAGAATAAAGGCATTGATTCTATCGTCGGGATCAAGATTCATCAAGTTTTGAATAGCTCTGCCCTTACTAGTTTTACTTCCTTCAGGAATTTCAAAAACTCTCATCCAGAAACATTTCCCTTTTTGAGTGAAAAATAGGATGTATTGATGATTGGTTCCTGAAAAAATATATTCTAAGAAATCTTCATCTCTAGTTGTAGAAGCTTTTTGACCAACTCCACCTCTATTTTGAGTCTTATATTCTTTGAGTGGCGTTCTTTTAATATAGCCAGCATGAGAAATAGTTAGAACAACACTTTCGTTTGGAATCATGTCTTCCATACTAAAGTCACCACCAATCATGTTTATTTCTGAACGACGCTCATCACCGTACTTATCTTTTATTTCTATAAGTTCATCTTTGATAATTTCCATCCTACGAGGCTCGTTATCGAGAATATCTTTAAGATCTTCAATAGTAACCATTAAGTCATCATATTCAGATCTAAGTTTATCTTGTTCAAGGCCTGTAAGTTGTCTCAAACGCATTTCAACAATCGCTTTAGCTTGAGTTTCAGAAAGTTCAAAACGCTCTATTAATTTTCCTCGAGCTTCTTCCGCATTCTGAGACCCTCTAATTAAAGCAATCACTTCGTCAATATTGTCTGATGCAATAATTAAACCTTCAAGAATATGTGCTCTCTCCTCTGCCTTACGAAGTAAATATTTAGTCCTTCGAATGACAACTTCATGCCTATGCTCAACAAAATTGTAAATGATGTCCTTAAGATTAAGCATTTGAGGTCTGCCTTTCACTAGTGCGATATTATTTACACTGAAAGTAGACTGAAGTGCTGTATGCTTATATAAAGTATTTAAAACAACGTTTGGTAAAGCGTCTTTCTTTAAAATATAGACGATACGCATTCCATTTCTGTCAGATTCATCTCTGATCAATGAAATACCTTCAATTTTTTTATCATTAACCAAATCAGCAGTTTTCTTAATCATATCTGCTTTGTTGACCTGGTAAGGAATTTCGGTAACAATAATACATTCTTTACCTTTAATTTCCTCTACATCTGCTTTAGCACGCATGACAACTCGTCCACGCCCTGTCATAAAGGCATCTTTCACGCCCTCGTAACCATAAATTATACCACCAGTAGGAAAATCTGGGGCTTTGATGTAGGTCATTAACTCTTCAATCGAAATATCTCTATTATCGATGTAGGCTCTTACACCATCAACAACTTCTGTAAGATTATGGGGTGGCATATTGGTAGCCATACCAACGGCAATACCGCTTGCGCCATTGACTAATAAATTTGGAACTCTAGTAGGAAGAACAGTTGGTTCTTCTAGGGTATCATCAAAATTTAGTGTAAAATCAACAGTTTCTTTATCAATATCAGCAAGCATTTCCTCACTGATTTTTTGCATCCTGGCCTCTGTATACCTCATTGCAGCTGGACTATCCCCATCAACAGAGCCAAAGTTACCTTGACCATCGACAAGCTGATACCTCATACTCCATTCTTGAGCCATTCTTACCATAGCGTCGTAAACTGAAGTATCACCATGAGGGTGGTATTTACCTAAAACTTCACCTACTATTCTTGCTGATTTCTTATGTGATTTGTTTGAGAATATACCAAGCTCTTGCAACCCAAAAAGGACTCTTCTATGCACTGGCTTTAGACCATCTCTCACATCTGGAAGCGCTCTAGAAACAATTACAGACATCGAATAATCGATGTAAGCTGTTTTCATTTCATCTTCAATATTAATTGGTATTAGCTGTTCACCGTTCGCCATTTAATTCAATTTAAATTAATATTTTAAAGTATTTTTAAATATTATAGTTCAACAACTATTGAGTTGCTAATTAGCAAATATACAAAACCTAACAAATCCTTAGAGACCCTTAATCTTGAAATACAAACTTTTTTTGAATTCATATTTAATAAGATTTTCACTATTGAAATAGCATATATCACTAATAAGGTATTATTTTTGAGTAATGTCTAATAAATTTAAAGACTATGGATGATAATTTCTCACCGAAAGTAAAAGAAGTAATTGCATATAGTAAAGAGGAAGCTTTACGTTTAGGTCACGATTTTATAGGAACTGAGCATCTTATGCTTGGTTTGCTTCGTGATGGTAGCGGAAAGGCTATCAATATACTAGATGCGATGAATGTTGACTTGGAGTTGTTGAGAAGAAAAGTTGAAATTTTAAATCCTTCAGACCACACAAACACAGATATATCTCAAGAAAAGAAAAATCTTCATTTAACGCGACAAGCTGAAAGAGCTCTAAAAACTACTTTTTTGGAGGCCAAATTATTTCAAAGTTCTTCAATAAACACTGCTCATTTATTGTTATGTATTTTAAGAAACGAAAATGATCCAACAACCAAGCTGTTGAATAAGCTTAAAGTTGATTATGATAACGTCAAAGAAGAATTCAAAGCTATGATCACGCAAGATGGAGATTACATGGATACACCGACAGATGCCTTTTCTGATGATGCCACTAGTTCTGGTGATTCTGGAAGAGAATCTCTTGGAGGTTCTGGAAATTCCAAAGGAAAATCTACTAAAAAATCTAAAACACCCGTTTTAGATAATTTTGGTAGAGATCTAACAGAAATGGCGCAGGAAGGAAAACTTGACCCTGTAGTGGGCCGTGAAAAAGAAATTGAAAGAGTATCTCAGATTTTAAGTAGAAGGAAGAAAAATAATCCTCTACTTATTGGTGAACCAGGCGTAGGTAAAAGTGCGATCGCAGAGGGTTTGGCCTTAAGAATTATTCAACGTAAGGTATCAAGAATACTTTATGACAAAAGGCTTGTCACCTTAGATCTTGCCAGTCTTGTTGCAGGGACTAAGTATAGAGGACAGTTTGAGGAACGCATGAAGGCTGTCATGAATGAATTAGAAAAGAATGATGACATCATACTTTTCATCGATGAAATTCATACCATTGTTGGTGCTGGAGGTGCTACTGGAAGTTTGGATGCCAGTAATATGTTTAAACCTGCACTTGCTAGAGGTGAAATTCAATGTATTGGTGCAACTACTCTTGATGAATACAGACAGCATATTGAAAAAGATGGTGCTCTTGAAAGAAGATTTCAAAAAATTATAGTAGAACCTACTTCAATTGATGAAACCATTGAAATTCTTCACAATATTAAAGACAAATATGAAGACCATCATAATGTTCTTTATACTGAAGAAGCTATCAAATCATGTGTCACTTTAACAAACAGATACATGACAGATAGATTTCTACCTGATAAGGCAATTGATGCGTTGGATGAAGCTGGAAGTAGAGTTCACATCACAAATATCAATGTTCCAAAACGTATTCTTGAACTCGAAAAAGAGCTTGAAGATATTCGTGATGAAAAAAATTCTGTTGTTAAAAAACAGAAGTATGAGGAAGCTGCCAAATTAAGAGATGATGAGAAAAGAATTGAAAATGATTTGCAGCAAGCTCAAGAAGAATGGGAGAAAGATTCAAAAGAAAATAAAGAAACAGTAACTGAGGACCATATTGGAGATGTTGTTTCAATGATGACGGGTATTCCAGTAAAACGTATTGCTAAAACTGAAGGCAATAAGCTTGCTGAATTACCTGATACCATCAAAAACAAAGTCATTGGTCAAAGCGAAGCAGTAACCAAAATAGTTAAAGCGATTCAAAGGAATAGAGCTGGTTTAAAAGATCCAAATAGACCAATCGGTTCATTTATATTTCTAGGTCAAACTGGAGTTGGTAAAACTCAACTTGCCAAAGTCTTAGCTAGAGAGTTATTTGACAATGATGATGCTTTGATTAGACTTGATATGAGCGAATACATGGAAAAATTTGCTGTCTCAAGATTGATAGGAGCACCTCCAGGATATGTTGGATATGAAGAAGGTGGTCAATTAACTGAAAAAGTAAGACGAAAACCATATGCTGTAATCTTACTCGATGAAGTTGAAAAAGCTCACCCAGATGTATTTAATATGCTACTTCAAGTTTTAGATGATGGACACTTAACGGATAGTCTTGGACGTAAAGTTGATTTTAGAAATACGATTATTATCATGACCTCTAATGTTGGCGCAAGAAAGCTTAAAGATTTCGGTACTGGTGTTGGATTCGGAACAAAATCTCAAAAGCAACAAGAAGATGACAATACTAAAAAAGTCATTGAAGGTGCACTGAAAAAAGCTTTTGCTCCAGAATTTCTTAACAGAGTTGATGATGTAGTTATTTTCAATGCTTTAGAAAAAGATGATATTAAGAAAATTATCAACATTGAATTAGAGAGACTTTTCTCTAGAATAAATGATGTTGGTTATAGTTTTTCTTTGAGTGAGTCGGCTAAAGAATTTATCGCTGAAAAAGGCTTTGACAGACAATATGGAGCGAGACCTCTTAATAGGGCGATTCAAAAATATATTGAAGACGCCTTAGCAGAAAAGATAATCAATTCATCTATTGTAGAAGGTGATACTTTGTATATGGACTTCGATAAAGAAAAAGATGAGCTAGTGATAGAAGTTCAAAAAGCAGCTAATAAGGAATCATAATTAGCATTAAATTACAAAAAAGCTCCCTTAAAGGAGCTTTTTTATATTATGTAGATTTAAAATCAATTACAATTAAAACCAATGAAAGTCACTAAAACGACTTGGATATATGTTATTGCTGCACTCATTACCATATATGGTATTGTAACTCGTCAGTTCATATTCTTATTGCTAAGTTTTCCTTTAGGTATATTCTATTATACTAAAGGAAACGATAAGAAAGACTAATAGTTAAATATTGATTAAAGCAATTTATTTTTTTGACTTAGACTGAGTTTACCTCTACATTTATGATAAACAGTAAAAGATGAAAAAAAAAGATACATTATCCGAAACAATGAATGCATTGAGAGATAAAGGTTATATAGATGATCTAAATCTTCTTGATGACAAAATTGAAAACCGGTCTAAAAGTAAAAAATATCCTATTAATGAATTTGAAGTTGATGAATATTTCAGATTTGAGGGTATGGCAAATCCAGCTGATAATTCCATTTTATACGCTATAAAAACTTCAGATGGACATAAAGGAATGCTAGTTGATGGTTACGGAAAATCCGGCGGTCAGGTATCAGAAGAAATGATGAATAAATTGAAAATTAAATAAACAATAATTATATGAATTACTTAAACTTAGATAAAAACAAAACTAAAGATACGGTCAAGGAATTAAATATTCTTTTATCAGACTATCATATGTATTACCAGAAATTGAGGAATTTTCATTGGAATATTGTGGGTCATAACTTCTTCGATTTACATGAGCAATTCGAGGTCATGTATGATGATGCTAAACTCAAAGTTGATGAAATAGCTGAGCGAATTTTAACTTTAAGATCTTATCCAGAAAGTAATCTTTCAACTTATTTAAAACTATCTAATCTGAAAGAATCGACTTCGGACAAAGAAGATGTTGAAATGGTTAGTGAGCTTTTACATGATCATGGTTTTATTATTACCCAGATGAGAAAAGTTATAGAAGTTGCAGATGCTAATGATGATGAAGGAACAATTGATTTAATTGGTGCTTACATCAGAGAGCTAGAAAAAACAAGCTGGATGCTTGACGCTTGGAATAACAAGCTAGCAGACAAATAAAAATGACTAAAGTTTAATTTTAAAAATTTTAATTTATGAATTATCTAAATTTAGATAAATCAAAAACTAAAGACACAGTAAAACAATTAAATATTTTACTTGCTGATTATCATTTATATTATCAAAAATTGAGAAATTTTCATTGGAACGTTTCAGGTCATAATTTCTTTGACCTACATGAACAATTTGAAGATATGTATAATGATGCAAAAGTTAAAGTTGACGAAATTGCTGAACGGATTTTAACTTTACGTTTTCAACCAGAAAGTAATTTTACTCAATACCTCGATATATCCAATTTATCTGAAGTTTCTTCAGATATCGAAGATTTTGAAATGGTAGCCGCTTTGCTTAGAGACCATAGCAAAATCATATCTCAAATGAGGATTACTATAGATGTAGCAGATAAAAATGAAGATGAAGGTACCATTGATCTTGTTGGAGCTTATATTAGAGAGTTAGAGAAAACAAGTTGGATGCTTGATGCTTGGATAATGAAAAAAGAGGAAAAACAACATTCTTAAATTAAAAAATGCAAGATTCTGAAATAATTGAAAAGACTGAAAAGTCATGGTCAGAGTTATCTGACAAAGTTATAAATTGGGTAGATTCATTAATTTTGAATCTACCCAATTTTTTACTTGCAGTTCTCGTTTTATTTCTATTCGTCATTTTTGCTAAATATTCAAGCAAATTAGTCGATAAAATCTTTAGAAAAAGCAGTGCGCAAGATTCTATTCGTACGGTTTCTGTAAAAGTTTTTAAAGTATTTATAATAGGCCTTGGATTATTTTTATCCTTAGGTATCTTAAACTTGAATACAGTTCTTACGTCTATTTTAGGTGCGGCTGGTGTTATTGGTCTTGCTGTTGGTTTTGCTCTTCAGGGCACTTTGCACAATACTTTTGCCGGAGTAATTATAAGTTTTATACCCAAGCTTCAGATAGGAGATTGGATTGAGACGAATGATTATGCAGGCTTTGTAGTGGATATCAATTTGAGAAGTGTCGTGATTCAAACAGTTGACTACAATTTAGTTATAATCCCTAATTCTAAAATTGTTGATGCGCCTTTTAAAAACTTCAGTAGAACACCTCGAGGTCGTATAATTTTGACATGCGGAGTTGGTTATGAAAGTGATTTGCCAAAAGTGCAGGAAATAACGGTAAACGCTATCAAAAAGATTTTTGAGCAAAGACCAGGGGAAAGCATTCAGTTCTATTATACAGAATTTGGTGATAGTTCTATAAATTATCAATTGCGCTTCTGGGCAGATGTTGGCAATCAGGGCGATGTTTATAAAGCTCAACATAATGCAATTCTAGCGATTAAAGCAGCTTATAACGAAAATGATATTAACATACCATTCCCAATAAGAACTTTGGATTTTGGAAAAAATAAATTTAGGTCTGAAAAGATTGATATTAGGAATATTAAGGAGTAAAAAAATACCTCGAAGCAAAGCTGTCGAGGTATTTTCTTAAATCACTATTAACCTAGCGAGTTAAATCATCTT